>Ga0123353_10006994_pt1 | contig 15168 bp, 8 predicted proteins | sample TergutLab28metaG_3_FD_92763 | JGI IMG/M metagenome (GOLD analysis project Ga0123353, IMG submission 92763) | Labiotermes labralis P3 segment gut microbial communities from Petit-Saut dam, French Guiana - Lab288 P3 | ecosystem: Host-associated > Arthropoda: Insects > Digestive system > Gut ... | reverse complement strand
GAATTGCTGCCATACGTCTCACTAATTAAGCGGTTCAGGCCGTCGTAGATGTAACTGACCGTCATACCCGATACAGCCTCTGCGATTTCTATGATGTTGCCGTTTGCGTCGTAGGCATAGGTATATTCCTGCAACGCGACGCCGTTGCCGTCTTCATTGGTGTAGGTTTCCACAAGATTGCTTGTGCTGTTTGTCCCACCACCTTCCAGGTATGTGATCGTGCTGAGCAGCGGCCCGGTGGATTTCCCTGTCAGGCGGTTCAATCCGTCATACTCATAATGCAGCGCTGTGTTGCCCAGAGACTCCAAAATGACATCTTCCGGATTTCCCACCTGATTGGTATAGTACCGCGCCATATGTATTTTATCATCATTTTCCAGGAAGTTCAATCGGCTCAATTTCCCCGTTGTATCGTAGTCGTATGCCGTCAGGGTGCCGTCGCTGCCATGGACTTTGTTCAACAGCCCATATAAGGCGTAATCATATTTATAGGTTACACCTGTGAGTTTGTCCTCCATGCGCGCCAGCTGGTCTTTGTCGTTATACGAATATGCCGCTGTCTGCACGTTGTCCCATTTTTCGCCGCTGAGACGGTCGCGACTGTCGTACACCGCTGTATGAACCGCACCGTTGGCATACGTTTGCTGCGCCGGTCTGTTCCTGTTGTCATAGGTATTGGTGACCAGCGTTTGATTGCCTATCTTCGAAGCTGTAATGCGGCTAAAGCTGTCCCGCTCGTAGGAATAAGTGGTTCCGTTGCGAGTGATGCTGCTGATCGCGCCGTCCTGATAGGCATAGTTGTTGGTAATGGGCGTGACACCATCCGCCTTACCGGTGGTACTGAGCAATCGGTCGTTGTTCGCGTCGTAAGTGTAGCTTTCCGTGTTGCCCTCCGGGTCGGTCACGCTCAGCAGGAGGCCTTTTTGCGTATTGTAAGTGTATGTCGTTTCTTCGCTGTGGGCGTCCGTCTGCGCTATCAGGTAGTTGTAGTCAGCGCTATAGGTCATAGCACTCTCTGAAAACTCGCCATTCTCCCCAATGACCTTTATGCCCGTGGGAAGCCCGTAAGTTGTAGACGTCCCCAGCTGCGGATCATAAGAATATTCTATTGTGACGCCGTCTGTGGTGGTCTGGCTGATGAGGTTGTCGTTGCTGTCATAGCTGTACTCCTCACTCCCCAGTTCCGAGCCGTTCTTGCTGTATGTCGCTTGATCCACATAACCGGCGTTATTATAAGTATACTCTACGATTTCTCCAGTATCACCTTTTGTTTCTTTCAGCTTCCCGCTGGGAAGATAGCCATATCTAGAGCCAAAGCTCTCCAAGTACAGGAAGGCACTCACCAGGCAGGCTGTATTGATTTGGTTAAAATAGCAGAACTCGTATTTGATCTGTTTGCAGTCTTTGATCAGGGGGAGCGAACCTGCTACCATTTGCCGTTCTCCCACACTACGGTGGAAAGCGACGGGTTCCAGTTCTTCCATTGTGTTGTCAGTATAGGTGACTGTCACTTTTATATCGAAATCCCGAGGATCGCTCTCCCGCCATTGACTCGCGGCAGAAGTGACCGTAACACCGCCGAAGATCAGTGTTTCCCCCGCTTTCGCGTTGACCTGTACAGTCTGGCTCATGGATTTCTGCAAATCTGGATAGCCAAAAATGCCCATATAAAATTCGTCAGGATTATGCTTATACACTTTATCACTTGCGTCCATATTGCCGCTGCAGCTCCAGCCGCTGGGCTTCCCGGAGGGTTCTGTATAATGCATTCCGCCGTTTTCCAGCAGGTTTAAGTCATTGGCCGCTTCGCCCAGTTCCAGCTGTAGCCCATCCGTGTAGAATCTACCTGCGCCATTATCCAAATATACATTACAGCGTAAAAATGTTGTATTCGCCGGGACTGTCAGTGTGGCCCACAGGCGTTCCCACTCACCGAAGGTGTTCGTCAACGCTTCGCTTTCCTTTTGTAACAATATGGTGCTCCCGTTCCAAGCTTGCAGGATTACTTTTACACCTACGCCTGCCACGGCTTCCGGCAGGTTCACAAAGGCCGAGAAAGTATATGTTTTTCCAATTTGGAACACTGCTGGGGGCACATCTTGATAGATGCTGGAGCAACCTGATGTATTCCGCTGTACCCACTGGCTGTAATCGCCGGTATAGGCATAGTCATTGCTGCGGCCTGACGTCTGCGTACCGTCATTCGACCAGCTTGGCCAGTTGGTAGAATTTGTTTCAAAGTTGCTGTTTTTCACCAGGTTCTCTACTGCTGTCTGTGTGGTGGAATCCCAATAAAGTTTATTGTTTTTGTTGCCGTCGCCAAAGCCGTAATACTGCGCAAAGCTCGCACGCCCAGCGTCATCCCACACATTGACTGCCCGTCCAGTGCTGTCAAAGACATAGATGTTTGTTTTGCCGTTGTTATCCTTGACAATAGTCCGACTGTTGGAATAATCAAAGTTGAACTTGCCCGCCACACCAGATGCCAGCTTCCCCTTTCGTGTAAGGGTCTCGACACGGTAAATTTTGGTGCCGCCAACTTGGTTGGTCGTTTTATATGTGGCTTCCAGCGTCGAACTGTCATCTGCTTCGATCTTTGTGACATTGCCGTTGCCGTCATATGTAAATTTTGTGGTCTTGCCGTCCGGGTATGTGATTTGGCTCAGATTGTTCCCGGAATAGGTAAAGACCGTCGCGCGCCCCGCCGGGTCTGTGATAGACGCCAGATAATCGCCGCTGTACGCAAAGGTAGCGGCGCGCTGTACGGCGTCCTTCACCTGTGTGATTTTATTTCCCGACCAGGTAATGGCCTGTGTGTTGCCGTTGGTATCGGAAATAGAAGTCAGGAATCCGCTTGTGTTATATTCCTTCTGGTTGTCAAATTCGTCTTTAAGTGTAAAGCCGCTAACAGTTTTGGTCAGCTTTAGGCTGCTGTCGAACTCATATGCATATTGATTCGCAACTCCGGTCGATTTAAAATAATATACCGACCCGTTGCCATCCACCAGTTTATATGGATAGTTTGGTACACTGGATGAAATAATCTGTTCCAGAATATTCAATCGAAAACCATTGCCCAGTTTCAGGCTTCCGTAAGTGCCACTGGAATTCCCTTTTGTGGAGTTGTACACGTGCCCGATGTTCAGTGGCATCCGATTACCGCTCATGCTCAGGTCGCTGTGCATATAGGTCAGTGCGCCACTGTAATGGTTGACGAGTGCTGTGCCCGAGCGACCCAAATCGACGCGCTCGTTTGTCCAGTAGGATTCCAATCCGGTGTTGTTTACATATTCCAATGTCAAGATCGGACGATTAAAAGCAGTCCCATGCCTAATGGAAAATAGGTCAAGCTGGGCCCAAGTAGTTTCATCCTCCGAAGTGAGAAGGATGCCGTTATTTCTTCCGCCTGTATACCAATTCGCGAAAGCTCTAGTCAGGTTAAACTCATAAACCGTAGAGCCAAGCCAAAAACCAGTATCGTAGTCCAGAAAATCAAAATAAGGATTCCACCTACAAGTATTTTTATTTGGGGACACAGGCTGATTGTTCCATGTGATCGTAGTTGGATTCCAATCTGGAATTTTGTTTGGCGCAACATCATATTTCAAATCATAGGCATATATTTTTGCTCCGTTAAGGCTGGTTGTGCTCTTTCGAATTTGAAAAGTGGCATTTGTTACAATGCTACAATCCGGAAGTACCGGCAGCGTGAACTTGAGATAAGTACGGCTAAGTTCAAGCATTCCCTGCCCAACATTCAATATTGTATTACTCATCAGTATATTGCTGCTCGGGTTTCCATTCGGGAAAAAAGTAGAGATGTAAGTGTCTTCAATGACACTGGACGTGTTATTGCTCAAATTCAAGGTAGGGTCTATGACAACGGGCAGAGTTCGGCTTTCGTCATTAATCCATTCGGTGTCTGCCGTAACCGTCAGGACGCCGTCTCCCAGTTTCATCTCCACGGCTTCGCTATATTCGCCCTTTGCGTCATACATATACGGTGATTGTAAAACGAAAACGGCTTCATCCCGCTTGTCTTGTTCGACCAGCCAGATGGAGCCGTCTTCTTGTGCGGCAGGAACCAAACCCGCCGTGTCAAATGTGAATTGGTAGATATAGGATTCCTGTGACTTTTCAACAACAATGTTCTCCTTGATCCCTTTTGGGCTCACGATATAATCCAAGTACGTGTCCGGGAATACATTCTTATACGTCACAGCGGAAGTCAGGTTTTTCAGCTGCATCTTTTCTGCATTGATTTCTTCCACGGTTTTCGGTTCGCCTTTTTCGAATAACCCCGTTACCGTATCCTTAATTTTTTCCCAACTCGAAGTATCTTCTTCCAAGTTGTTAGACCGCAAATCGTCTACGTCAGTCACTTTCGCTGGGCGGTCAAGGCGCACGCTTTCATTCGCCGCGCTCACACCGAAACTGACAGTATAGCCCTTGTTGCTCAGGGTTATCTTTTGACCACCTGAGAAATCCTGTGGGATGCTCACGGGATTCCTACCCGCCTGGGGCACATAGGTGGATCTTCCCGATGCACTTAGGGTTTTGTTGGAAAGTGCTAAACGGTTGTCAATATCCTCCCAAGAGCCATCCACTATGCGATGCACAGGCGTGTCATACACACCAGCAACGTAGCCGCCGTCCTCAAGGCGGAAATGTTTGGTATCCTCTTCGCGAAGTGATAGATCTTCCCCGATTATTTCTGCAGGGAGAGCTTCAGAAATCTCAATGTCATCAGGCAATTCATTTGCGCTTGTATTCCATACCACTGTTGAGAAAACCGAAGCTAGTATGGAAATAGAGAGTACGACTGCGAGAATCTTTTTCCAGTTACGTTTTTGCATAACTAATTCCTCCTGTTAAAAATTTTGTTCATTCCAGATAAGGGGTTTTGCGGCATACCCGCCATAGAAAAGCAAATCCACAGAGCTTACGAAATTTCAACCAATGAGCAATAACCTCCCACCACTTATTCTTATAATATTTATGGAAAATTTTCGTGTCTAATCCAACGCCCGCAGTTCATGATCTCAGTTTTGCTTTTACTTTTTTAAAGGATTTATACAGTTGCCGATTCCTCAACACGTTAATGCTTGATCCGTTTCTACATACTCTACAATTAATATATATTATTTGTTTGTCGGTCCAAAAACGGAGAAGCACTTGAAAAATTCTCGAATATCTGCTATTATTAGGTAAAGTAACTTATGCGAATTGCCGTTGCCACATGATTTCCTTTATCAGTATCTCGTTTCCGTTTTCCATATTGATAAATTCCGCGAGGCGCTTTAGAATATCAAAGCCAATTTCTAGTTGCTCCGGGCTTAACTCCGCTACCAGCGCAACATTGGTATAAGGATTGCTGACGCCGAAGAGGATATAATCTGCCGAAACACCGGTTGCTCTACATATGGCGTCGATTAATTCAACCGACGGTTTGTTTAAGCCCTTTTCGATTTTTCCGATATACTGGCCCGATACCCCTACAATTCTCCCTAATTGTGCCTGTGTTAGTTTTCTGTCGCGGCGGAGATTTTCTATGCGCTTCCCCACTTCTTCCCATACCATAAAAAGGTGCCTCCCCAAAAGTGCTATAATTTTCGTAGTATACATTAAGTTAGAGTATACAAGTTTGTCATGATACGGCGTAGAACATAAAGAATGATGCTGAGCGATGTTAAGCGGTGTTGAGAGGGGTTGTAATCTTGAATAGCAATGAAAAACCGATGCAGGTCGTGCTCATTGAGGACGACGTCTCTGCTTGCAAGGCGTTTATGGATTGCGCTAACCGCAGGACAGATATTGCTTTTGTAGGCATGACCGGACGCAGCGATGAAGGCCTGAAATATGTGAAAACCAAGCTGCCGGAAGCGGTTATTTTAGATATGGAATTAAATTGGGGCGAAGGGTCAGGCTTGGATTTTCTTGAAAAATTCCAAAAAACAGAGCTGAGCCTGCGTCCTATCATTGTCATAACGACACGCAACCGCTCCGAGATTGTACAGGAACGGCTTCACGAGTACGGCGTCGAATGGGTGTTTTCTAAAAAACAACAGGGCTACAGTCCGGAAATGGTTATCAACCACCTGCTTGCGCTTCGCCCGTATCTACATACTGTTCGTGGTGACGGTCAAAACCCCGGTCTGCAAACATTGGAAACACCCGAAGAATTAAAAAACCGCATAACCCAGAGAATTAAAGCCGAATTAAATGCCTTTGGTATTTCTGTGAGGCTTAAGGGGCGCAAACTCACCGAAGAAGCCATATATCGCCTTATAAACAAGGATAGCCAAGATACCGATACGGTATTTCAAGACCTCGCGAAAGCACACAAAACCCATTACAACAATGTCGTCCGTAATATACAGACAGCCATAAATGACGCATGGATGAACCATGACGATATCGAAGCGCTTCTAACGGTATATACTGCCCCTATCCGAAAAGACAGCGGTACACCAACCCCCACTGAGTTCATCCATTTTTACGCCGACAAAATCCGCCGGAGCATGTAGGGTGAGCTCGTCAGTTTACATTTGAAACAATTGATTTCGCTCCCAACATCATCCAACAACTAACAACATCATTCCTCTACCACGCGGATATTTTTTGTCCACGTGGTACTTTTTTGTCATTCAGTACGAGCAATCAGAACAATGACAAAAAGGAGGAACAAATCATGTGGGGTTGGATTCGCCGTGTTCTTGGAATGGGTTGATTTCCAGAAAGAAGCATGAGACCGGGTTTCACCGGTCTCTTCTTGTGATTTTATCGTTTTTATGATATTATAACCAAACGATAGGGGTGATTATATGATTTCATTTGGCGTAAATGCCATCATCATGCTGGGCGTAACGTTGACTTCGTTGTTTGTATTTATGAAATCCATTCAACACACCACAACCATGAGCCGTAAAGTTATAGCTGTGGCGTGGTGCTTGGCGTGGTCTGTTTTTTATGCCGCCACAATATCGTTGACACCGTTTTTATTGTTTAGGATACTGCTTTGCGTGACAACCATTGTCTTTGTTTTTTTCTTAACCCGACGAGAGCTCGAAGCACGGCGAGGGCTTAAAATGGGGCGGATATTTGAGGTTATCGTTTCGGCATACTTATTATCATTTGGTATTAGTTATGTTTTAAATTATGTGGCGGGTCTTCTGGTTTTAGTTCCATATGCGCTATTTACGCAAAATGAGATTGTCGCGGACACTCCCATTGATTTCAACCAACCTATTTACTTGCTGATACGCGCATGCATCTTAATCGTGCAATTCGTTTTAGCGGCGTTGATTTTCCGGATCAGGCGTCTTAGAAAGGGATTTCCTTTTATCTTCAATAAGTTCACAATCGTTGCGGCATTGTTTTTTACCGGAATCATATTGATACTCGTAACATGGGTTAACCGGCTTTCCATGTCGGAAAATGTTTATTCGGGATATAACTTGGACATTGCAGGCATTATCATCGCAGGCATCGGTATTTATATATTGACAAGAAGATTGATTAAGATTTTTCAAAAAAAGAGAGCCCAACAAAACACGGATAACCATTTTGAAAAACTGTATCGCGAAGAACAAGAAAAAAACAACCGATTAAGTGAAATAAACAAAACCCTGCAGACTGCACTTCACAAATTTACCAGTAGAATAGACGTAATGGAAACCGCCTTTGAACAGGGTAACGTTACCTTGAAAGATATTCAAAACCTGCAAAAAGATTGGCAGGACGAGCTTTCCGCTATCAAAGGAAAAAAGCCGCTACCTTCCACGAACGTAACGGCAATCGACAATATGTTTGCGCATTTCGCAAAACTGTTCGCTGCCGATGAAATCAGTTTTAGCCTTATAGTCAACGGCAGTATCATTTATATGGTTGAAAACATCATTGATCTGGGCAAGCTGGAAACCTTAATCGGGGATCACCTCAAAGACGCGCAAATCGCGGTCAATTCGGATAGCAATCCTTTCCGCAGCATTATGGTTGTGCTTGGATTGGTAGGAGAGCATTATGAGTTTACCGTATTCGACAGCGGTATCCCGTTTGAGGTTGACACCTTAGAGCGACTCGGAGTTGAACGCGTGACTACCCATACCGATGAAGGCGGCAACGGGATTGGCTTTTTAACAACCTTTGAAACAATGAAAGAATACAACGCCAGCTTAATCATAAGCGAACAGAAGCAAAGTTCTGCGGATTATTCTAAATCTGTTTCCATCCGTTTCGACGGCAAAAACCAGTATACCATCAAAACCTATCGTTCAGATGAATTTGCGGCAAATGACAGATACATCATTGTGGATCGTTGAACTTAACCGTGTCCTGGCACAAATCACTCTTTCATGGTCTTGGTAAACATTGTTTGACACTATGCTATAAGTGATCTTTACCCTGTCAACACGACTTAATAAAGTGTTTATATGAAACCGCTATTGTGCATGTACTGTGTAGGATAGCGGCTTTCTTTTTATATTGATTTATTTCCAATTCATTTTTCACAAACAAGGAAGCTGCAACTAACGATTAGATCTGTTTTTTCTTTCAAGCTACATCGCTACACCTGCCTGACCGCAGGCCGGTCACCGCCTCCAATCAATTTTGCCCAAAACAAAATTGATTGGAGGACACAGCATGAAGGATACGGCAAAATGTTTCCTTTTGGCAAACGGCAAATACATAGAGACAACATATGCGGAGATCAAAAAACGCCGTGAAACAGATGAAGCCTTCCGAAAAAGGAAGTTCATCCTGCTTCACGGCATGTTATTGGAGGTCACAGAAACCGACTACATGGAATTTCAGCGAACAATGGAACGCCAGAGGTACATACGACGAAGAAAAGCTGCTTTCAGAGAAGCATCACTCGATTACTTCTCTGATGATAGAAGCATCTGTCTTGAAATCATGGCAGACATTGATGTGGAAGACCATATAGTGGATCGCATTATGGTCGAAAAGCTACAAGAGTGTTTGCGCTTGCTGACTGCCCGGGAGTGGGAATTCATACAAGCCCTTTATTTTGACGGCAAAAGCGAACGCCAGTTTTCTCAGGAAACAGGTATTCCAAGAAAGACGATCAATGACCACCGGCGAAAATTGCTGGCAAAATTAAAAAAATGGATGGAATCATAAAATAATTCCGCCCAACCCCTCGCTTTTTTTCCAAGGAGAAGTGAGGGGACTTTTTTCATCCCCGACAGAAATAATTAAGCACTTTGAAAATTAAACATTCAGGCCATCAAATACGTTCCTTTTACTGTCTGAAAAATGGACAAGCCACGTCAATCCATGCGCCATGAAAGCGGCTATCGCCGGAGCGAGAAACATGGGATTGTAAATACCGGGCAGCTCCCGGTATGGCCATAACAGGTAAAAGGGATCATGATACTCCCGTCCAGCCATAGCCCCACGTATGTGGGATCACGCAATGGGGGCGGCTCGTAAAGTTTGGGAGGGGTGAAATTCCCGTGGCGCTGCTACGCTGGCAGCCGTTTGATGGTTTTAAAATTCCAGCCTGCAAATGTTTGTACGGAACAGCAGATATAGTGACCGGAAATGCAGCTTTCCGCAACAGCGGGATATAACGGGATGAAAACCTTAGAAGAGCAGACCGGAAAAACGAAGGGACAGATAGAGAAACTTACTCCAAAAGAATTCAAGGCTTTGGCGGAAAGCATAGGGATAACAAAAGAAAAAATGCAGCAAATGTTAGACCAGAATACGGATTTAGATAACTTTGGGAAAATAGCAGGTATGACCGGGGCACAGTTTGCAAAGGCATTTAAAAAAGATGCTGTTAGTGCGATTGGGGCCTTCGTACAAGGCCTTGGAACGGCGAGCGAAAAAGGAACCACAGCAATTGAAATGCTGAATGACATGGGAATCAGCGAAGTCCGGCTACGGGACAGCTTATTGCGGGCCGGGAATGCGCAAGAGCTATTTGCAAGCGCGGTGGAAATGTCTAACCGGGCATGGGAAGAAAATACAGCGCTTACAGAGGAGGCAGCGAAAAGAAACGAAACGTTAGAAAGCCAATACGCCATACTGAAAAACACAGCAAAGGAATTCGGAATTTCTATCTATGATAACTTGCAGGAGCCGCTAAAGGAAATAACAAAGCTGGGGCAGGAATACATGAAGCAGCTGAATACCGCCTTTCAGGAAGAAGGCATCAGCGGCCTTGTAGACGAAGTAGGCAAGGTGCTGTCCGATATTTTAACAAAAGTAATAGAATATGCGCCAAAAATCATAGAATCGGCCGTTTCCATGGTATCCACATTAATCGAAGGAATTATCGACAATTTGCCGCAGATTATGGAGGCAGCAACGAAAATAATCCTGGTGCTGGTAGAAGGGCTTATCAAAATGCTGCCGCTGTTGATAGACGGGGCGCTGAAAATAATCTCGACACTCGCAAAGGGAATCGGGGAGGCGTTGCCGGAACTGATACCGGCCATCGTCGATGTTGTAATAGCGATTGTGTACGCGCTGATTGACAATTTGCCTATGATTCTGGACGCCGCCCTGCAAATCATACTTGGGTTGCAGCGGGGGATTTTAGACGCGCTGCCAAAGTTGGTTGCGGAGTTGCCCGCTATCATAACGGCAATCGTGGATTTCATTATTGAAGCCCTCCCACAGATAATTGATGCGGGCATTCAATTTTTCGTAGCGCTCGTAACTGCGCTTCCTGAAATAATCACTACCATTGTAGCGGTTATCCCCCAGATCGTTGCGGCAATCTCGGCAGCACTGATACAGCTGATACCGATAATTATCGAAGCCGGAATTGACTTGATGGTGTCAATGCTCGACGCGTGGCCGACGATTATAAAGGAACTCATAAAAGCAATTCCAATTATCGTTGACGGCCTGGTGAAGGCGATTGTCGGGAACGTCGACAAAATTATGATTGCGGGAATTGACCTGTTTATTGCAATGGCCAAGGCCCTGCCGACCATCATCAAAGAAGTTGTGAAAGTGGTACCGCAAATTATTAAGGCAATCGTTTCCGCATTTTCAGAAAGCAAGGAGAAGATGAAAGAAATCGGAAAAAGCTTGCTGGAAGGTGTTTGGAAGGGAATCAGCGACGCCGGGAAGTGGCTGAAAGATAAAGTCAATTCGCTGCTGAAAGATGTTGTCGGCGGCATCAAAGATTTCCTTGGCATCAAGAGCCCGTCCAAAGTATTCGCGGAAATCGGCGGATTTATGGCGGAAGGCTTGGGCGAGGGCTTCGGCGGCGAGATGGACGGCATTTCAGACAATATGCAGGACGCCATGAAGGACGCGGGAGAAGACACCGCAAAAATGGCAATCACCGCCATCGGAGAAGGGCTTATTACAGAAATGGTGCTGCTGGACAAGGCCGTGTTTGCCGTGATTGGGCGTATCCTGCAAGAGCTGGAGGCGCAGAACGACGCGGTACTGGAACAGGGTAAAACCTATGGGGAACTGCTGGCCGTTGGAATCGGGGCGGGGTTTACCAGCGGCATGAAGCAAGTGGCGCAGACCTTGCAGGTCGCGACAGAGCCCAACGCGCGGCCATATGCAGGCGGGAGCGGCTACTTCGACGAAACCTCGGTACCGGGGAGTGAGCGCGGCGCATGGGACGGAAATGTAACGGTAAATGTAACAAACCTGCTGAACGGACGGCAGATTGCCAGTGAGACAACAACCGAAGTGATCCGGGGCATCACCCGCGAGCAGAACAGCCGAAGGCGGACACGGGGCGAGTAGCGTGAAAGGTCAACTTTCATGTGCAGTTTGTGCCGTTGCGTGTTTCACGCCTGATTATATTACGCCGCACGATGCGGCGGGATGCGGTAAGAGGAGGTGACCGGCGTGTCGGACTACTATTTTCGCTATAACGGGGTATCCAGCACGGAAATGGACGTCCTTGTGGTACGCAGGCCCAATATGCCGGTCGCGCAGCAGCGGACGCAGGCAATCCAGGTGGAGGGCCGGGACGGGAAGTTATACCGGGACAAGGAAACCTTTGAAGATATCGTTTTTGCCATAGACTGCAATTTCCTATCCACGCCGGAATTCTTCGCCCAGAAAATACGGGACGTCAAGCGCTGGATTTATGGGCCGGGCAGCGGCGAGTTGCAGCTGCACGATGACTTCGAATGGTTCTATGCCGTAAAAAAAGTGGAAATCAGTGAGGCGGAGCGGCAACTGAAAAAAGTGGGCCGTTTCTCGCTGAGTTTCACCTGTGACCCATACACCTACTTTGTGGAGGGAACGAAGGAGCGAAGCCTGCCGCAGACGCTGCATAACAGCTTCGCGCTGTCGAAGCCGGTATATAAACTGGACGGTAACGGCATCGCGGAATTGACCGTAAACGGGAACAGCATCACCGTGGAGGTGGTGGACGAAATCACCATCGACACACCGCGGCAGCTCTGTTATTCCGGAAAACAGGAAATCAAGAACAGCTATATGGCCGGAGACTATGCACACCTGTATTTGCAGCCGGGGGGAAACAGCTTTGCCGTCACGAACGGCTTTTCAGCCTCCATCATCCCGAATTGGAGGACGCTGTGATGATAGAGGTATACAACTGGAAAAACCAGGATTTCAGCCGAAACGGAGATATCGCCCTGATGCCGGACAGCTGCGTTTTCAGCATGGAGCTGAACGGCATGGTGGAAATCGTGGTGGAGCACGGCTTCGACCCGGACGGGCGCTGGAAATTACTGAAAAACGGAAACTTGGTCGCCTGCCCGACACCGTATTCTAAAAAGCAGCTGTTTCGCATTTTCGAGGTGAAAAAGGACTCCGCCGCGAGGACGGTAACGGCATATGCCAGACACCTGTATTTTGACCTGGAGCGCAAAGTCATTATCGACCGCCGCCCGACCAACAAAAACGGACAAGAGGCGCTGGAAATCATTCTGGAGGGAACACCGTTCATAGCGCACAGCAATATTCCGGTGATCAGCACGGCCTATTACATCCGAAAAAATGTCATAGAGGCCATTGCGGGGAACCACGACAACAACTTTCTGAACCGCTGGGGCGGCGAAATCATGCCGAGCAATTACGACCTGTACATCATGAGCCGCGTCGGGCAGGACAACGGCGTACGCGTGGAATTCGGACACAACCTGGACGGCATCGAAGAAAACGTCAACACCGAGGACGTGGTCACCCGCTGCATCCCGCTGGGCTTCGACGGCATCATGCTGGAGCCGCCGGAACCCTGGGTGGATTCGCCAAACATAGACAAGTACCCGATTATCAAAGAAAAGGTTGTGCGCTTTGAGCACATCAAGCTGCGGGATGAGGAAAACGGAATCGAGCCACGCATCTGGGATGAGCCGGGCGGAAACGGAGACCTGATATTTGACACGCTGGAGGAGGCGCAGGTTGCCTTGACCCAGGCGGCCACGGAGTTTATGGCAGACGGCGGCGACCAGCCGGTCGTGAATTATAAGGTCAACATGGTGCTGCTGGCCGGGACGACGGAATACCGCGGCTACGAGGTGCTGGAGACCGTCAACATCGGGGACACCGTGCACTGTGCGCACCGGGACATCGAAATCGCGGTATCCGCCCGCTGCATTCGCATACTCTGGGACTGCTTGACCCAGCGGCCCATTGAAATAGAGCTGGGCAATTTTATAAACACCTACTTGGAAGACCAGGAAAACGTGCGATCCCAGCTGACGCGCATCGCGAGTGAGGTAGACCAAACCTACCGCCGCGGCGAGCTGGACAGCATCCTGCGGAATTTCGTGACAAAGGAAAATCTGCTGGACTTCGTTTCGATCGATGAGCTGCTGAACGAGTTGGAGGGCTTTATCACCGTATACGATATTGCAAATCTATTCGCGTCGTTCCGCATAGAAGTGCAGTCGATGATCTATAACGCTTTGTTGGATTACGTGACGAAGACAGAGCTTTCCGCAACGCTTGCTTCCTATGTCACCGAAACAGCTCTGACTACCATACTGGAGGACTACATCACCGCGGAAGCTCTGGAAGAGCGCCTGAAAGAACTTTTCCCGGAGTTATTCCCGGACGTGGAAGAGCCGGAAGAACCGGAGGAACCATAAAAGGAGGAGCACCATGACACAGACAGTAAAAAGACTGAAACTGGACTTTTACGCCTTCACGCAGCGGGAGTGCATCACGGCGAAGCAGTACGACGACATGACCCGCGTGCTGGAAATTGAGCTTTACGACAACGGGCAGCGCTATGTCATTCCGCCGGACTGCGTGGTGGCATTTGTGGCAACAGACAGGAGCGGAAAAGGCGAAATGCGTGAAGCGGTGGTTTTTGAAAACGTAATCTACGTAACGCTTGAAAAAAGCATGTTGCGGTGTGCGGGAATCATGGACTGTGAAATACTGCTTATGAATGAGGCAACGGAGCATGCACTTTCCTCGGCATCCTTCCACATCCACGTAGTAAAAAGCGCTCGGGCAGGAAATGCCATCCCTGAAACTGTATGGGAAGAATATTTTCATATTGGGTCGCTTAATGCTTTTACATGGACGTTTAGTCATCAGGGGTTACCGGGAGCGTGGCAGTTGCTTCCACCGGGGAGTCCGGGGGGAACGACCTATACACTACAGGCTTACCGTGCCTATCCGGCAAACATGACGTTATTAAATGATGTGAAAGCGAACGGAGTTTTGACGGCAAACCTGCAATCAGGTTATAAATACAGGCTTGATTTTGAGATTGCGCGGAGAAACGGAAATGCAACGGCGACTGATATATATATTCAATTCATGCTGAAAGAAACAAATGGGAATCTGGTGGAATATTTTGTGCCAAGGTTTGATATGAAAGATGCTTCAGCGATAGCAAGCAGCCACAAAAGTGAGGTTATAAACATTCCTTCAACCATGGCGTCAGGGAACTACACCATTGAACTATATGCCTATATTCAAAGGATGGGGTATGGAAGTACTGGAGCGGGATCATTAGTATCTATTGAAATGGATTATATCAAATTGATGAGAGCTTAAAAAAGACAGGAAGGAAGTAACCACATGACGCATGAAAACAAAATAAAGAAAATTCTGGACTGGATGAAAAAGGACGGGGTGCCGCTGGTCATCACGGCGGTGGTTGTGTTTTTTATGGTGCTGTTCGGGATGCTGGGATATGAATACCTGAAAACCAACATCGAGGACAGCCGG
>Ga0123353_10006993_pt1 | contig 15168 bp, 10 predicted proteins | sample TergutLab28metaG_3_FD_92763 | JGI IMG/M metagenome (GOLD analysis project Ga0123353, IMG submission 92763) | Labiotermes labralis P3 segment gut microbial communities from Petit-Saut dam, French Guiana - Lab288 P3 | ecosystem: Host-associated > Arthropoda: Insects > Digestive system > Gut ... | reverse complement strand
TCTATAAATCCAAATTAGGATACAATCCTGTGGATATAGACATTGTCACTTACATACTGATATAATATACATAGAGTTGGAAGAATCTTAGCTATAAATAAAGTACAGCATTAAAGTACTTGAAACTTATTGTTCATTTAAATTTCAATGGAACGTCTCTGATAATTAAAATATTCCTTACTATTATAAAAAGAATTTGCAAGTAAAAACCTCTTTAAAGTATTCCAAAACGGTAATATATCATTGGCTAAGTCTTTGATTTCGTGAGAAAGGTTGTTAAAAATTTTAATTGCCAAGTAGTATACTCCCTTTTGAAACTCTGTTAAGTTAGCTGTTGGTGGATGTAAGTTGGTTTTAAATCTTGTTATTAAGATTGCTGTGTTCTGTGATGTAATGCAGCATAGCTTGATTAAGAATGAATGGAGACATTTTAAAGGAACCTGCTGTCTCCACATTCAGTGTACATTGGTTTGTTTATTCTGAACACTGAAATCCAAAATCACAAAGCCCACCTGACTTTCACTTGTTGTATTAAATACAATGACACTGGTTGAAAAGTATGAACTTTTGAGACAATCTCCTGTTTCAGCACCAAATGTTTATTGTATAAAGGTAACTCAATGTTGCATAAACACAAGCAAAATCAACAGAATGATAGCAGAAATGAACGTGACATCCGGCATGATAGCATGGACCACATTCACTTGAATCTGCATAAGGCCCAGCAGTGGGCTCTCACATATTTGGTAGCAAGGGGCACGGACTTTGACTAGCTGAGTAACTGTCAGCTTTGCACGAACCCTGTTCCATGGAGTCAGTGGGTTACATGTCATAAGTCACAAATAAGAGGCCCCATGACAATAGATGATGCCATACTATACTTCATTTGTCTTAGACAAACACCCTGTGACTCATTTCCAACTTAGCAGAACTTATGATTCAGCATACAGTAACTGCTCTCTGCAGTCTGTACAAACTCACATTAACCGTATTATTCTTAGCAATTAATTTACTCCCTACAGTAGACACTGATGCTTCAACACACTCAACAACAAAACTTGTCATTGGACACAATCCTGGAGATCTTATATTGACATTCTATTACATACAAGGTAAGGGTAAAGTTGCCTCTGTATTTAGCTAAGCATCATGCCATTCAGGCATGTAAGGGAACAGAGTTATAGTTATATGCATTCCTAACCTCACAATTACATGGTGGGTCTTCCATTAGACATAATAATCCACTCCAACTTTAGCTCTCATTGACATTCTATTACATCCAAGGTACGGGTAAAGTTGCCTCTGTACTTAGCTAAACATCATGCCATTCAGGCATGTAAGGGAACAGGGATATAGGTATATGCATTCTTAACCTCACAATTAAATGGTGGGTCCTCCATTAGATATAATAATCCAATCCAACTTTAGCCCAGATAGATCAAGATGGACCATAAGAATGTAAAAACCTAAACCTGTCACATTCCTGGCACAACTAAAGATGTAGTTACTGATAAAATTTACATTATATTTGGTTTTGCAAGGGTGAGAAACAAGAACCCTTGGAACCAACCTCATGTACTGGAGATCTGTCTTACATGTATACAACTGCACATTATCACATTTCTCCTTATTTCAATGTTCTGCATACTGGCACTTAAGTCCCAAGGTCAATAAACACACAAAGTTACAGAATAAATAAATGACAACTACACCTCATTGATACACTGCACAATAACCATGCACATGCCACTGTTTTCAGTCTTAATTGAGAAACCTACCAGCAGATGTCATACATAAGCCACTTCCATTTCAGTTTTAACTGCCAAAGCTACTTGTGAGTGTCATACCAGTATAGTGGACCAAGACTTCAACATTTCATTTATATGTATCTTGTTCAGTCATATTTCTAACTTTGCGGGTTTGTCAGTACAATTTTTAGATTCCAAAGCTGTTTATATTTAAAAACTTTTATTTTACCATATAAATAAATCTGATATATTAATTTGATAACTGTCTGCTCAACAGCAGAATACAATCATTACAAATAAGTTTATATGGAAAACTTCTGATTTGTGGATTGACAGTTACTGCTTTTTGCCATGAAGGAAACAGTGCTACAGATATCGGGTAATGACAAAAATCTCTGGTCCAGCACACAGCCTCTGCATACAGGCCCCAGGTACAACATGATTAGTAAGACTGAATTTTCTTACTCCATAAGAGAGCAGACACCACTAATATTGTAAAGTTACAATGTGCTTTTCTGCCCGTTTATCAGTGCTTATCAAAACTTTTTAAACTTCAGTTTGTTAAATGGCAGTGTCATTATGAAGCACGACCTGAGAATCATGGGTAAGGAAGCAGTCATGGATCGTTTTAAAGAATAATCCTGGTATTTTCTTGCTATCACTGAATACAACCATGAAACCAGCCTAGCCAGAAAGGTTCTGTGCTGTTATTTACCAACTTCTTTGGTCATATGTCTGATGTGCAAAAAACTTACATTAAAGTCATGACACTCGAAGACACCACAAATACAGGTGGAACTCCGTATCCGCAGTTCACCTCGGCCTGAAAAAAATTTGGAAAATTAAAGAAATAAATGGTTCATAAGTTTCAAAACATCCAAGCAAGAATGGGCCGTAACGTGGTGAAATCCAGCAGCCCAACACTTGACTCATCTTCCTTTGTCCCCGTACCCACGCTTCCCTGCAAACTTGCCACCATTCTGCTTTTAGCGTTCTCGCTGTTTGAATTAGTTGCCGCGTTATCACAGTGTGTTCAGAAAGCAATAAGAATGGAGAAGTTGGTGAATACCCATAATAAGCTAAGATATTTTTTAACAAATAAAATGTTATTACAGGTTAGGTACAGGTATATGATATTCATTGTAAAATGTGTAACAATATAATGTTTATTCATTGCTTCTGCAGTGCTTTGATGGAAAAGCATGATTTTTATTGTTCTGTCATCCCTTGAAACTGTACATGATACTGTACAGTACAGGTACTGTATTTTTTCACTGCTCTATCATCTCTTGAGGATTAGGCTAAAGTATGAGAATCCCTTACTTTCATACATACAAGAGAGAGAGAAAGTACACTGTAAATGTACAATGTAGTGTACAGTACACTTTTTTATTACTTTACTGAATGTTGATAATGTCTTACTGTACATAATTTATCAATTAAACTTTACCGTATTCATGTATGTTACACGAATATCACATATCTAGCATTTGGTATTATCCATGGTTTCACGTGACTGCAGTAGGTCTTGGAACGTATTACCTGTGGATATGGGGGTCCACTTCCTACTGCATCTTGATGATGCCACAAGGCTGACAATAACAATGTGGTTGTAAGGTCAGAGTAGTAATATTACTGTGGTTTAAAAATTTTGTGTAGTTTCAGATTTTGTTGAAGCCATTTTTCTCTAAAATTATGAACATTCCTACATGTGTTAACAATGGGATATTCTACAAATTCTTATGATCTTGAGCAACGACTGGTTCAGTATATGACACATATATAAAGCCAGTACTGGTACCCAATGCCATATGTGAATGATTTCTCTGGTGATAGACATGTTTTAACACAATCCTCTAGTGTGCAGTGATTTATCAGTTATCATTCTGAGTGCATGTGCAGTAAATATAAATACCTCAAAAGTTCTTAGAACTTCATTTTCATTACAGTGAGCCAAAAGCTAGCCTGGCAGAACAAATTCATGCAAGAATTGATTCTGGAGATAAACTTTGTTCATTTGAAATATCCCCACCCCAATCTGAACTGGACAAGCATCAACTGTTAAGAAGGTACTGAGATTTATAGAATATTTTTGAGTTTTATGGATTTCCATGCATTAAATGACAAGTTTTGATAAAATAACCTACAAAATGCACAATACTGCAATATATATTTTTCCTGTTTAAACTTTAAAACTCCAAATGTTTTGACCCTTTAACCCTTAACCCGCTAACGTGGAAAATAGGGTGAGCTCCTAATAATGCCAGCAGATGGCAGATGGGATTTAACTTGGCATTTAAAGGGTTAAGAATCATTCTCAGGGAGAAAACATCAATTACATTAAATGTGAGTTACATTACACATTAAAATGTAACTCATGTTTTATGCAACTGATGTTTTCTCCCCGAGAATAATTTTTAATGAATCAAAACACGTCAGAGTTTTAATTCAAAATTATGCATTGCAATACTGTACCTTTTATTTGTTACTGTATCAAAAATCAACCTTCTGAGTGTCGGGAGTTCCACTGCAAAGTGAAACCAACACAATTCCCTATTGCTGTTATTCCAGCCTTCACAGTCTATGTAACATTTGCAGTCCACTGTTCACTGCTGTCACCTGGCACCTCGATTCTTCATCGTCAGCAAGTTTGTCACTAGGTAAGTGAGCATGCCTCAAGTTTTAACACTCAGCATCTTATAGAGGTTTCACAGAATAGGTTAGACAAGTCTTGGAGCAACTAACACATTTAATTTTGGGGTGGGTGGAGAATCCAATGCAATGTATAATTAAGTTTATTATATATGTCAGCACACTACGTATATAACTAAGTTTATTATATATTTACTCTAGCACTTTGTGATGCCTTCTTTCAAGCAATGCAATGTATATATATATTAAAGATTTATTGCACAGACAGTATATACAAGGTGTACAAGGATAAATTAGAAAATTGTTCCTGTAACCAATTTCAATAAATATTTACATTATGAAGAAATGGAAATGAATAATATGTACATAAATAGGGGTGTAAATAACGGCAGTGAAAAATGAACAGAAAAAACACTGCGGCTTCTGGTAAGCTAATTAAAGCAGTGTATGGTTCGTATGTTTGTGTTTATATGTTATGTGCAGGTTAGTCGGGTCGGCTAAAGTATAACACTGTGGTGATTTGGGAAAATGGTTAGAGAAGGTGTTTGGGTCGTTTGTGTATGTATTTCTTATACTGGCGATGGAGGTCAGCTAGGGAGTAGTTTCCTATAGAGCAGACGAGGGGGTCAGGGTGGGCAGAGCAACTGTCAAAAAAGTTAGTGGTCAAATGATAAATGAAGTCACGGATTGGTATGACGTTTAGGGCGGCGTGAAGACATGGAATGGGGGTGCGCCTGGGGTAATTGCCAATGACGCGCAATGTACATATGATACCATCAGATGTGACCCACTTCACAAATCTTTCGCATTTTATGTTTTCTCTCAGGACATGTTCAAAAAAAATTGCAGAGTACATCAAACTCTCTGAAACAGCTGGTTGTAACTTGACAGATTGTAACAAAACTTGATGCAGATCTACACACAATGTCAAACAGCACGGATTTCCGGTCACGATGACTCACTATGGGCTGGACAGTCTGCATATTGAATCCTGGTGGAAGTGAGATTTTCTGCAGCCATACAGACCAGCATTGGGGCCTACCCAAACTCCTGTACAGTAGGTACCAGGTCTCCTTCCCAGAGGAAAAGGCGCCGGGGCATGGAGTTGACCATCCACCCCCCCATCCAGCGCCAAAATTAAAGAAAGAGTAGAGCTATACATTTACTCCTTCTCTGGACTTCCAAGGCCTACTGTAGGGTGATACACAATGTACTGAATCATTATTTCTTGTGGCTCTAATTACTTGGTACTTATGCTGTACATCGACCCCCATGTGCCAGATCCTTCCTACAGTGCTTATAAGGGAGATTTCAAGGCTCTGTCTGACATCTGCAGTCACTGTCGTTTCTAGTGGAATAGCATATATTTATAATACATGGACTAAATACAGTTCATTTAATAAGTGTCATAAATTCAGAAAAGAGTTTCTTCATGCACCAGTTCCATACAAGAATACAGTTTGCATATATGTAAAGGGAGTTTGAGCAACAGGTTACATTGTAACAAGTATCAGAACATACAGAAGACATGTGTGAAGGAAAGAGTGGACTAAATTGGTGCTAGCTAGTAACATCCGAGCAAATCTTGGGCCTCACATGCACAAAAAATTGGTGCATTTGCATCATCGGCACAAAATGCAACAAAACTGCTGCATTTGCATCTACAAAGACAACTGGGGTTCAGAAACTCTTTGCATCTATAAAGACAGCTGTGGTTCAGAAACTCTAAGATAGGTCATGAAGCAAAACTGTATTTTATGAACTAGTACTTTCAAGGGGTGCACGCTGGAGAAATTGATCCAGTTCTATAATCTTCTTTAAATACTGTGAATAGAAAATGTACCATTAAAAATGTGCTAAACTAAAATGTACAGATCCTAACTAAAGTTAATTTGGAACAAACACCCTGTACAACAAGATAAACTAATTGCATAAATAAATAAAAAAGTACTTTATAATTAGCCCACAGTCACATTCGGCTATCAGGTTTACCAACACAAAGATGACAACAGTATGTTTACGAACATAACTGTTGCCAGCAAGCTGAATGTTTCACAAACTCCATTACCTTTAATATTTTACTGCCACAGTTACTACGTACTGTAAAACACAGTCACTGCGTGTTGCTAACACACAAAGGTAAGAGGCACATTCTTTGCTTCCGATCATCATGAATCCAAGCAGTAAGCCATGAAAGCACCACATCCAAATTTAAGCTACATGAAATTGTTGGCAGGCAGCTATCGAGCATTGAGACTTGCTGCAGCAATTGGCAACATTAATTCTGCGCTGCTTCATCTGTCATGCGGGGGTCTGACCAGGAGGCAGGTTCTTCAGGTGCTTTGCTATGCTAGAGATGTGGGCGTAAGGAACATATTTGCTCTCCGAGGAGGTTCGTATGTATTTTGCACATGCAAACGCTTTTTTGAACACAACAAATTAAACAGTCTTCTAAAACTAAACATATTCAGTGTACTGGAGTCAGCAAAAATTTGCTTTTCACATATATGAAAAATGTGAATAGAAAGTCCAGTTGTAGTTTTCTTTATATACTTCAATTCTGAATGCTGTTTCAGATAATGTAACTTTCAGAACAGGCACTAAATTGTGCACAAAATTCTCGCACCAGCATCCAAAGTTACCATGACCCCAGATACTTATTCTCTGCAATCTGTTGTGAATGCTATATGTATTAATACAATTCTTGATCTGAGTACAGACAGACCAGAAAAAAGCAGCAATTTCAAATTTGGCAGTGGTTTTCCATATGCAACCGATATTGTTTCCTTCATACATGAGAAATTTGGAGATTACTTTACAATATGTGTAGCTGGCTACCCAATGGGGCATCCAGATACAGCATCTTTTGAAGAAGATTTGGTGCATCTTAAAGAAAAGGTACTGTAATAATGAAGCCTTCAGAGAACCTCATGTAAATCATATTAGCTGCATATACAGTTAATGAACACATGGGCATCTCTTGTTTATCCTACAATGTAATGAAACAGCTAATGCTGAATGTATTAGATATCTTCATGCAGTTTTTAAATTTCATCAAACTATGTCCTGAGTTACAGTGTGGATGGTTGAAAACTGTAATTTCAGAAAGGTTCACGGTTGTACTCATGAACTGAATCTTAACTTCAACTTGTATTCCATGAAAGTCCTCAGAAAATATAACTGGTGATACATTCCATTTCTGTAACAGATCAAAGGGCACCATGCAATGAACAGTGGGATAGATACTATGTGAAAAATCATTTTAACCCACCGGTGTGATAATCATTCCCAAACTTTTCTACCCAGTGTGGTGAAAATTACTTTCCCGAATATGTATTCAAATTTTTAAATTCATGACTTGATATTCAGGCAAAGCACTGCTCTGTTTTGGTTACCTTCACTGTCTTCTTCCATATGATGAAATAAAGTATTTTCCTAGGAGATGTTTTCTTTTAGATTTTCAATACGCAAAATTACAAGTCTCAATTCCCTATGAATTTTAATTTTAATATCCCATCTGCTTGCATAAGGCCCCTTTTATCATTAATTTCATTATAAAAATTCTGTATGCATTTCTTCCTGAGCTCTACCCAGTGGACCCAGCACAGATGGTTCAAAAAAATTTTTTATCTTTCCTAGATGATAGAAGCTGAGGCAGCCTCTGAAATGCTCTGCGTTTTTAACTAAATACAAGACAGTAGAAATGTGCAATATACATGTCACATCATTAACAGATATGTGCCACAGAAAGTCAATGGTATGACATATGGGCTCTTCACTTCAACATGCAAGCCATTTGTCTTGATTCCAGGTTGATGTAGGAGCCAACTTTATAATTACACAGTTCTTCTTTGAAGTCAGTATCTTTGCCAATTTTGTACAGTGCTGCAGAAGAATTGGCATCACAGTGCCGATTATTCCTGGAGTAATGCTCATACAGGTAAAAAGTCCATGGTACAGCATTTGTATTTCACTATCCTACATGTAAAATACAGGGGTATCATTTTATCTGCCAAATAATGTCTGCTACTTCATGTTGGGACCACTTATATAAACTTGGTCCATTCAGTGACCTGACCACACTTATGTTAGAATAGTGGTGGAAGGTGATAAACAGTATTGGTCAGATAAAACAATGGACCAGTTTAAATTCTGTACATTAAAGGTTAATGGATAAAGTCTGAGAAATGTACGCTCACTAGATAACACATTCTTTATTACTGACACTATCAGGAAGTCATGGTACATAACTCGCTAATCATTAGAAGGGAATTAGGGCTTAAACAGCACGGTTTATCTCAGTGAACTTTCCATATTATGACTGAAACAGTTTTCAGTCTTGCAAATACCGAGCAAAATATCCTTACAGGCATAAATTAATTCTAAACTTTTGTTTTATTATGTGGTCCAAACATAAAATCTCATAAAAATATGTAAACAGAACCTTAAATATGACAGATTTCAGTCACAATCTGATTGACTTGTATTAAGAGCATGTGACATAATGAAAATCCCTACAGATAATATTTTCGTCTACACAAAAGGCACTTTCCTCTGAAGTTTACAGTTGAAGCACATGCAATCATTATTTATAATGAAGTATAAATGCAATCAATCAGCCACAAAATTGAGAGGCCTAAAGACGCTGTTCGACAGCCATACTAGTTAATACTAAATTCATGAAATATGAGGTTGTTGCACACAGGAACTATGAATACTGCCTTTTGCAGTGTGATGCCAGTAGTCTGGTAGAAACTGCTTGACGTTTCGGAAAGACCTGCTATCAGTGTTTTTACCTTTCTTCCATAACTACCCAACAGATGGAGGCAGCACGTGCCTCCTAAGCAACATACATTTCTAACAGACCATATGGCTTAAAATCCAAGAAGACACTATTCTTCAGTATTAAAATGTCCTAAGTTGACATTCTGTTAACATAACTGTCAAGAATTCTGCATCTGACACTGTCGATGCCTACCTATATTTTACGTTTCTGTTAAAACACACACAAAAAAAAGAGTTGTTTCTGAGCTTAATCAGGCACCACATCAAGAAGCAATAATGAGGAATGGAGGTGTTAACTCCATATATTATCAACCATGTGAGCTGTGCGAGCCAGGCTCTGCTCGAGGCCGTCTCCATGCGGAAGTAAGCCTTCTAGAATTCTCTGTCCTGTTACCATTTTCCCAAGGTTATCGTCCGGGGATTGGCTGCTGTGAGAGGGTGAAAGGGTTGGGGGCGGTTTCTGAGAGTCTTGCTGTGGGGCGACCGAAGCCCAGACTCTCACACTTTCATATACGTGCCTTTCGGGAGAAGAGGCTGGCCAGCCCAGAGGGACCTACCTTGCTGAGTTATCTATGCTGCCCACGGGACCGACGATCGAGTATGACTGTAAGTCAGAAATTCAGTTTTGCCTTGGTGTATTTCCAAAATGGCATTTAGGCTGTTTGGGGTTCATACTCGACATCGGCCCGGTGGACAGGGACACGGTAGAAGAGATCTTTTGTTTGCTTATTGTCTCCTGTAAATTTCGTACATATTTTCTGTAATATGATTTTGAGTGCAAGTTGCACTGATAGTATGTACAGGCCTGTGTAATGTTGTACGATAATGCACATTAAATATTGCTTCTGTTTGAAGGACGGTGACTGTGTAGAGAGAGACAGACCGTAGTCTGTATTTACGTAACATTGTTTGTCACGAAGCTTGTGTTGTAGCTTGATATGGTAGGCTGGGCCTGTGGATGCCTGTTGTGCATCGTAATGTTACATAAGAGACTAGTGAGTGTGGAATGGTCAACTATTTAGGCTGATATTGTTTGCTTTTGTGATCATAGTGTTTCTTGGTTACAAAATTTACGTATGTATTACTATTATACACAGAATATATTTGTATATTGCTTGGTATCACTGTATTCTGTGGATGTGTGTTGTGCGGCTCTTTCACTTACACTACCCCACAAGAGTTCATCGCTACGGGACCTGACTGCCCAAACGACCGACGGGGATATACATAGTGCCGAGCCCCCGTTATTTTCACCAAGTGGCTTCACCCCTCACCGGGTGGCGACCGCATGGGCTCACATGGCATTAGATGGATGTGAGTGGTCAGCTCCATGCCCAACTGCTTTACCCTAGAGATAGGGCCTCCAGTACCCAATGCATGTGGGCCCTAGAGCTGGTATTAATGCTTTGGAGGAAAGACAAACTTCCTGCCCCTGCCTGGTACACACATTCACAACTAAAACAAACTTCCAATATTAATTTAATAATGAAACTAATATTCACAACTTTTAAAGTTTAATTTACAGAGTAAGTACCATTATTCATCACAAACCTGATGGGATCAATACATTAGACAGGATGCATCTTGTGTTAAGGCATGTCAGCAAATAAGCAAGAGTTTTTCTGCTTTGCAAAGATATACAATACACAGTAATTTCAGGACATGCTTCAGCAATATAAAAACAATACAACACAATGAACAATCGTAGAATTTTCTTTTCTGAATTTCAGTAAATTATATACCGACTTCACTATTCTGAACATACAGTGTATTATCTCTGCAATACATCCCCTTTCCTTTGTCAGGATTACCCATCAATCATGCACATTTCAAGAGTCTGTAGTGTAAAGGTGCCAAAGGAGGTAATTGACATCATTGAACCAATAAAAGACGATCATGAGGCCGTGAGAAAGTTTGGTGTCCATTTGGCAGTACAGATGGTGTCACACATCTTCGCACACAATTACACATGTGGAGCCCACTTCTTTACTCTTAACAGGTGAGGACCATAAAAAACTGCACCACATGCACCAATGGTGACAAAACAACCTAATTTTGATACAGTAATAGAGCAGAACTTGAGGGTTTAGGCAGTCAGCTGGCTGGCTAGGTGTTTCATTCCAACTAGTAAGGCATAAGTAAATATTCAGAAGTAATGGTTTCCTGAATAAAAATGTGGAAATGACAGAAAGTATTACCGTATGTTCTCGAATCTAATCCGCACCCTTTTTACAGTTTCAGAGGGCTAAAAAATCAGATGCGGATTAAATCGCATGCGGATTAGATTCACGGTCGTGAGATGCATTTTGGAAAAATGATAGAGCCGCTGTACGTGCCGTAAGAACATACAATACAATAATTTATTATTTTATTTATTATCTATAATATTATATATTATATAAAATTTATAATTTATCATTCATCAGACTCGCCGTCATCACTCATAACTGAATCGTTATCTGTCACCCAGTCACTATCATCAGCTGTGGCGCATTTGTACCGCTGGCAGTTAAATGGCCACTTCACACAAGGCACGTTAGTTGGATACCGGTTAAAGCATTGGTAACATCCAATATTATTCAATAAGTCTGCCTTGTAGGCAAGGGGCGGTTGAAAGAAAGGTGCGGATCAGAACCGCGAACTAACTTTTTTTTTTTCATTTAAGAAATTGGCAAAAACTAATGTGGATTAGATTCGGGTGCAGATTAGATTTGAGAATGTACGGTACATTTATTTAATAAATATTTCCTTCTCCTTAACTGATGCCCCATAGTCACTTGTAACTGCTCCTTCAAGTGTCAAACAGAATTACCCTGCCAGCCACAACTTTCTTTCTTGCCAGCATTACTTTACATTTTTTTTAATCATAAATATATTGCAAAAAAATAAAGTAACGAAAAATTAGTGTTTTTGTAATATCCTATTCATGTAAGTAACTGTCTTTCTGACACAGTGTTATGTGATGACTGATTACCTCTAAAATTCTGTCAGGTTAATCAAACACTTTACTGCATACACGATTTAAAATGACCCTCCATACATTCTTACTTAAAGAGATTTGTTTTATTCCAGGCAACTGTCCATAGTTGAAACTTGTAAGCGCCTGGGATTCTGCTTGCCAGAGCCGGCAAGACCACTCAGACTCCACACAAGAAGCAAGAAACATCAGTATCTTTTAAAATGAGTTTAGGATACAAGTGTTATGTAGATGCAAGGAGTCAGTTATTTCCATATTTCATTCTTGGCACTGCAGTACCTTCTATTCAATAGAACATAATTCCTCTTTAAAAGAACTCACGGTACAAAGACATGTCTTTGTACCAAGTACGAATCTCAAAGAATTTTATAAACTTTCAACTCACATAAGTTTGAATTTGATGTGTGTATATATATATATATACATACACACACACACATTAATTTTATGTGCAAGTATTAGACCTCACTAGTTACCATAATAAAAGGGAAAGGTAAAGTGATTTTGTTAGAGGCCTGGTGTGGCCCAACAGGTGGGTACTCTTCCATGACTGTGGCACTAGAAGGGGGTGAGTGGTCAGCAGCATGCCCCAGCTGCACTTTACCCCCCGGAAAGACCTGGTACCCATTTTACAAGAGGCTGGGTTGGCCCCAGGGCTGGTCTGGACGGGCGGAAAGTCTCGTCCCCACCAGGATTCGATCCCGGACCGTCCAGCCTGTAGTCAGTCGCTACACTGAGCTACCCAGCCCACAGTTACTATAATATAATCTTGTATTTCATTCTCACTTTAACACAAAAAATGCTTGTGTATGTATTGTGAACAGGTTACTGTGGGCTCTGGTCTATAGAGTTTGACAGTCAGCAGTGAGGACAAGTAGTTTGGGTGGAAGTAAACAAGTAATGCAGACAGAATTGTTGCGGGAAATACCTTGTCCAGCACGTGACACAACTTTCCATACAGAGTGGTTCACACTGTGCCACAAATGTATTCATAAGACCACAGTTCTTCAAGAAAACTGCATAACAGAACCATTTAATGGAAACTGATTACACAAAATTCAACTTAGAAAATTGAAGTTTTATCACCTTGCAGTTTTACTTATATTATTTTAATGCAACATTTAATTCATCAAGGAGTATGCAGCCATGGCAAAGATCAAAATCTGCACTCCTTCATAACCGCAAATTGACTTACAGAATTACTTTTTTCATGGTTTTGCTTTAAAAGAATTTAAAAAAAGTTATCTTATTTTACATCATTCATCCCATGCAATGAGATATATTTATGCTACAAAACCAGCAGTTTGCACATATAAAATATACATAATAATACAGTATTGTTCTCCTACATTTTCAATGTACAAATTGTTGGTTTTATAATGGAAACTATGTTTAGAAGACATGACTGGCTCCTGTCCTCAGGCTAAAAATAAGGTATGTTCTACTCAGACGTGCCCAATAAGCGAAGTTCCTCTCAATCCACGTGATATACCATCACCCGGATCGTAGAGAATTACATTACAAATTGACAGGTTATTGGTAGACATAAAGGGTTTCTTTTCTGTCAGTGACAGAGGATTTTCTGTTCCCTGTCTTGTCCAAACTGCCACTGTAACCCAATCTTTCTCATATTCTGTGAATATTTCATACAGCAGGGGATCTGTGGCTGGTTGTAAAGTACTCAGAGCATTATACTGATCATTCACCTCCATACAATGCTAAAGAGGGGCCATAACTAAATGCCTCTTATTGGCCTTCACAGCATTGCATGGGGAAAAATTTAGTTTCTAAGGTGTTTCTTTCTTATTTACAAAACACAAAGCATACAGTGCAAAAGTACAGTGCTTGTAGGTCATATGTGTTACAGCATTTACAGTGAGTGCTTTTGTTGTCACATTTTGAAACTCCAGTTATCAGCAATGCCACGAGAATAATGCAATAAAGTTCAATTTGTAAATTCTAACACAGTTTTCCAAATTTCAGTTTCATGATTCGTCATGTAGGTAAGCGGACAGGCATTAAAACTGCTGAATCCATGTTGGCACATTCACATCATGCAAGAATGGACTGGCTAACCAAGTTCCTTGTATTATGCTGTGACAATTCTTCTCATAAAGAATTAATGTTGGTTATTACTTGTTTCGTATGTACAAACAAATTTAAAAAATAACATAACATGGAAATATCAAGTGTGTTGTGGTTGTGACTGATGGACTATATAATACCTTCTTTATTTCTTTCACAGTCTGACCTCTTTTACCTACTCATTGTAGGTACAGAAGGATACTGTTGCACTTAATCACACTCAATGACACACACACACACACACACACACACACATACATTCGGTAGGACTCCTCCAGACAAGTATTAGGCCTGATGCAAAAACCTTGACCTGAAAAACACACGACGCAAACATCCATGTCCATGGCAGGATTTGAACCCATAATTCTAACCAGCAAGTGGCCACAGACCGATACATTAGAAAGTGCAGCCACCAGGATTGGCTATAATACCATATTCATTGGTATTCAGTACATGCCATGATATAATCGGGATATACAATTTGTCAGATGGAAGCAAATGATCTTTGTGCTCCAACGACTGTTATCCGTAACAACTGGTGCATTGGTACAAGAGCTACTGCAGCAAGAGGTGCTGAGGATAAAATATCAAGTGATCCTAACACAGACTGTGCACACTATAATGACAACAGGATATAGACTCTAATACTATAAAATTATCTTAAAACAATTAGAACCAAAATGCACAGTGTGACAGCATTTGTTAGTCATCTCAAGACAAAACTATATAGGGGGCTGATACTTGTTTTCAAAGTTAGCAAAGCTTTTTTAAATCATTTTGAATTGTAGCTTACAAGTGCGACCGCCTCTGTGGTCTAGTGGTCAGAGTTTCTGGCTACAGATACAGAGGTCCTGGGTTCGATCCCCGGCGCTACCAGATTTTCTGAGTAGTAGTGGGTCTGGAACGGGGTCCACTCAGCCT
>Ga0123353_10006992_pt1 | contig 15171 bp, 16 predicted proteins | sample TergutLab28metaG_3_FD_92763 | JGI IMG/M metagenome (GOLD analysis project Ga0123353, IMG submission 92763) | Labiotermes labralis P3 segment gut microbial communities from Petit-Saut dam, French Guiana - Lab288 P3 | ecosystem: Host-associated > Arthropoda: Insects > Digestive system > Gut ... | reverse complement strand
TATGAGGTCAACGTCTACGACGGAAACAAATTGAAAATGGTAGTGGCTCGTCCGGAGCACCTAAAAAGAAACGAATGTTAAAAGTGATGACAATGGCTGAGAGGTACGTAGGTCTGTCCGAGGTCAAGGAGTTGCTTGACTCCGAGAGCGGTGAAAAGGAATTATGCATAGCGCAGAGATCGGCGTTGGAACATTCTCAGGCATTGGTAACGTTATCGGCCGCCGATGTCAAGGCACTTACCGCAGAGGTTCGCGGGTTGAGCTTCATGACAGAATACGCCGCATACAAGATAGGCGACATACTCCCGAAGTACCCGGAGGACGTCCGTGCGATATTCGCAAAAGAGAGAGTTAACCTCTCCGCCGAGGATATCAAACAGATAATAGAAATAGTGGGAAAGTATCTTTGAGTGTTGCGCACGGAGGGAGCTCGGATGGAAGAGTACGCACACATATTGGATTATTTGGCGCAAGGTCTGCCCAGCGGCGGCTACGCTAAAAGGGAGCCGTTGTGCTATGCGGTCGGCGAGGAGGAGTTCAAATTATTCGAGCTCATACCGAAGGCGAACGCCGCCATTAACATCGGCGACCGTGTCTACATAGGCAAAGAGGCGAACATGCGCACACAGGTCGACCACATCAAAAGGCGTGTGGGCTTCGATGAACTTACCAATGCCGCGAAGGCGGAACTCGATTTCATAGTTCTCGACATCGTTATGAAGGATCAGAAGAGATTCATACGGTTCTACAACGAGGCGGAGGCCATCTCCCTGAGGAAGCACATGCTCGAAGAGCTTCCTGGGCTTGGCAAGAAGACGCTCATAAGCATACTGGACGAAAGAAAGAAAGGCGCGTTCAAGGACCTCGCGGAACTTGGCTCACGCGTGCCGCTGCTTAAGGGTCCTGAGAAGCTCATCGTGAAACGCATAGTCCTCGAACTGTCGGACATGACGCTGAAGCACTATATCTTCGTCAGATGAACCGCAATGAAACGTCAAGGCTCATCGAACGCCGCAACATAAGGCCTAAGAAGAGCAAAGGTCAGAATTTTCTCATCGATGACCGTGTGGCACTGCGGCAGATCGGCTTCGCATCCTTGAAGCCGGACGAAAAAGTACTGGAGATCGGTCCCGGATTAGGGATGCTGACCGAGAAACTGGCGGACGTCTGCGGTGACGTTACCGTGATAGAACTGGACGAGAAACTGGCCGATCACATTGAGAGCGAGTTCGGCGATCGGATAAAACTCATCCGCGGGGACGCTCTCGACGTACAGTGGCCGGAGTTCGGTAAATTTGTAAGTAACCTTCCGTACAGCATCTCCACGCCCGTGATATTCAAACTACTGGCTCATGGTTTTGAGAAGGCAGTGGTGATGGTCCAGAAGGAATTTGCGGAACGTATGGTCGCGGGCCGCGGGGAGGTCGATTACTCCCGACTTACAGTGAACGTCTATTACCGCGCCGAATGCCGGATACTCGAGAATGTGCCGGCATCCCGTTTCAAACCGCGGCCTAAGGTGGACTCCGCGATCGTGGAGATCGTTCCGAGGCCTGCACCTTTCACCGTGAAGGATGAGAGCACTTTCTTCGATGTTGTGAACGCCGGTTTCCTGCACAGGAGGAAGAAGATACGGTCGGCGCTGAGAACCGAGGGTATCGTCATCCCGGAAGGTGCGGACGTGCCATTCCTGGACGACCGCATGGAGATCCTGTCCCCGGAGGACATAGGCGTACTGGCGGATGCGGTGTATGATGTGTTGGTCACAATGAAAGATATAACCGATGACACCTATCCTTAGTTATGCAGATTGGGATCGTAGGCAAACCGAACGTCGGCAAATCAACGTTCTTCGCAGCGGCGACGATGGCGCCGGCGGAGATCGCGAACTATCCGTTCACGACGATCCAGGCGAACAAAGGGATCGCATACGTCAGAACTCCTTGCCCGTGCACAGAACTCGGGATAAAGTGCAACCCTAACAACTCGGCATGCAGAAACGGCGTAAGGTCCGTTCCGATAGAGCTGCTGGACGTGGCCGGCCTCGTTCCGGATGCGTGGCAGGGGAAGGGATTAGGGAACCAGTTCCTGGACGACCTCAGACAGGCGGATGCACTGATCAACGTTATAGACGTCAGCGGCTCCACCGACCTCGAGGGAAACCCGGGAAACCCTGGGGACCACGACCCCAGAGAGGATATTGTGTTCCTGAGAAGAGAGATAGAGTTCTGGATACGTGAGATACTGAAGAACGGTTTCAGCAAGATAGCCAGACAGGCCAAGATGCAGGGTGAGAAGATAGAAACGGCCATACACGACCGCCTGACAGGGCTGAACATCTCCGAGTCGCAGATCAAACATGCACTGCGTGCCGTACCGCACCCGGACGACCTCACCAAATGGGATTATGATGTCCTTCTCGCGCTGGCCGTGAAACTTCGTGAGCTCAGCAAACCGATGATAATCGCCATGAACAAGGCCGACATCGCCCCTGCCGGTAACATAGATACGGTAAGATCGATATCGGACACGGCCGTTGTGACCTTATCAGAGACAGAGCTGGCGCTGAAGAAGGCGGCGGCCGCGGGCCTCGTCAGCTATGCTGCCGGTGAACCGACGTTCACGATGAACGACGTCGGCAAGCTGAACGAAGGCCAGAGGAAGGCACTTGAGAAAATATCGCAGCACATGACGGTGCACGGAGGCACCGGTGTCCAGAGATGTCTGGAGATGGCGGCGTTCGGGATGCTCGATCTCATCGCGGTGTATCCGGTGGAGGATGAGAACAAGCTCACCGACAATTTCGGCCGCGTGCTGCCGGATGCCCTCCTCATGCCGAAGGGTTCTACGGCGAAGGATATGGCATACAGAGTCCATACCGATCTCGGTGACAAGTTCATAAGGGCCGTGAACGCAAGGACCAAACGGACCGTCGGCTCCGACTATGTGCTGGAGGACGGCGACATCATAAAGATAATATCAGGAAAGTGACGGAATGGGAGAATGGGACGTCAGACTCATAAGCGCATCCTACAAACAGGACGGCGACGACATCGTGGTCGAGTTGTTCGGCAAGACACGCGACAAGAGGTCCGTCGTCATACTCGATAAGAGGACAAGACCATATTTCTTCATCACAGAACCGAAAGAGAATGTACGCGCCGAGCTAAAGAAGGACAGAGATGTCATCGATATTTCGGACATGCGGCTGTTCCACCGCGGAAAGGAGCGGGATGTGATCAAGGTTACGATAAAATATCCCTGGACCGTCCCGACGTACCGCAACCGCTGGAAGAACGAATACGAGATACTCGCGGCCGATATACCGTATCATCACCGGTATATCTACGACAACGACATGAGCGCATGCATATCCGTCACAGGTAACGAGGTGAAGAACGATTACGCCGCCGACCTAGCCGTTGAACTTACATCATTCAGGAACATCGATCCGTTCGACCCCGGTCTCAGGATATTGTCCTTCGACATAGAGAACAGCATCTCGCATGAGACGATATACACAATATGCTCGGTCATCGGCGAAGACGGTAAAATAAGGGAGTGCGAACCCATATACGGTTCAGAGAAGGATATAATAGAAAAATTCTCGGAGCACATCCTGAAAGAGGACCCCGATGTTATCAGTGGATACAACATCGATAACTACGACATCAAGATGATCGTCGACCGTGCCGCGAAGAACAGGATGCCCGATATCAAATGGGGACGCGACCGCGGTTCCCCCAGGTCCGTTAGCGAGAAGTTCTGGAGGCTTAAGGGAAGACTTGTCATAGACGCCTGGTGGGCCGTGAGAAGGGAACTGCGCCCGAAGCAGGAGACGCTGAACGCCGTGTCGCTGCAGCTGCTCGGAGAGCAGAAGATGGACGTTGACCCGAAACAGATGGACCGGGAATGGAATGAGGATAAAGAAAGGGTCATGAGATACTGCGTGAAGGATGCGGAGCTCTCGCTCAGGATACTCAACACGCTCGGCACCGTGAGGAAAGGGATGGACCTCGCCGCCGTCTCGAAACTTCCGCTGGAGGATGTTCTGACATCGGGGTCGTCGCAGCTGATAGACTCCATCCTGATAAGGAAGGCGGACAGGATGAACGTGGGCGTCCCTCTGACCGGGAACCTGGGCAGGGGAGAGCAGATAGAGGGCGGCTACGTTCACACGATGGAGCCGGGACTATACCACTGGGTATGTGTGCTCGACTTCAAATCGATGTATCCGTCGCTGATCATATCGAAGAACATCTGCTTCACCACCATATCCAAGGAAGGTGAGATAGAGAGCCCCAACGGGGTCAGGTTCATCTCCAAGGATAAGAAGATGGGGATACTCCCCGGTATACTTGACGGCCTCATGAAGGAGAGGGACGACATAAAGAGAAGGATGAGGACCGCGACCGAGGACGAACGCCATTATCTGGACGGCCTTCAGAACGCGGTGAAGGTGCTGATGAACTCGTTCTACGGCGTGTTCGCGTCATCGTTCTACAGATTCACAGACAAGAACATAGGAAGTTCGATAACCGCCTTTGCGAGAGGGACCGTTAAGGGGATCATCGAAGAGCTCGGTAAAGAGGGGGTACAGGTCATCTATTCCGATACGGACTCTGTTTTCATCAGATCGCCGTATGACAACTTCGACGAGACCATTAGTTTCGGAACGGCGATGGCGAAGCGCTATTCCGCCGAAGGCCGGCAGCTGGAGTTCGAAAAGGTCATGGAACCTCTGTTCTCGCACGGAAAGAAGAAAAGATATGTCGGAAAGGTTGTCTGGCCCAAGGAGGAGATGCTCATACGCGGTTATGAGGTAAGACGATCGGACTCGTTCGACCTCCAGAGCAGACTGCTTACGGAACTGTTCGAGAAGATACTTGAAGAAAAGAACGAAGAGGCGGTCGCGCTTGTGAAAAGGACCGTTCAGGACACTCTCGCCGGGAAGGTCGATGTGGCCGACCTGGTGATATCCAGGACCTGCAAGGACCCGAACAGATACGAATCACCGGATAGAATGGCCAACGTGAACGCAGCGAAAAAGATGATGAACATGGGCTATGAATTCATACCCGGTATGAAGGTCTCATGGATCGTGACCGATTCGTCCAGGACGCCGCAGACGGTCGAACCGTACATCAGCGGCACCGAGTTCATCGGGAAACCGGACCATAAATATTATGCGGAAAGGCTCGCCAATATGGCGTCCCGCATCACTGAGGTGTTCGGATGGTCCGAGAAGGACCTGATGATGGGAAGCCAACAGGCAACACTGTTCGGCGGCGAGGTCCATGCACCCGTGACGAAGAGAGAGGAGAAGAAGGGTGTCGAGAAGGTCGCGAAGAAGACCTCCCTCAAGGATTTCTTCTGATCCTTTTCGAATATCCGGCGCCGATATGGCCCTCACAGATATTATAGTGAAATAATTTATATATGTTAACCTAAATAAAATATAAAATAAGGTAATATTTATATACTAATTTAAATTTAACTAGTGTTAAATACAATATTATTATATACTAAATATACTATATTTCTATTTGGCTTTGAGGACAGGTCGGCGGACACGCTCCGCCGTACTGAAGAGATGCATGAAACGAGGGCGCCGGGAAGCGAAGATCACCATGTTTCCTCAAAGCTGCGTACTGCCTGTCGCCGCCTCCGTCTAATGTGTTTTCTCAGAGCCTGCCTCGTCCGCCCGTACGGGCCCCGGCCTCGGCCGGGGCCCGACGAAATATCATATCGGTGATTAGATGAGCAACCAGTTAATACTTGATGATCTCAAGATGTCCGTCGAGACGTGGGATCTTAGGCTCGCCGAGAGCGCCACCAAGGCGGCCATCGGGGCCGGGATCGATCCCCGGTCCATCGTTCAGGACGGTTTGGGAAAGGGGATGGAGGCCATCGGCGAAAGATTCGACAAAGCGGAGATATACCTTCCGCAGGTGGTCGCCGCATCAAAAACGATGGAAATTGCGCTTAAGCTTCTGGCACCTCTCATGCAGGCCGGCGACAGCGCCATGAGGGGCACCGTGATAATGGGTACCGTCGAGGGTGATATCCACGAGATAGGGAAGAATGTCTGCTGCGCGATGCTCCGCGGTGCCGGCTACAAGGTCGTGGACCTTGGGCCCGATGTCTCGCCGGACTCGTTCATGGAGGCGGGTGCGGAGCATGAGGCGCATATACTCGGTTGTTCTGCGCTCATGACCACCACGATGCCCGTGCAGTCGGAGATCGTCGACACAGTGAGGGATTCCGGCGCCGGATACAAAGTGATCGTTGGCGGCGCCCCGGTGACGAAGAGATGGGCCGACGAGATAGGCGCTGACGGATACTCCGAGAACGGCGCGGAGATCGTCGAGCTTGTGAACAAAGTTATGAGGGACGGGTGACCGCATGGCAACGGAGAGAGCGTTGACGATATTCGATGTGTATGACCGCTTCGTCAAGGGAAGGAAGGTCCCGGAAGAGGAATGGGATTATTCTATCATCCCGACGAACGCGACGGAACTGAAGAAGAAATACAAACTGAACTTCGGTAAGAACATAATACCGGAGGACAAGGCGACGATGAACAACCTGTTCAACGCCGGACTTGAGATGTTGGTGAGCACCGGATTCTACAACACAGACCTGAAAAGGGTCCTGACCGTCACGGAATCGGAGGTCATGGAAGGAATAAAGAGAACACCGAAACAGCTGATCATCGGGGAAGGGAGGGACGCGGTACGCCTCTGTCCGCGCAAAGGTAACGGTCCCGTGAAACCGATCATACAGGGCGGACCGATGGGGGCGCCCGTCTCAGAGGACATCTTCATCCAAGTCATGCAGAGCTTCGCACAGGAGGCCTCGGTGGACACGCTCGTCAACGGAGTGATGTCCACCATCGAGGGCCATCCCGCCACAACGAACACCCCTTATGAGATCAGGGCGACCATGGCAGAGATAAGGGCAGTGAGAGAGGCTTGCATCCGCACCGGAAGGCCCGGTATGGGCATATAGGGGCCTGAGACCCCGCTGTCGGCGGCGGGACGTCTCACTTCGGACCTATCGTCCGCAGGTATGAGGGGGTGCGATCCGCACGAGTGCTCACAGCTCAACGAGCTGAAGATAGACATGGCCGGGCTGAACATGCTGGCGGGATGGACCGCTAACGGCAATACCGTGATGATAGAGCAGATGCCCATGTTCGGCGGTTATTGCGGTGGCATCGAGGAGACGGCGATATGTGACGTGGCGACGACACTCGCGTCCTTCGTGCTGTTCAGCGGCAACTTCCATCTGGACGGTCCGATACACATAAGGTGGGGTATAACGACGTCCCGTGAGACGCTGCAAATAGCGGGCCACGTCGCTGCGGCGATGGACGCGAACACCGACCTGCTCATTGCGAATCAGTATTACACAGCAGCCGGTCCGTGCACAGAGATGTGCCTGCTGGAGACGGCGGCGCAGGCGATAACGGACACCGCGTCCGGAAGAGAATTACTTTCGGGAGTGGCGGCATCAAGGGGCGTGACACAGGATAAGGCCACCGGAATGGAGGCGAGGATGATGGGAGAGGCCGCCATGGCGACCGCTGGCATGAGGGTGCCGGAGGTCAATCGTATCCTGGAGAAGATGGTCTCAAGTTATGAAAATGATTATGCGAACGCTCCTGCGGGAAGGACGTTCCGTGAATGCTACGACACACTGACGGTAAAGCCGACGGAGGAGTACCGAGGCATATACGACAGGGCTGTGAAAAAGCTCAGCGGTCTCGGCCTCAATCTGTTGGGCTGACAACCTCCACTAAACCTCTTACCATTTTCTTAACAAGACGATCGTGTGCATCTCGATTCAAAAATAGCGGCGGGCCCGACGATCAACGAGATTCGGATACGTACGGTCACATACCGAACGACGCGAACGCCGCGTCGTACACGCGAGCGATCTTTGACTGTGCCTCCGCGTGTCCCTGCTGTGCGGCGAGACCGTACCACTTCATCGCCTCCTTGGAGTCGTAGGGCACGCCCTCTCCTTTGTCGTACATGCACGCAAGCTCGAACTGCGCCTCCGCGTGTCCCTGCTGTGCGGCGAGCTTGTGCCATTTCACGGCTTCGGAACTGCTCCTCGGCAGACCGATACCGTGGTGGTACAGCAGACCGGTAAGATACTGTGCCTCCGCATATCCGCGCTGTGCCGCCTGGCCGTACAGCTTGGCCGCCTCCCTGAAATTCTGCTGCACCCCCTTGCCGCTGTTGTACATGAAGGCGAGCTTGCACTGCGCGTCCGCATGTCCCTGGTCCGCTGCCAGCCGATACCATTTCGCGGCCTCGGACGGATCCGTCCCCTCATACATGCGCCCCAGTTCCGCCTGCGCCTCCGCGTGTCCCCGCTGTGCGGCGAGCTTGAGCCACTTCTCCGCCTTGGGATCGTTCCTTGTCAGACATTCCTTGCTACGTTCGTACAGTTCGTCGGCGTTCGAGGTGGCCTCCTCTTGAACGGCACCGTTCTGCTTCTCCTCCGGTGCATCAACCTGTTCGTCCTTGAGGGCCTTGTTCCTCCTGAACAACCTGAACATGGCCCATGAGATTGCTTTTTTCGCTTTAATAACTTTGGCACGAACGTTCGGGGACCGCAGTATGATATAACATATCCGACTCGTTATATGATCTCCGGGGACGGGTCCTCGAAGTCGGAGGAACCGCATTCCTCCATTATCGCCTCTATACATCTGGCTCTCTTCTTTTCAAGCGTCTCTTCGTCGGCGGCGGAGTTTATCATCGCGCACCTCCATACGTTCGATCCGTCCTCGTAGTCCGTTATCATCTCATCCGAGCCGAACAGACCGCGGACCGTCCTCGGATCGCGAACGGCAGCGAATTCCCGCTCGCCGGTAGTTGTAACCTTACCGTATCTCACAAGAAGGTGCTCGTACGACGATGCGTGATCTTTCTTCTTCACGGGCGGCACTCCCGACCTTGAGTTGACCAGTTCCTCCAGCAGATTTATCCCTGTTGCAGCCAGCACGGCGGCGGGGGTCTGACTGGGTATGCGCGCGTCTATCTCCAATACCTTCAGGCCGTCCTTTGAGTTTATGGCTTCGACGTCCATCAGCGCCCCGAGGTTCATCCTCTCGCCGATCGTCTCCGCGATCCGCCTGAACTCATCTTCTCTCTCCTGGCTGAGGATACCGGGCGCGCACCTTACCCTTTTACAATCATAATCCTTACTGAGCATGATCTCGGTGGTCACGAACGACCTGTAATCGTGACCGTTCCCGATGACCTCCGTGGACACCACGGTTCCGGAGACGAATTCCTGTATCACGGGCTCGTCGCCCATCCGCATTATCATCTCTATCCCGGCGGCGACATCCTGTTCGTCATTCGCTACCATTACGCCTGCGCTACCGCTCTGTGACGACGGTTTGACGACAATGGGATATCCGCACTCCTGCCATCTCTTCGGCAACGGTATCCCGGCGGCCTCCATCATGCTGTTCGATGCGGACTTGGATGATGATATTATATACGAATCCATATCGAAAAGGAACGGTATCCCGGAATATCTCAGCAGCTCGTCCAGCCTCGAAAGCAGACCGGTGTCCTCGCATGCAGGTATAACGGCATCGCATCCCCTGAATATCCTCATGGCGTCGCTCTCCTGCACCGTCGGGTCGAGGATCGCGGACTCGTCGGACATGGAGAATGCGGGAGCAGTGTTCCTCTTATCGATCACTATCGTCTCATAACCTGCCTTCTTGGCGAGATACGCCGCTTCCATGCCCTGCAGCGCGCCGCCGACAATCGCTAACCTCATGATATGCGCCTCGACTTCCTTAAAATGCTGACCTTCCGTTCTGACCATGAGCGAGAGGCCGGGGAGTCGAACCCCGCTAGCGCGGCTGTAGAGGCCTACCGGTCCCGGACCGCCCCCCTCCTTTTTCGTTCGATCCTATGTTTACGGTATATAATATATATTATTTTCTATCTATTGGATAGTTGGTTTATATTTAGATATTTAAAAATTTCGAAAAAATGTACAATCTCTCAAAAGACGTTTTAATAGGCGATATCGAGGCCGAGATCCCTCAGCGTGCGCACAGCATCATCGTAAACACTGAGGTGCTCGTCCGACGGTGTAAGTGTCCTGATGTCGTAACAATCCTGGAAGCGCTTGCCCTTCGGCGGCTGCGGGAGGTCGTTCTCGTACAACGGTATCAGACGATCGAGTATCGCGTTCACCTCTGCTATCTTCATGCCGGCGGCGGCTGCGGATGCTTCGCCCATCATCCTCACTTCCATCGGCGTCGTCCTGTCCTTTGCGACACCTTTCGACGCCGCCACTCCCGAAAGTAATTCTCTTCCGGACGCGGTGTCCGTTATCGCCTGCGCCGCTGTTTCCAGGAAGCACATCTCCGTGCACGGGCCGCCGGCGGTGTAATATTGGTTCGCAGTAAGTATGTCGGTGTTCGCATCGATCGCAGCGGACACATGCGCCGATATCTGCAGCGTCTCCCGGGATGTGGTTGTACCGAACCTCATGTGTATCACCCCGTCCATATGTATGTCCGCACCGAATATCGCGGCCGACGCTAACGTGGTCGCGAGACCGCATATCGCAGTTTCCTCGATACCGCCGCAGAAGCCGCCGAACATGGGCATCTGCTCTATCATCACGGTATCGCCGTTGATGGCCCATCCGGCGAGGAGATTGAGACCGGTCATATCCATCTTCAGCTCGTTGAGCTGAGAGCACAGATGCAGATCGTTCTTGAGAAATGCGGAATCCAGGCTCGATGCCAGCCGCCCGGCGGCGGACAGGGGCGTGTCCGGCCCCTTTATCGCCATCCCCGGACGCCTTGCCCTGGTCATCCCCTCTCTCAGCCCCCTTATCTCGGCCAGCGTGGCCTTTATCTCGTAGGGGGTGTTCGCCGCGGGCGGATGTCCGTTTATCGTCGCCGGCACACCGCTCGCCAGGGAGTCGACCATTGACTCCTGTGCATACGCCTGCATCATGCTGACGAACAGATCCTCGGATACCAACGTTCCGGTGGGCCCTCCCTGTATTATCGGCCCGGCGGCACTGTTCCCGATACGACGGGCGCATATGACCTCGTCCCTCCCGCTGCCGAGTCTCAGCCTTCGAGTGGCCTTCTTGAGTCCCTCGAACACCTCTGATTCCGTTATGCGCATGACCCTTCCGACATCCGGGTTGAAGAATCCGGATATGACGAGCATCTCGACACCGGCGGAGAACAGACGGTTGGCGGTGTCCCTGTCCTCTGGTATTATGTTCTTGCCGAAGTTCAGTTCGTATTTCCCTTTGAGCAGTGCCGCGTTGCTCGGAATCACGGTGTAGTCCCACACATCCTCGCGCACCTTCTCACCGTTCTGAAACCTGTCGTGCGCCTCGAATATCGATACCGCCTTTGGTGCCGCCATAGTGTCTTCCCCGGTTGTTCTCGTTAGGTCATTGGGCGGACAATATTTAACATTTTAGTTAAAGTATTAAATGATTTCTTATAAATGGTCGCACTCCTAATGTAATAGTATATAAAATTATCTTTTTAGATGTGAACAGTGATTATCACAGAACAGGCAATGCAAGCACACGGCGCACATACTCCGTCATTGTCGCAGGATACTGGACGCGAACACATCGCAGAACTCTCATGACGATGTCCTGAATACGGGACTTCCTCATGCCGTACCCGTGAAAAACGCATGAGCACGTCGTGTCCTCTTAAAAGCTTATATACAGGTCAGTAGTATGCGGTCGCTGCGCAACAATAAGCTGCGAACGGAGATGTGCCCGTATAGGGTGAATCCGGAAAGGTGATATCAATGGCAAACGAAAACAATGACGGTCCCGCGACCGTGAGCGGCAAGAGCATGTACAAGTACATCGCCGAGGCCTGGAAGAATCCTGACAAGAGTTATTTGAAGGAGCTTAACAAAGAGAGAAGGTACCAGTGGAGAAGGGAAGAGAACTTCTGCCGCGTCGAGAGACCCACGCGCCTTGACAGGGCGAGGGCCCTGGGATACAAAGCGAAACAGGGCTACGTCATAGTCCGCGGAAGGGTCAGAAAGGGAACCTTCAACAAAAGAACGATCAAAGGCGGAAGGAGAGCGAAGAGAAAGGGTATCACCAAGATAACCGTCGGTAAGAGCCTTCAGAGGCTCGCCGAGGAGAGGACGCAGAAGAGATACCCGAACCTTGAGGTACTGAACTCCTACTGGGTAGGAATGGACGGTCAGTACGAATGGTATGAGGTAATTCTCGTTGACCCGCACCACTCCGTCATCAAAGCGGACCCGAAAATAAACTGGATCTGCGACCCCACGCACAGTGGCCGTGTCTACCGCGGAAAGACGTCCGCGGGCCAGAGAGGCCGCGGACTGCACAAGAAGGGGAAGGGCGTCGAGAAGTGCAGACCTTCGATAAAGGCGAAGGGAAGAAAGGGGAAGTAAAACCTTCCCGGCCCAAACTTTTTCAATTCTTATCCCCTTGTTAATAAGTTAAAGTTTATACGTTCGTACTCACATTATGTAACGGAGATTACATGGGTACTTTCATCATAAAGAAAACCAACACGGGCTTTAATTTTCGCCTTGAAGCAAGCAACAAACAGATGATATGCATGTCACAGGTATATTCATCGCTGTCAGCCTGCAAGGCCGGGATCGAGAGCATCCGCAAGAACTGCGGCGCAAAGATAGAGGATCAGACGCTGAAGAGTTTCGAGACCTTGACCAACCCGAAGTACGAGCTGTACGTCGACAAGGCAAACGAGTACAGGTTCAGGCTGAAGGCATCGAACGGAGAGAACATCCTGGCGTCGCACGGATATGCGTCGAAGTCCGGGTGCAAGAACGGTATCGACAGCATCGCCAGGAACGCTCCCGATGCGGATGTGATAAAAGAGGAGTGAAACTCCGTTCTCGACAACGGGACGCTTCGGCGTCCCTTTATTTTCATATTTCTGAACGTATGGTCTCCAGCATCGCCGAGACCTCATCGTCGCTCATCCCTATCGTAGGGAAATATACCGGTACGCCGTATGTGGACACATCCACATCCTTCAGATCATCGATCGAGGTTCCCAGGACGACACCCATGACGTCCTTTCTGTGCTCGGAGGTGTCGCTGACCATTTTCAGCGACGGATCGAACGCCCTCAGCACATCAATGCCGTGATCGCCCTGGACTATCGCCCTGCACCCTCTCTTCATCATAAGCCATGCTGACAGAAGTCCCCTGTCATCGTCAACGGATGCGACCACCTTCCCCTGACTGCCCAGCGGAAGACCTGCATGAGCTCTGATGTACTCGCTGAATATGTGTGCTTTATTGTTTCTGACCTCTATGTGGAACGTCACGTCCGGGTCTGTAAGGTCCACTTTGATACCTTCGTTGGCAAGGAATATCGCCGAACCGGCCTGTTTACCGAGTTCCATGCTGTTGTACGTATGCGAGCCTTCCCTTCTCGCTCTGACGGCGAAACTCTGTCCCTTCTTTATCCTCGATCTTGAGAAATCTGCCGCGGCGGCGCATATCTCGTCCATGCCGGCGCCGCATGTCTCCGTCACAGACAGCGAAGCGATACCGAACACTCTTCTCAGTGAGCGCACAGCAGCATCCGTATCGGCGGCGTTCACGTAGAACCGTGACACACCGGCGACTATCAGCGCCTCCACTCTGTCCGCGGAGAGCATGTTCATCATATTGTCGCGTAACTGCGTTTCGAATCTTTTCCTGACCGGTCTGCTCTTCAGACCTATCTCCGAATATCGGACGAGTATCGTGGGCACACCGAAGAGTAGAAGGAACGGAGTAATAATGCTGTCGTTCGGGAAATGACTTATTACAACGAGACGTTAACGTGACATATGGACTCGGTTCTCATCATAGGCCTCTTGGTTCTGTCACTGATAGCGGGGCTGATCGGTTCTCTCTTCGGGCTCGGAGGAGGGATAATAGTGGTGCCCGTCCTAACGATATTGTACGGCATGGACGCGAGGTCCGCGATGGCGATAAGTCTGGTGGCGATCGCCGCCATATCGGCGACGAGTGCCTCGTCACACATAAAGAACCGAATAGCCAATGTGCGCATCGGCCTGAGACTTGAGGTCGGTGCGGCGGCGGGTGCCGTCGCCGGTGCGGTGATCGCGCTGCACGTCCAGTCGTGGGTGCTCGCGCTCTGCTTCTCCGGCGTGCTGATATACAGCGCGATATACATGTTCGTGAGGCCGGAGCGCATCATACCGCCGGGCGATAACGAGGAGAATAGTTTCACGTACCATGACAAAGCGTCCGGGAAGGACGTGGGGTACGAGGTCAGGAACATCAATACCGGCACCATAGGATTCGTGGCTGCCGGCGTCACGTCCGCATTGAGCGGCGTGGGCGGCGGATCGATCAAGATACCCGTGATGAACGTGCACATGCACATCCCCATGAAAGTGGCGGCGGCCACCAGCAGCTACGTCATCGGAATAACAGCGTTCAGCGGTGCCGCCGTGTACCTGCTGAGCGGCGTCATAGACGTACAGACGGCAGCGTTCGTCACAATAGGTGCGTTCGTCGGTTCTGTGATAGGAGTGCGGATACTGACGATGATAGACGCCGGTAAGCTGAGACGTTACTTCTCGGTGCTGCTCCTATTCCTCGCGGGCGTGATGCTGCTGAACGTCGGAGGGATCATATGAATCTCGAAGATAACACATCATTCGTGTTGAGGTACGGTTCGCTGATCGGTGTCATGTTGGTAGCGATAGGCGTGATCATGCACGCCGTCGGCGTAGGTGCGAACGAGGAGGTTATGATAGCGGGCATAGCCGTGATCGTCTTCACGCCGTTCGCGTGCATGATCATCTCGTTCACCACGTTAGCGGTGAACAGGGAGAGAAGATACGCTATCCCGGCGCTCGCGCTCATCTTGATAACGGTGGTCGGCATGGCAGCCGGATATTATCTTGGTTAGCCGAAGATACGTATTTCTACGCAGACGCCATCCTATTTGGTATGGACAAAGAGATGAGATCGATGGTGGTCGCCCAGGTAGTCGGATTCGCGGCGGCTATGGCAGTGCTCCTTATCATCTTGTTCATATTCAGACCGAACACGGAACTTTACCCGGGCGCTCCCGCCCCGATCCTGTTCTTCTTCGTTCTG
>Ga0123353_10006991_pt1 | contig 15171 bp, 4 predicted proteins | sample TergutLab28metaG_3_FD_92763 | JGI IMG/M metagenome (GOLD analysis project Ga0123353, IMG submission 92763) | Labiotermes labralis P3 segment gut microbial communities from Petit-Saut dam, French Guiana - Lab288 P3 | ecosystem: Host-associated > Arthropoda: Insects > Digestive system > Gut ... | reverse complement strand
TCCTGGGGCAGGCGGAAGGTCCCGGGGCCCAGGGGTACGTCTACGGGCCCGTCATAGGCCAGCGTGCCGTCCCGGGCGCCGATGGGCGACTGGCTGGAGATCATGGCGCTTGCGAAGCCGTGCAGCGACCGCGACAGCGCGCCGCGCCTGGCGGGGCTGACCACCAGGGCCAGCAGGGGGATGACAACCAGGGGGCAGGCGGGCAGGGCCGCCAGTTTTTCCAGGGCGCGAACCGCGGCGGGGTTGCCCAGCAGCATGGGCAGGATGTCCCCGCCCAGGGCCGCCAGGATCTTCGGCACGGCGAAGGCCAGCACCTGGTCCACGAATTCGCCGTTCCCTATGCGGCGCAGCACGTCCCGCATGAAGGGGTCGTCATTGGCGTCGTAAACCTTCCCAAACATGTACACCATGGCGGTGTTCCCCACGTCCTCCACCGTGCCGGGATTCGTGGGATGGCCGAAGCCGTATTCCGTAATATACTTGTTGCAGGGGAGCTTGGAAACCGGCAGGGCGGCGGCCTCGTCGATGAGGCCGTTCACCGCGGCGATGACGCGCTCCGGCTGGCCCAGCAGCCGCTGGTCCAGCGTGCGGAACAGGGCGTTCAGGGGGGCCAGGTCCACGCCCAGGCCCTTCACCAGGCCCTCGATGCCCCCTGCGTCCCGCATGTCCCCCAGCAGGTCGTTCACCTCTTTTTTGATCCTGGCCTTCATGTTCCCGGCCAGGCCGCCCCCCAGCGCGCCGCCGAAGGTCAGGCCGAACAGGCTGGCGTAGTAGGGCCCCGGGAGGGGCGCCGGGGCGTCCAGGGGCACGCCGTGGGAGCGCACCTCGGCCACCGTCCTGCCCCCAGCGGTGGTGAACGCCGCCGTGCGGTATTCGCAGGGGAAGCTGGCGGTGGAGCCCACGGTGATGTCGTACAGGGGCTCGCCCCGATCGGACACCCGCATGGCGATCTCGTTGACGTGCAGGTGCCCCGAGAAATAGAAGTGCATCCCCGCGTCCGCGAATGCCTCGGCGATGCCCCGCACCCCCTCGAAGCCGAAGTTTCGCATCACGGCCTCCTGGCCGCCGATCTGCTCGCCCAGGTTGTGGTGCCCCATGCCGATGACGGTCTTTTTGTCGATTTCGGCCCGCGCGCACTGTTCTACGACCCAGTCCCGCAGGTCGTAGAGATTGCACAGCCCCGCGCCGCCAAGACGGTGAAAACTTGTATCTATGGCGATCAGGCGGTAGCCCTCGCCCAAATCCGCCGCATAGGACAGCGTGTCCCCGAAGCGTTCGCAGCCCGGCAGGTCATAGCCAAACGCGCCGTAGAAGGAGAGGAATTCATCCGGCGAAAGGCTGTCCGCCGGCGCCTTTCTTCCAGTGGCGTAGTCGGCGGCGTTGCCCTTGTTTACGTCGTGGTTGCCGGGTACCACCGCCACCTGTACGCCGGTTTGCGCCTCGAATTCCTCCAGCAACCGCACCAGGAGCATGTGGCTCTTGTATTCGCCGTCCCGGGTTAAGTCCCCGGGCATCAGCAGAAATTCCAGGCCCTCCCGGGCCGCGCGCTCCTTGATCTCCTCCAGCGCGCTGCGGAACAGGGTCTCGGCGTACCAGGGCGGGCGGCCCTTGGCCTCGTTGTCCGCCAGAAAGGCCTCGCAGAAACCGCCGGTCATCTCATCCGGGTACAGGTGCGCGTCCGCCAGCACTGCCACGTTCAGCACAGCGGGGCTCTCCGCCGCCGCCGGAATCCGGGCCGCTGGCAGCAACAAAGCCAAAGGCAGCAGCAGGGCGAGAATGCGGCGAAATGTCCTTTTTGCTTTCATGTTCATGGTTCCCTTCCTGTAGGGGCGGCAATCTGCCGCCCGCTGTATAAAACGATGCTTTGAGCTGCGGGCGGCGTGTCTTTCAATTCGGGCGGCAGATTGCCGCCCCTACATCCCTACGCCCGCTTCATCACAAATTTATATGCGTATTTCCCCGCCTTCATCTTATACGGCCCATGCAGATACGCGCTGCCGGGCATGTCCCCGCCCACGCCGCGCTGCCTGCCGTCCACGCACAGGTGGATGAAGTCGTCCGGCAGCAGCTCATACAGATGCTTCGCCTCGTCCAGCTGCTCCTGGGAGTACGCCCCCGCGTTGAACTCGAACACGCCGCCTTCCGCTTCCAGGCGCAGGCCGCGCCCGTCCGCCCGGGCGAATTGCAAGCTGCGCACGTCGGTGCGGTGGCCGTTCTCCTGCGGGCGCATGTAGCGGTGCTCCAGGTCGGCCACGTCCGCTTCAAAGGCCCTGATCTTCTGCCCGGTCTTGCGGTCGCAGTAGGATTCCCCCGGCCCCCGGCCATACCACTTCACCCGGGAGAGCTCCTTCCTCAGCCCCATGCGCATCCCCACGCGCAGCATGGGCGCCAGGCCCCCCGCGCGGTGCTCCACTTCAATCTCCCCGTTCGCGTGCACGGTGAACGTCGTGCGCACGCCGTAGGCAATACAGGCGCCCGGGCTCCACAGCACGCGCAGCCGCACCGCCGAGGGGGACAGCCGCTTCGCCTTTACGCGCAGGGCGGAGAGATGCCGGCTGGCGAAGCTCCATATCCGCAGCGGGGCGAACCTCGTCAGCGGGGGCACGAAATTGAGGAAGCTCATGTCGTTGTCCGTCAGCGCGCGGAAGAAATTCGGCCGCAGGCCCACCTGTTTCTTCGGCCCCCCGGCGATCAGTTCCCCGTCGCCGAAGTTCAGCGAAACCAGCCACCCCCGGTGAAACTTTACTTTGACCTTGCTGGACTGCAACGTTATGAGCTTGCCCTGCCTGGTCATGCGCAGCTCGCCATCCTCTTGCCTCTTGCCTCCTGCTTCTGGCTTCTGCACAACATACTGCCCGAACCCGACCTCATACCCCGCCGGGGCCCAGGCCTGGCTCTTGCGCAGCCGGAACGAAACCGTAAGGATCAACTCGCCCAATCCCCCGTCGCCCCCTTGGGGGAGATGCCGCCGCAGCGGCAGGGGGGGTGAAACATCCACTTCATACGGCACCTCTGCCCACACGCTCTCCCCCGGCGCGGCGTCCACATTGTCCAGGATCCCCTGCTGCACTGTGACGCCGTCCCGTGCCAGCTCCCAGCCAAACTCGTAGTACTTCAACGGGCGGAACAGGTTCCTGTTGTGCAGCAGCACGGCCTGCCTGCCGGCGTCGAAGCCTCCGGCCACCACGTCCGCGTAGCACTGTTTCGTCTCGAAGTACGACGGGTGCGGCACCCTGTCCGCGCCGATGATCCCGTTGGCGCAAAAATAGGCGTTGGTGCGCCCCTCGCCGAAGTCTCCGCCGTAGAGCCACGCCCCGTCCGGGATGCCCTCCTTGGACTGCAACCGCGGGCTGTTCCTGATCGACTGGTCCACGTAGTCCCAGATGTACCCGCCGCACATGTGGTCGTATGTATAAAAATCTTCCACGTACTCCCGGAAGTTGCCCAAGCTGTTCTCCATGGCGTGGGCGTATTCGCAGTAGATCACCGGGTGGGTCTCGTATTTCGCCGCCGGGATGGCCTTGTTGTCCGCGGCCAGGGCGTTGGCGAAGGCATCGAAGAACCCTGGCTTGAAAGCCTTCTTGTGCCGCATGAGCTCCACCAGGCCCTCCAGGGGGTACATGCGGGAGATAAAGTCTGAGTTGACGTAGTCGAAATCCCCCTCGTAGTGGATGGGCCTGCTGCTGTCCAGCGCCAGGATGGCCTCTTTTTCATATTTAAAGTTCACCCCGTCCCCCGCCTCGTTGCCCAGGGACCAGATGCACACGCAGGCGTGGCTCCTGTCCCGCAGCACCATGCGCCGCGCCCGGTCGCACACGGCCTCCCGCCACTGGGGGTGATCCCCCGGGCAGTTCTTGCGGCGCACGCCGTGGCTCTCCACGTCCGCCTCGTCCATCACGTAGAAGCCCAGCTCGTCGCACAGCTCGTAGAAAAACGGGTCGTCGGGGTAGTGGGCGGTGCGTATGGAATTGATGTTCGCGCGCTTCATTAAGTACAGGTCGTCGTAGTACCTCGCCCGGGGCACGGCCCAGCCGTGGTCTGGGTCGAAGTCGTGGCGGTTGACCCCCTTGAGCACCAACCTCTGCCCGTTGACCTTCAGCACGTTCCCCACGATCTCCGTGCGGCGGAAGCCGATGCGTATGCGTTTCTTGGAGATAAACCTGCCCGTCTCGTCCCGCAGCACCACCGCGAACCAGTAGAGGTTCGGCGATTCCGCGCTCCAGGGCAGCAGCAGGGGGAAGTCCACCCGCTGGAAGTGCACCTGGGTCTCCCCATCCGTCCCGGCCATCACGCTCTGGGAGGAGTACATCTTTCCGTCCAGGTACACAGAGACGCTCACCTGCCGGGCCTCGCCCGCGTTGCGCAGGGTCACGCTGGCCTCCAGCGTGCAGGTCCTGTAGTCGTCCGCCAGGCTCGTATCCGCGAACAGGTCATAGATGCAGATATCCGGCTCCGCCGTGAGGTACACCTCGCGATAAATCCCCGAGAAATTCCACATGTCCTGGTCCTCCAGGTAGTACCCCGTGGAAAAACGGCGCACCACGGCGGTCAGCTGGTTCTCGCCGGGTTCCAGCAGTCCGGTGATGTCGAACTCCGCGGGCGTCATGGACCCCTGCGAATAGCCCGCGTATTTCCCGTTGACATACACCTCCAGCGAGGACTTCGCCGCGCCGAAGTGCAGGATAATCCGCCTGCCTGCCCACGCGGCGGGCACCTCGAAGACCCGCCGGTAGATCCCCGCCTCGTTCTGGTCCTCATAGACCGTCGGGATCTCCCGCTTTTTTATGGAGGCATACTTATTGTGGACGAACGACGCCAGGTAGAAGGGCTTGCCGTAGCCCTCCAGCTGCCACACGGAGGGCACGGGGGTCACGTCCCAGGCGCTGTCGTCGAATTCCGGCCGGGTGTAAAACGCGTTGATCCCCGCGCTCAAATCCTGCTGCCAGAAGAAGCGCCACTGGCCGTCCAGGCTGCGCTTGAAGGGCGACGCGCCGTAGGCGTGCTCGCCGCCCTCGTCGAAGGGCAGGGCGGGGTTGCGCCCCGGCAGCTTGTGCTCCGCGATCCTCGTGGCGTCGTCCCGTGATTTCATAGCGCATACCTCCTCATAATCATCCAAGGATATTATATCATAGATATTTGAGGATGGCAAGATGTGTTTTCCCCCTCACGTGGATCTATTCTTTACGGGTAAAAAAGCGCTCCGTCGTTGTGCATCTGGTTTTCGGCCGACCAAAGGTCTGCCCTACGGGGATGCGACCCGAGGTCGTGGAAAATTGCGCAGGTTTTGAACGCTTTTCACGGCCTTTGGCCGAATACCCGTAGGGCAGACCTTTGGTCGGCCGCGACACTTCTTTTTCTCCCCCTCTGTCGCGTGTTTGCCCCTTCGGTGCGGCGACAGAGGGGGTCAAAAAAGCTCCATTGCCCGCATCATCCACGCCGCGCTTCCCGTATAGATCGTCCACCCGGCCCGGCCCTCGCCCCCGGCAGCGCCGGACACATCCCCCGCCATGAAGTACGGCTCCCCCCGGTAGACCTCCATGCGCTTCTTATCCCGGCAAAATACCGCCGGGTTGAGCATCTCCAGCACGCGCCGGGCCTCGTCCACGCGGCCCTCCTTGTGCAGCGCCATGGCCAGCCACACCGCCGCGTGGGTGTACTGCCCCCCGTTTTCCCGCACCCCCGGCGGGTAGTCATTGATATAGCCCGCGCGCTTGCCCCTATGGGTAAAGGGCTCCTTCAGCAGGCGCACCACGCCCCTCTCCTCGTCCACAAGGTACGCCCAGGCGATGTTCAGCGCTTTGTTCACCCGCACCCTGTCCGGCATGTCGCACAGCGAGGCGAAGCACTGCGGCAGCAGGTCGATGCCGCACTCGCTCCCTTGCGGCGCCCCCAGTGGCGTTCCGTCGTCCCAGAACGCCCGCAGGTACCGGTCCCCCGCCCAGCAGTGCGTATCGATGGCCGCGCGCAACTCCCGCGCCCGCTCCCTGTATATCCCCGCGCGTTCCGGTTCCCCTTTCAACTCGCACAGCCTCGCCGTGCGCTCCAGGGCCATGATCAAAAACATCCCCAGCCATACGCTCTCCCCCGTGCCCCCCGCGCCCACGCGGTTCATGCCGTCGTTCCAGTCGCCGCCCAGCATCAGGGGGAGCCCGTGGGCCCCCAACAGCCCCAGCGCCCGGTCGACAGACCGCAGGCAGTGCCCGTAAAGCGAAGCCTTCTCATGGCCCAGATAATACACGGCGTATCGTTCGGCCTCCCCCGGCTCCAGGGGGTCCCCCTCCCGGAAGGGCACTTTCACATCCAGGAACGCCGCGTCCCCCGAGCGCAGCACGTATTCCCCGCACACAAAGGGCAGCCAGAGGTAGTCGTCCGCGTAGCGCGTGCGCACGCCCCGCACGCCGTCGTTCCCCGGGAGCCTGTGCCACCAGTGCAGCACATCACCCTCGGCAAACTGCGCCGCCGCGCAGCGGGCGACCTGCCGCCGCACGATCTCCGGCCGGGTATCGACCAGCGCCAGCACGTCCTGCAATTGGTCCCGGAACCCCCAGGCCCCGCCGCACTGGGCATGCCCCGTCCTTCCCCACAGCCGCCCGGCGATCACCTGATGGGGCAGCCATGTGTTGAGCATCTCGTCTTTTATATTGCCCCCTCTGTCACTGGCGCCTCCTGCGGGAGCCGCGTGTGACATCTCCCCCAAGGGGGCGGTTTTGACAGTACCCGATGGGTTGCGGGCGCCGTCAGGAGCCCCCCCTTGGGGGGGCAGCGACGTCGAAGGCGTCGCGGGGGGGTGCCAAAAATGCGAGGGAGTATCCTCCTCATCCGCCACCAGGTGCGCGCACAGCGCCGCGTTCCTGGTCGCCCCCCAGTTCAGCGCAAACCCAACCACGCTCTCGCCCCCCGGCGGCAATTGCAGGCGCCTGCCCACCGCCGCGCAGGGGTCCGCCTGGGGATAGCCCCCGCCCGCGTTCCAGTTCCCCTTGAGGAATTCGCAGCGTGAGGCGCAGCGGAACTCCGCGCCGCCGGGCATTAACAGCGCAGTGAAGCCCCGGATCGCGGCGGCGGGGCCGTGCAGCAGCATACCGTCCGGCAGCGTCTCCCCCAGGATGGGCAGCTGCGGTTCCCGGCGCACGCCCAGCACCGGCTCCAGGTAGTACGCCAGCGCGGGGGTGAGGGTCCTGCCCGTGGTGTTGCCCAACGTGATCTCCACCCGTTTGCACAGCCCCCGCGCGGGCACCGTGCAGGCCACGGTGTAGTCTATCCCGTGCACCTGCCCGGACCATACCGCCTTTTCCGGGGAAAACCCGCACCGCGCCCCGGCCAGCAGGTCCACCACCTGGCTGCCGAATTTCAGCAGCAGCAGCTCGCCCCTGTTGTCCGCGCAAGGGTCGCTGTGCCAGGGGCTCAGCTTGTTCTCCCGGGCGTTCACCGCCCAGGTGAAGCCCAGGCTGCTGTCGCTCACCAGCGTACCGAAGGCCGGGTTGCACAGGGGCAGGCTCCACGGCACGGGGGGCGGTAGGGGCGGCTGCCCACAGCCGCCCGCATCACGCGCGATCTTCTCAATCACAAATTGCCCGGGCAAGAACCTCCCCTGCCCCGCCCGTACGCCCTCAACGATATCCTCACGCTCATACCCGGCTGACAGGATCGGCAGCAGCGTTCCGTTCTCCGCCCCCCTGTCCTCTTTTTCCCCGTCCCCGCCCCCCAGGTGCGAGGCATAGGCCTCCAGGGCCTCCAGGGCGTTGTGGTCCGCCCGCCGCAGGTTGATCAGCCGCACCCCGCCCCGCTGGTTTTCCAGGTGCGCGCACCTCTCCCGGCGCAGGGCCTCCCGCAGGGCGGCGGACATCGGGCTGTCGTAGTCCCCGCCCTCCCGGTAGCCCACGGCCAGCTCGCAGGGCAGGCCCGCGGCCCGCAGCCGGCGGAACAGGCTGAGCCAGGGCAGCGCCGCGGGCACATCCTCCCCCACGGCCACATAGATATAGGGCTCCTCCCCCGAAAGCCCCAGCGGCCACAGGGCCTGCCGCGTATTTTTGAGTTTCTCCCTCGCTTGGCGCTGCCCGGGGGATACGGGCGCGTAGAACAGCAGCTTCGGCAGCACCCGCTGCGCCAGCGCGGAGGGCAGCTCCCCCTCCCGGAAGGGGCACCCGGCCCAGCGCTTCAGGGGCTGCGTTTCGCCCCGCAGCTGCTGCAAGCGCCCGGCGGCCTCCCCGGCGGTCATCCCCGCGCAGAGGAACAGGCTGTATTCGCGGCTCTCCCCGGGCTGCAATTGGTATGCTATCTCGAACGCCGCGCAGGCCATGCCGTTGCCCGCGCTCTTCCCCTCCAGCTCTGTGGAGCCGAAGGGCATCCCCCTTCGCAGCGCCTTTTCCCTCGATCTCTCGCATACCGCGTTGACGCCCTTTGCCCATCCCGCCGCAAGGCATATTGCCTCCCCGGATTCGCCCCGCCTGCGCGTGTATATCGCGATCTCCCGCTGCTCGTCATACGCGTCCGTCAAAAACAACTGCGTGAACGCCGGGTGCTCCGCCTCCTCCCGCAGGGGAGCCAGGCTCGGCTCGAAGTATACCCACAGGCGCCCCGCCGCCGCGAGCTTGCCGGTATTTTTCAGGATGAACTGCCTGTGCTCCGCCGGGAGCCTCGGGTGCACCCGGGTGCGCATCAGGGCGGTGAGCCCATCGTGCTCGGCGCAGTGCAGGGCCTCCGTCGCGGCAAATTCCATCCGGTATTTCTCCGCGTTGTAGTGCGGCGCGGGCGTGAGGGAAACCGGCGGCCCCCCCTCCCCGCGCAGCACGGCCAGCAGCCCGCAGGGCCTGCGCGGCAGGTCCGGCGTGTGCTTGAAAATACTCACCCCCCGGTAAAAGGAGGCCCCCGCCCCGCAGTCCGTCGCCACGCAGCTCCACTCCCCGTTGCTGAGCAAATGCGCCCGGGGCGCGGCGGGGTCCGCCCGGGCGAACACCTGCCTGGCGGAGGACACCCGCTCCCGGGGCCGTGGCGTGTCCCGCAGCTCGATATCCCGGAACACCGCCGCCCTGTCGGGGATGCGCTCGTACAGCAGCCCTTTCGCCGCGGCCATCTCCCCGTCGGAGAGAAAACGCTTGCGCAATATGCCGTCTTGCAGGGTGTTCAGCGCCGCGAGCATGCTCATCCCCACGTGGTGCGCCATGTAGCTGCGCACCACGGCGTAGTCCTGCCCGCTCACCCGTTCCGGCGTGGCGTCCGCCGCCTCGTAGAACCCGCAGCCGCCCAGCATCTCCATGGCCTCGAAGCGCCGCAGGTTCTCCAGGGCGCTCCTGGGGGCCAGCTGCATGGCCAAAAAGCTCGCGTAGGGCGCGGACACCATCTCGCCGTCCAGGCCCCGCCGCAGCCCCAGCTTCTGCACCCCGTGGGCCTTGTACTGGTAGTTCAAGCTCGGGTCAAAGGCATAAAAGCCACTCTCGCTCTGCCCCCATGGAATATTCTCCCCCGCCCCCTCCTTCTGGCAGCTCAAGCAAAATCTCAAGGCCTCGTAGCCCAGCGTGCCCTTCGGCGCGGGCAGGAACAGGTAGGGCATGAAGTACTCGAACATCGTCCCCGTCCAGCTCACCGGCCCGGTGAACCGCCCCCGCTTGGCCAGGGTGCGCCCCAGCGCGCCCCAGTGCTTCTTGGGCACGATGCGCGCGGCGATGGCATAGTAGCTGGTCATCCTCGCCTCGCTCATCAGCAGGTCATAGTACGAGCCCGAAACCTTTCCCGCGCTCAGGTCCAACCCAATGTGAAACAACTTGCGCCTGGGGTGATACAGCGCCTTCAGGTCGCAGCCCTCTTCCAGTACGCGCAATCGATCTATGATGGACAACAAACCTGTCGGGGCTGCATCTCCGAGCGGCTCCCCCTTGGGGGAGCTGTCGCCGCAACGAAACTCGCCATCCGCAACCGTGTGAGGCGGCGACTGAGGGGGTTTTATTGCATACTCCTCCAGCCCTATCCGCAGCGTCCGTATCGACACCAAGAAATTCCCCGTATCCACCGTGGACACATACCGGGGCTCCAGGGGGCACAGCGTTCTTGTGTCATACCAGTTGAGCAGGTTCCCATGCCACCGTTCCAGCCGCTCGATGGACCCCAGCGCCCGTTCCAGGCGCTCCGCCATGCCCTGCGTATCGATCAGCCCCAGGTCCCGCGCCGCCAGGATGCACAGCAGGTACAGCCCCAGGTTCGTCGGCGAGGTCCTGGTCGCCACCCGGAACACCGGGGCCTCCTGCACGTTATCCGGCGGGAGCCAGTGCTGGTCCGCCGTGCACCAGGTCTCGAAGTAGTTCCACATCGCCCCGCAATAGCCCTGGACCCGCGCTGTCTCTTCTTCGCTGAGCTTCGGCACGTCCTGTTTTGCCTTCCGCCCGCTCAATGGCGCGAAAAGCAGGTTCGCCAGGATCGCGATCCCCACTAGCTTATGCCCCGCCCCGCCGAGCGCCAGCAGCGCCCCCCCGGCCAGCAGGCTCGGCCACAGGGAGAGCATGGTCCGCCAGAGCTTCCTCGCCCTCTCCCCCTGGGCGGCGGTGGTCCACTCCAGGCGCTTTTTGCGCGTGATAAACCCCCGCCAAATTGCCCGCGTGAGCGCGCAGGCATTCGTCCAGGCCTCCTGCGCCAGCACAACCACCTGCAACGCCCCCCGGATCAAATCCCCCAGGGCGGCGGGCAGCCCCCCGGAATAGTAGTCCCGGGAGAGCATCGCCAGCCCACCCGAACAGAGGCATCTCAACGCGGAGGCCACCTGCCCCCCGCATACCCCCAACACCCCCGCCAGCGCCAGGACCCAGCCTATCCCCCCCGGCACGAACAGCGAAACCAAAATCGCCGCCAAGCATCCCGGGGCGACCAGCGAGCGCCTTAGGTTATCAAACAGCTGGTACCGGCCCAGGGCCGGCAGCCCGCGTTTTTTACGCAGGAAAAGCAAGTTCTGCCAATCGCCGCGCACCCATCGCTCCTGCCGGGTAAAATAGCTGCCTTGCCGCGCGGGAAAACCGTCCGCCACGTGCACGTCGGCAAGAAAGCCCGTGCGTAAATACCCGCCCTCCAGGATGTCGTGGCTGAGCACCTGCTCGCTGGGGAATGGCCTGGCTTTCTCCAGCATCGCGAAGGCTGCGACGTCGATGAGCCCCTTCCCCGCGAATATCCCGCAGCCGAACAAATCCTGGTACCGCTCGCTGGCCTGGTTGGAGTAGGGGCTGTTGCCGCCCTCCCCGGCCATGGCGTGGGCGAAGGCGCTCTGCCGCGCGCTGTCCAGGTCCAGCTCCACGTGGGGCGCCAAAACGCCGTAGCCCTTTACCACCCGCCCCAGCGCCAGGTCGAACCGCGGCCGGTTGCAGGGGTGCAGCGCCGCGGAAACCATCTCCGGCACGGTATCCAGGGGCAGCTGCGTGTCGGCGTCCAGGGCGAGAATATACTTGTATTGATTTAGGCGCGCCAAATCCCCGCACAACAGCCGGAAAGGCCCGGCCTCCCCGCCATGGATGGCGTTCACCAGGTCGCAGATGGCCCCGCGCTTTCGTTCCCGCCCCGCGTAGTTCCCCATGGTGGGCGAAAACGTCCTGTGCCGCACGGCGAGCAGGAATCCCCCGCCGTACTTCGCGCACAGCCTCTCCACTTCCTCTCTTGCGGCTTCTAAATCGGCGTTGTCCCCCGGCATTTCCGCCGCGTGCGCCCCCTTTAGGTCCGCCAGCATGCACACGTCCACATTGGGCCCGCCGTTGGAGCGGTGCAGCTCCTCCATACGCCGGCCAAGATCAGCGCCGGGCAGCAGCGTGGACACGGCGATGAGCGTCCTGCCCTCCTCCGGCACCACGCCGTTCAGTTCCATGCGCGGCAGGGGCAGGGGCCGCGCCCCCCGCAGGAACACCGCCTCCAGCAGCACCCGCCCCAGGGCCGTCAGCGGCAGGCATAGCAGCGGGAATAAATACCACGCCCGCAGCGCGAGAGCCACGCCCCCGGCCAGCAGGACCGGCAGCGCCGTCTCGCACGCCAGCAGCGCCGCCCCCCGCTTCGGGCGGTACTCCCGCTCCAGCAGCGCGGCCCCCACATGCCTCTCCGGGCCCGAGGCCCCCATGGCCCGGTTCACCAGGGCCTGCGCCTGCTCCTCCTCGCTTTGCCCCCCGCGCTTGGCACGCTTTGCCAGCAGGTACCGGTACACCGCCCGGCTGCCCTCCTCCATGCGCGGGTAAACCCCCGCGGGGTCCTGGCGCAGGCAGCGCTCCAGGGGGCTCACCTGTTCCAGTATCGCGGCGAAATCCATGTCCGGCATGGCGCGCAGCCCCGTCACCGCCCCGCTGAGCAGCGTTACGCTCGCCGCGTCATTCCCCTCCTTGGAGGGGTATCTCCGCAGAGACGGGGTGGTCCCGCGGATAGAACTGACCGCCATTTCGATGAGCGCCAGCCGCAGCGCCAGGGACGCAATGGCCACCCCCGCCGATTTGCACCTCTCCCGCAGCAGCGCCCCTGCCAGCGCCTCGCCGCCAGGGATATCCTTCTGCGCACACAATTCCCGGCAGATGCGCAGCGCCTGGAAGAAATCCGCGGGCTTTGCCCCGGCGCGCCGCAGGTCGCGCAGGGCGGCCCGGCCCTCCCGCTCGATGAGGTAGTGGTTGTCCCGCAGCCACTCCTGGTATATCCCATCCCTGCCCAGGGAATTCCTATATCGCCTGCGGAGCGCGCGCAGCCTGCGCGCTACCCCCGCGCGGTACCGTTTGATGGAACGCTGAGCGTGTTTTCTGCGCAAAGACGGCGCCCCCTCCCATTTAATCCAAGCTATTTTTTCCAAAACAGCAAGAAATATCACATAACGTGATAGAAAATCGCGTTTGCGCCTTGTAATTCAGGGATTTATTGTATATAATATCGCTGGGAGGGGGTGTACCCATGCCGAAAGCCAACAGGGCATTGCGCCGCGTGATGACCTCACGCAACGTGCGGCGAAAACGGCGAAAGCGGGCAAGGCAATTCGCGCTGCTGCTGTGCCTGCTGCTGTGCGCCGGCATCGCCATGGCCGGGGTAAACGCCTACATGGCCCGGGCGGCGGATCCCCGCATTCTTTCGCAGGAGCGGGCCGCCCAGCTGGAGGGCGTGGACTGCGTCCTCGTGCTGGGCGCCAAAGTGATGCCAAGCGGCGCCCCCAGCCACATGCTGGAGGACCGCTGCCGCCGCGCCGTGGCGCTGTTCGGGGCCAAAGCCGCGCCCGTGCTGCTCATGAGCGGCGATCATGGGCAGTGGGAGTACGACGAGGTCTCCGCCATGAAGCAATACGCCGTGGACCACGGCGTGCCCTCCGGCGCCGTCTTCATGGACCACGCGGGCTTTTCCACCTACGACAGCCTCTACCGCGCCCGGGACGTCTTCCAGGCGCGAAAGATCATCATCGTCACCCAGCGCTACCACTTGTTCCGCGCGCTTTACATCGCCCGCCGCCTGGGCCTGGAGGCCTACGGCGTGGCCTGCGACTACCGCCCCTACGCCACCCAGGCGCAAAACAGTTCCCGGGAGTTCCTGGCCCGCTGCAAGGATTTCGCCAAATGCATCGTGCCCCCAAAGCCAAAATACCTCGGCCCGCCCATCCCCCTGTATCTTGACGGCGACCTGACCAACGACAGGGGCGTTGTGTTTGAGAAACGAAAATAATCCTTGCAAGCAATTCATATTTTGCTTGATTCTTGAATAACTTGGTGGTATAATAGGACTGAAAGCTTCTAGAATGGGTGTTTTCATGAATTACGAGCTGCTGTCCACCATCTATTATAAGGATGAGGCGCGATACAACGCAGTGTATCGCGAACGCTTCGAAAGCATATGCACGGTGCGCCTGCCGGTGCACATCCACGGGCAGATTGCGTTTTATATGCATTTGCCCGCATTCAGCGCCGCAATCGAACGTATCTATCAGCTCAACCAATCGATTGAGCAGTTCTGGAATGACCTTCCCTCCAAAGCGCAAAGTAGATATTTTACAAAAGCCATGTTCAGCGAGATACAGAATTCCAATACGATCGAGGGCGTTCACAGCAGCCGCAAGGAGCTGCAAAAGGCATATGACTCCACTGCAAGCCAAAAAAACATCCGTTTCAATGGCCTTGTCAGGAGCTATAGATGGCTGGACGAAAAGAAAGAGCTTCATATCGCCGCCTCAAAGGATCTGCGTGATCTCTATGACCACACGTTCTTGCCGGATATTGCTGCGGATGACAAACCTGACGGAATGATATTCCGCAAGGGGGGCGTCGACGTCCATTCCGTGACGGACAAGGTCATTCATAGGGGGATTGCACCGGAAGGCGAATTGATTGCATTTATGGATGCCGCCCTACAGTATTTCAGCCAACCTAGTTTTTCCCTGCTGACAATAGCGGCCTTTCACTACCTGTTTGGGTACGCGCATCCGTTTTATGACGGCAACGGAAGAACCGTGCGCCTGTTGAGCACGCTATTTTTAGCGCAGCACCTGAACCAATTGATCGGGTTAAATTTATCCGCCACTATCTTTTCTGACAGGAACGCCTACTACAAAGCGTTTGATCTTTGCAATGAAAGAAAAAACAGGGGGGATATTACCCATTTTGTTGCATATTTCTTGGATATCATTGAACGCTCCGCGGAATCCATGCGGGAAATGCTGAAGGAATCTTCAAATCGCTTTGCCAATTTTGCCGAGCTGCTCCATCAGCAAAAGGATTTACCCTCCAGGCAATCCGATATCCTCCATCTGCTGATACAAGTATCGTTGTTTTCCGATAACGGGATCAGCATCGGAGGCATCGCACGGCATATCAAAACCAGCTATCAACCCGCGCGCGATGCCCTGACAAACTTGATGGAACAGGGCTTCCCCGTCACGTCGGAAAAGCGGGGAAACCAAATTTTGTATAGGCTTGATTTGGACGCTTTTGAGCAACGCATCAAAGGTCGCCCGTAACGAAAATAATACTTGCTTTTCCCCGCCGGCTCTGGTATAATACTACCGGTAGCTGGAGAGTTGTCCGAGTTGGTCGAAGGAGCACGACTGGAAATCGTGTGTACGCTACAAACGTACCGAGGGTTCGAATCCCTTGCTCTCCGCCATCGAGAAAGCCTTGTATATCAAGGTTTTCTCGCTTTTTGTAGGATTGAAATAGCCCTAACTGCAACAACAACTGCAACAATCAGAGTAAAACC
>Ga0123353_10006990_pt1 | contig 15173 bp, 9 predicted proteins | sample TergutLab28metaG_3_FD_92763 | JGI IMG/M metagenome (GOLD analysis project Ga0123353, IMG submission 92763) | Labiotermes labralis P3 segment gut microbial communities from Petit-Saut dam, French Guiana - Lab288 P3 | ecosystem: Host-associated > Arthropoda: Insects > Digestive system > Gut ... | reverse complement strand
CGGCGATAGCGGTAATAACGCCGGCAACAATAATGATGGCAAAAACGGCAACGCCGGTGACGGCAACAAGGGAGGAAATGGTGGAGGAAAAGACACCTCAAAAGGGCAAAATAAAAAAAATACCGGTAATAAACCGGATAAAATCAATAAAGGCAGTAAAATCGGGAGCAACAAAAATAAAATAAGCGATAAAAACCGGGCAAAAGTCAGTATTATAGATAAGGTTTATGGAAGCAGCCGGGACAGTATGGCTGCCGATGCTACAAACAGCGATCTGAATCAGGATGATCCCTTATCAAAAGCACAGGAGAAAGATAAAAAACCTCTTAAAGAATCCGATGCCAATAACACAGAGGATCCTAAAACTCAGGTTGATGATAATATTGTAGTTGATATTGGTTCACAAGATATGCCGAAAAGCCAGCCTGAAACACCTGCTGTGCCGTTATTAGCACTGATACTGGCAGGAGCAGTTGCTTTGGTAAGTTTAAGCGCTCTGGCCTGGCTCAAATTTTTCGGACCATGGCTAAGGAAATGGCATTAAAGAATGAGAAAAAACTGAAGCTCTGCCTGCTGCTGGCAGCGGTAATCGCTCTGGCAGTTTTTTTATTTCTTATGTTATATAACTATGACAACAAATACACTCACAGGGGGCCTCAGCCCGTGGATGGCATATTAATGCTGGACGAAGAATCTCTTGAACGATACCCCCTGATGTTTTTAGTCAACGGATGGGAATACTATGGCGGCAGATTACTTACACCCGATGAATACGAGTCAGAGTCATTAACTCCCGATCAGATCATCTACATAGGGCAGTATGGCGGTTTTGAAGCCGGAGATATCAACGCTTCTCCCCATGGCAGCGCGACATATCGTCTGAATATCATCATTCCTGATTCTAATGGAGAATACACGCTGGAACTGCCTGAGATATTTTCTGCATATATTGCATATATCAACGGCAGGGAAGTAATGCATCTGGGTGATACCGATCCGGGTAGCTACCGGCCTGAAACCGGCAACCGCACGATCAGCATTGAAGCTTCGGGTAATATCGAAATCATTATCGCAGTATCTGATTTTTCATATCTTTACAGTGGCATGACCTATCCGCCTGTATTCGGTACTCCGGAGGCGGTATCATCTTTGTTGGGCAACAGACTGGCACTACGCAGTATCGTATGCGCCGTTGCTCTTACGATCGCCTTATTGTCGGCACTGATTGGGATCATATATCGTAAGAAATCGCTTTTATGGCAGTTCAGTCTGTTATGCATTTCTTTTGTCGGCTATGTTTCTTATCCTGTCATTCAAACTCTGTGGAATGGATTTCAGCCTTTTTACGCAATCGAGAACTTTTCATTTTGTGCAATGTTGCTGATAACCATGTGGATACAATATAGGATTTTCGGAGAGAAAAACAAATGGTGTCGATATTTTATATGTTTCGGTATTGCCTGCTGTGCTACGAGCCTGATCCTGCCCTTGCTGCTGCCAAGCGGTTCTCTTACAGTGATGTACGTATATTCCTACCTGATCTCTGTTTATGAATGGGTCACCGCGGCTTTCATTACATTCACAGCAATCAGAGCCATGATCAGAAGTTCATCATCATCAGTGGTATTGCTTTGCGGAATAATGTTTTTCAACTGTGCCCTGGTGATGGACAGGCTGCTTCCGCTGTTCGAACCGATTTATACAGGTTGGTTTATAGAGATAGCCAGTTTTGTCCTGGTGCTTTCTGTCGGCATCGTCATTGGGCAGGATGTTGCGGGCAAATTAGCGGAAAACGCAGTTTTAACCGAAAAAGCCGATAATATGGAGAAGTTTTCCGAAATACAGCAGAGTTATTTTTCCGAGTTAAAGCAGGAGATGGGCGAAACAAAAGAGATGCAACATGATATGCGTCACCATTTCGCGGTAATAGATACTATGCTAAAAAAGAAACAGTTGGAAGAACTTACGAAGTACATCACAGGCTTCAGTGATATTTCACTTTCAAATGAAACCAAGACATATTCTGATAACAATATTATTAACATTCTGGCACATCACTATTCCGAGCTTTCTAAACAGAATCGTATCCACTTCGAGATGCGATGTGAAATAGTCGGGGAAATCCATGTTTCCGATACTGATCTTTGCACTGTGCTTTCCAACCTTATGGAGAATGCTATGGAAGCTTGCCTGCGTATTTTGACCGGACGACGTTTCATCCGTCTTGCCATTACTGATTTGGGCGATGATCTTATAATCAATGTAGAAAACACTACAACTGACAGTGTGAAGGAAAAGGGAGATTCTTTTATTTCAGACAAAGGATCCGAGCGGGAAGGTTACGGTCTCAGATCCATTCGTACTATCACCAAAAAATATGACGGTACAGTGAAATTCAGTTGGGACAAAGAAAAGCGGCGGTTTACGAGTTTGGTCATTTTGTAACTCTTACATCGTTTAACTCCACATCTTATAACTCTTACATCGTTTAACTCCACATCAACCAATCCAGCGCATTGACTTGTCGGATTCCGTTATGTGAAACATCCGGGTCGTCGTCAAGCGTTATTAAATATTTGGGATTATGATCTGAAATGCTATTCAGAGGTCTTAATTCTCTGTCAAGAGTTGATTTTTCACGAACGGATAGGGCAACTTGATAGTATTCAATACCACGGTTACTTGTAACAATGAAATCAACTTCGGATTCTCCTATTTTGCCTATACGGATATCACCGCCTCGCCTAAGTAATTCAAGATATATAACATTTTCCAATGCGCGCCCCATATCCGATTTCTGCGGTCCAAGTAAATAATTCCGTAAGCCCATATCGGCCAAATAGAATTTTTCGCCGGTCTTTAAGTATTGTTTCCCTTTCACATCATACCGGCCCACTCGATAGAGGATAAAACTATCACACAATGCAGATAAATAATTATCTACAGTATGTGCAGACATCTTTCTTCCTCCCGATGTGAGTGAATCTGCGATTTTTTTCGTGTTACAAAGGTTTCCAATATTATCAAACATAAAACGAATCACATTCTCTAACACTGATACATCGGCAATTTTTTTTCGTTTAACAACATCTTTTAAAACTATAGAGTTGTACAAGCCATCAAGATAAACGCGGATATCTTCTAGGCTGTCAAGTTCCAGCGTATACGGAAATGAGCTGTCAGTGATATAGGTGATATATTTTTTTGAAAGTTCATTTTTGTTCGGAAAAGCAGATACAAATTCGGCAAATGACAAAGGAAGCATTTTGATTTCAACATATCGCCCGGATAAAAGTGTGGCAAGTTCCCCGGAAAGCAGATAAGCATTTGATCCTGTTATGTATACATCACAATTCTTCTTTATAAAAAAGCTGTCTACTACTTTTTGCCATTCGTCTACGTGTTGAACTTCGTCCAAAAATATATAGTTCATTGAATTCGGTTGTAACCGTTGCTCAATATATCTGTACAAAGCCTTACGTTCACATAAGTCTTCAAATATTGCGTCTTCAAAGTTGATAGATATCATTTGCTCCGGAGAAACCCCGTCATCAGATAGTTCTCTTTGATATGACTCCAAGAGCGTTGATTTCCCACAGCGTCTGATGCCTGTTATGACTTTGATCAGTAGCTTATCCTTGAAGCTATTTAATTGTCTTAAATAATCATTTCTTTTTATCATATTAACATCCTATGATTAAATTGTAGTGCAAGATTTAGCATCAGTCAAGAAAAAATGCAATACGATGCAATAAATATAGATATTAACAATATTTATGCAGTGCAATGCATGTGTCAAGGGGACGGTTCTGTTGACAAGGTGTGTTCTGTGACAAATTGAAAGGCTGACAGATATTAATCGAGGTACTGTGCTTAAAGCATAAGGTATCGTGTCAAAAGAACCGTCCCCTTGACACTACTTCACTTTTTTACTGGTTTTTACCGGGCTCCAAGTACTGAAATATTTTATTCCATTTACTTTCTTTAAACTTCGAATCTGGACTTCATATTTCTTTGTTTTTTTCAGGTTTTTTATTGTTGCCTTTGATGCTGAAGCTTTATATGTTTTTGTTTTCCAGGCAGGTGTGCCTACTACTCTATATCTCACTTCATACTTATCTATCTTTTGTGATTTTGGAGCTTTTGTCCATACTATTTTTATTTGTTTTTTACTGGGAGTGATCTTGGATATCTTGTGGCTTTTGGGCATGATGTTAAAAGTAACCGTCTTTGTACCTGTAAAGTTGTTTTTGCCGGCAAGGGTGACAGATCCTTGTCCGATGTTTTTATTATTACCGAATTTAACTGCTTCTGCATGATGAGTTGCTGCTGCACCGATTCCGTGCTGAACCATTTTAAAGCTAAAAGAAGACGGCTTGCGCTGTTTTCCGTTCCATACCATATCACTAATTGATATTTCAGCTTTTGATATATCAGCCTTGTTGATCGTAAATGTCCCCAAAGCTATGTCGTTTGCCTCAGCGTAGCTTTCACCATCTGCAATATCCACAGATATATTATAAGTTCCTGCATTGACAGGTATTTCTGTGGAGCCGTTATATTTTACAGTTACTTTTCCTACGCCTGTTTTTGGAGTGATGACAGGGCTCTGTTTACCCGCGTTGTATGTTTTGGCAGAAAGGTCGATATTCAGTTGGTCGCTTGTCGCAACTGGTTTAGCACCTTCTTCTATATTTGTGTCTAAGAACCCACAAGATCCAAGTAAATTCTTGTAATAAGCCTCACTTCCATAGGGGACATATACTTTTACATCCTCTAACCAGGGAGCCGCGACACCAAACCCCCAAGTGTCTAGTTTTATCATAGTAGCGGGGAAATATATCTGTTCTAATTCAGTGCATGAATTAAATGCAAAGCCACCGACATCGGCAGGTACTCCGAATGTCACGCTTGTCAAGCTGCTACATGAGAAAAAGGCGTACGAACCTATATCCGAAGCGTTGTTAAGATCTACATCAGTAAGACTATCACAGCCATAGAAAGCATACGATCCGACTTTTGTTACAGTCGGCGGCAATGTTAAACTGCCTGATGGCAAGCCCGGGATATGAAATATCAATGTGCTTATGTCATAGTTATATACCTCGTTGTCGATTATTCTGTAATGTATGTTATTTTCGTCAATAGTTATATTAGTAAGCGAGGTGCAGCGAGGAAAAGGATTGCGGTCATTTGTGATTTCTTTTAGGCTTGCGGGCAGGAATATATTATTCAAATTGGTACAGCCGGTAAAAGCACCCTGGCCTAGTATCATAAGATCAGGAAATGATATACTTGCAAACGTGCATTGCGCAAATGCTTGAGTCCCGATAGTTTGCACATTCGGGAATGTTATAGAAGCCAGACTTGTGCATTGTACGAATGCATAATCACCGATGTTTCGCACACCGGGCATATATATCTCTTCCAAATTGTACGATTCGGAATTCTCATAAAACGCAAAGGGCCCAATGCCGGTTATACACGAAGGCAGAATCAATTTTTTTAGAGACTTATAATGGCCCAAATTGTCGGTAGATATATTAGTCACTCCGGTTATATCGGTCACGTTTGATAGATCCAACGATTGCAATGCAGTTAGATTTTCTTTAAGGTCTATAAGATCCTGTTCGATCAGTTTACTGGATGGCTCAAAGCTGATGCTCGTGATACTTGCATATGGATCTACGTCTCTGGCTGCATCAATTTTTTCCATCAAATCCCCGCCATCGGTTTTGACAGTAAGAGTTGTTGCCGCCGACACATCTTGCAGGTTAATGGCAAACAATCCTATAACCATCACTAATGAAAGCAGCATTGATAAAAGTCTCTTCCTCATATTCATGTCCTCAATTTCCCTAACTTGATAATATTATTTAATACGATAAAACCATGAAGTAGTAATAGTTATTGATAACAAAAACAATGTACTCCTCAAAAATGCTATTGTCAAGGAGTCGAGAGGACGGTTGGTTGACAGGAGTCGAGAGGACGGTTGGTTTGTCACGTACTCCGGTGGGCAGGCAGCCTTGTATCATTTCATCCTATAACCCAGAAATAGTAATAATAGAGGAAGGCAGCAACAAGGGCGATAAGGAATGACCTCCAGATTATGCGAAATTTGATTTCCAAAACATAGTGGCGTTTCGGTTTAGACGGATCGTAAAAGACGGTGATATCGAAATTGGAGCCGGGATTTGGACCCAATGATTTGTATGCGCGTTTGCTGATTGCGCGTCTCTTTTGATAATCGACACCATCCACCATGTAATGGTATTTTATGGAATATGAGACGGTAGTAGGACTGTCATCAGTATGATCACTTACATTGCGATCCATATAAAGGATATTTCCGCCCACCTGAGACGAACAACGTTTTTCCAGGAAGAAGTATCGTCTTAATATCAGAAAAATGCTGCCTACAATAAAAGCCGATCCCGCAAAAATCACAATATATTCACTTGTATCCATGACTTACAATCTCCTGATCCTTTGCAAGCTGTATTTTCTTGAGGGCACACATAAATGGGTACCCTCGATTTACATCATATCTCATTATCAAGTATTGTTCATCTTTTTCTTACATATTTACATTCTCGCGGCTTTGCTCTTAGCCGGCTTTGAAGATTTGTATATACCGGTTTCTTTTGCGATAAGAGTAGCCGTATAGCTTTTTCCTTTTTTAAGTTTCTTCTTATCTTTAGCAGTAAATTTATAGCTCTTTGCATTCTTCTTGATCTTCTTGGTCAATACAGTTTTCTTTCCCTGCATGATTTTCAGGGTGTAACCGTTGTTGTTTTTAACTGATTTCCAGGAAGCTTTTGTTTTTGTAAGTTTTAAGCCTTTTGGTTTGGCAAGTTGTGAGCCGCTGACTTTTTTGCCCCATGACAGCGTTTTTGAACTCTTATCACTGAAGGTGAATTTGATTCCCGGCGTAGAGCCGCTCATATTCCATACTGCCGTTCCCATTCTGCCCTCGAAATTCAGGCCTGTCTTTTTATTGTGACGGAATTTTGGGATCGAAATGCTATCCACTTGCACTATTTGACTGTTACCGGATAAAACTACCCACTTACCACCGCTGCAGGAGCCTTTCAGATATGCGACTGCACTTTTACCATATGCTATTATCGCATTGCCACCCGTTCCGCCGGCAGCCTGAGCTTTTCCGTGCCCCTGGATCTTGCCGCCGGTTATTATTATACTTCCATCGTCTATGCTTACTCCCTGGTCACCGGTGATAGTTCCGCCTGATATCTTGATGACACTGTTGGAGAAGGAAATCCCCATTATTACAGGAGTATACTTTATGTAAGGACTCTGGGTCGTTCCGCTGCTGATCACTTTACCACCGCTCATATTGACATTAATAGCTTCTATGCAAGTTTCTACTTCTTTGGAAGTTGTCTGAATGGTGCCACCGGTGATATTGACAGTTTTTATACTTATGCCATACGGGCCGATAATTGTACCGCCGCTCATATTAAGCACGCCGCCATAGCTTGTATGGCTTTCAATTGCCCTGGCGCTTGACCCGCATTTAACAATGCCGCCTTTGATATTGATCGTTACGCCCGCTTGGCGACATCTGATCGTAGATTCATAACTATCGGCTGATCCTATTGTTCCGCTTTTGAGTGTTAATGTTGCATTAGGACAATCAATGCGTATTGCTTCGCCTTTGTAGGAACCGTTATTTTTATTAATGACAGAACCGCCGTCCACTTCGAATTCACCCGCTCCGGTGAGAGAGATGCCGCCCTCGCTATAAGCTACTTTTTCCCATGTCAGATCAGCTTTCCATATTACTTTACAGCCTTTTGGGATATTCAGTGTCAAGGCAGCATTTGCGGCATTTGTTTTTTTACCGCTGACGGTTACTACATCACCGCTTTTTGCTCCTGTCAGTTTATTTTGGATGTTTGTCTGGATCGTTGCAATAGTTTCGCTCTCCGTTATAGTTACGGTGGAATTCGCGGCAAATACCTGATCGGCCGGCATAACAGTAAATACGAGCATGATAACCAGTAATGCTGACAATATTTTTTTCTTCTGTCCTGACTTTTTCATTTTGGTGCCTCCATATGATAAACAAGAATATTTCAATAAAGAGTAGTAAAGAGTAGTTGTATTTACGACGCAAAGATTATTCCGAATTGCTATACCATTATTATGCAAAAACAGATGTGGTTTTGCAATTACAGAAATCTTCCCATTTCATGATTTCGATTATTTCTTCAAGAATCTTATCTTAAATATTGATTATTTCTTCGGGATCATGAATTTTGCGATAAGGCCGCTTCTTGATTTAGTTTCGGACCTGATGATCATGTCACTCACATATTTATATACCGTGTTCTCTTTGATGTTCATCTTTTCGGCAATTTCGCTGTTCTGCAGGCCGAGCATAAGGTGGCGTAAAACCTCGACTTCTCTTCCTGTAAACCCATAACCGGAAGCCATTTCCTCAAGTGATTTATCCTGCAAATCATTGAGTGCTCTTGTTTCTTCTCCATTATGGGATAACTTGCCCTGAAAGAAAAAGACAAAGAACAAAGCAACCAGTAAGACAAGATATATCGAAGTAAGAAGAATCAAACTGAAATTGGAGAAGACAAATGATCCCAGAAGTGAGAAAACCCCGCCCATCAAATATTTCATTCCACGGCCGGCTGAGGCCCAAAACGTGGCTGCCCCTGACTGTTCTGCGATCCTGACGAATATTCCAAGCGAATACATGGTCATAAAGCTGCCGAGAAAATATACGGATCCTAAAGCAGCATTGAATGTCTCTTCGGTGTGGAATAAAAATAATGCTATTATCAGCAGCACAAATGCCGCAAGAGTCGAGAACGGAAAAAAGCGTCCTTCTTTGAAATCCATTAACCATCCGGCAAACAACAGTCCGGGAACGCAGAGCAAACGTACCCATCCGTAAACATCTAGTTGCTGCCCGGTATGCAGAGTCATCACGATCCCGTCAACCAGTCCGAAAAGACATGATATAAGAAAGCACGCAAGCAGGGCGCCGTGTAAATATTTCTTTGCTTCGGTTTTTTTAACGGCTGCTATCTCCGATTTTTCTATCATCGTTTCATTGTGTTCCAATTCACTATGTTCCAATGACAGAATAAACGCTCCGCAGATCGACGCTGCAAGTAAAACATACTGGATGGTCTCTTCCACATCATTAAAAAAAGGTGTTATATACCCCAGAGCATATTGCAGAATAAAAGCCAAAACATACGGCAATGCAATGAACAAGCCGATAACATTTTTTTCGCGGACTTTGACCGCCATCAGATACAGAAGAGAAGCTCCGATAACACCGGCAATATACATAGTAAGTAAGGTCAAGACAGGCAGAGCCGTATGACCTGCAAAATGAACACCCAGTGTAAAAACAGTACCGGCAATACCCAGCACTATGATCACAAACTGTTCGGTGGACTTAGTTGATAAACGACGCAAAAAGAAAAACGAAAAGAAACCTGCGGCAGCCGCAAGACAAAAAAGACCATAAAACATTGTACCGGTCTCCACATCCATTTTATCGCTGATACGATCGGTAAAAAGGAGTTCGGCTTCGAGGTAAAAGTATATGAATAAACAGAACGAACACAATAGTCTGTAGTATTTAGCTTGTGTTGCCGCCTTGAAATAATTCAGCATATTTATCTCCGTCTTAAGCAATATAAGCATTATAAACTGCAAGCCAGATCGGTTCAAGATTCGGAGAATTACTTCTATAGATTTCCTTAACTTCTATTTTATCGAGGTACTACAATAAAATAATATATTGTGGTAAAGTTATGTTATCAGAGAAAACAGAGAGGAGGATGCAAGTATGTCAAAATTTATTGCAGCATATGATTTTGGTACGAGCGGCGTGAAAGTAGCTTTGGTTGACTCCGGAGGTCGTATCATTGCGTCCAGAGAAAAGCCGTACGCACTGCTTCGTCCCGCTCCGACTCGAGTCGAACAGGATCCGGACGAATACTGGGATGCTGTCTGCCGGGCCACAAAAGACGTTATGCAGGATGCGGAGCTTGCTCCGGATCAAATCATCGCTCTATCGTTCAGTACTCAGGAACAAAACATTATCCCAATCGACCGGGATGGGAAAATTCTTTACAATGCCATCAGCTGGCTTGACAGCCGCGCGAAAAAGCAGGCAGATGAAATCAATGAAAAGCTGGGTGTGGACGCTTTACGCAGCCAGGATCTTTATTGCCGCCTTCTCTGGCTCAAACAAAACGAAGCTGAGATCTATGAAAAAACCGAATACTTCCATACATGCAACAGTTATCTGCAGTACAAAGCCACGGGCGTAAAAGCTGCAGCCGCAGACTCTCCGATCCTGTATGAATTACCACCTGACTTCAGGGAGATGTTGGATGCCGTATTTGCGGTTTCAGGGCTTGATGAATCAAGGATTCCGCCCATGCTTAACGCTTGTGATAAATCCGCTGAACTTGATGCCAAAGGGGCAGAGGAACTCGGTCTCGTGAAGGGGATCCCGGTATTCGGAGGCAGCGTCGATGTGACCGGGGCTGCCGCCGGCGCAGGCTGCGTCAAGGAAGGCGATGCCCATATGTATTTTGGCTCATCCGGGTGGCTCTCGGCCGTCATAAACGAATCAGTCCAGACCACTGGCGATGGCCTGTACCGGGTTCCCGGTATTCTTCCCGGAACATTGATCTACGGTGGCTGTATCAACTCCTGCTGTTTGACGCTCGACTGGGCTATCGACAGATTTTATGGTGCTGAGAAAAACCAGCTTGCTGACGATAAAACCTTCCCCGAAGGACATAAATACTACGGATCGGGCATCTACGATGTAGTTAACGATGATGCCAAAGCCGTCTCGCCCGGCTCGGACGGGTTGATGGTGGGCCCCTGGCTAAACGGAGAACAGTGTCCAATAAACGACCCCCGTGCCCGGGGAGTATTCTTTAATGTTAAGGAAGAACACAAGCGGGGTCACTTCATAAATGCTATCTATGAGAGCATCTGCTACAGTATGAAATGGCAGCTGGAATACTATGAAAATGATGCCGGTGGGAAAATAAGCAGAATAGGGGCAAACGGCGGCGGTTCTTTATCGGATCACTGGATGCAGATATTAGCTGATGTGCTGCAAATGCCCGTATATGTTCCCTCACATGCCCGCCACAGCGGCGCGATCGGAGCCGCACTCGCCGCATCGATAGGTTTGGGTTTAACAAAAGAGGATGAAATTTCATCTTTCGTATCGGTGGAAAAGGAATTTTTCCCGAGACGGGAATACGCCGATCTGTATGAGGACAAATACGGGAAATTCAAAAAGTTATATCTGGCGTCTAAAGAGCTCTTTACAGAGCTGAACGATGACCCGGCATAAAGTATAAAGTTTATGAAATCAAGTATTATGAAAATAAGGAGGAAATATCATGGCAAAATATCTTGACGCTTATGATTATGATTCGATTCGTGAGCAGGCCGGTTATGTGATAAAGAACCGGAAAAAGATGAAAAAGAGCGCCGTTGAAAAATATATGGCGCACTTCAACGAAAAATGCGCGAAATCCAAAGCTGCCACAGTGGAAGCCAAGCAGTTCATTCCCGGCGGCATCCAGCACAATCTGGCCAACAACCATCCCTTCGCCTTGTCCATTACCAAGGCGGAAGGTCCCTGGCTATACGATGTTGACGGCAACCGTTATATCGATTTCCTGTGCGCGGGCGGTCCGACCATCCTGGGAAACAACTTCCCCGCCGTCAGAGATGCTGTACTTGACCTTATAACTAAGGATGGCCCGGTCACCGGCCTTTACAGTGATTATGAACTTCAGTTTGCAAAACTGCTGAATAAGTATTATCCCACTGTTGAGAAATTCCGGATGTTAGGCTCCGGTTCAGAAGCAAACGTAATAGCTATTCGCCTGGCCAGAGCTTTTACCGGCAATAAGCATATTATCCGTTTTGCCGGTGGTTATCATGGCTGGAGCGATCAACTGATATACAATTACTCAGAAGGGGCAGATCCCGAAGGTATGAAGCTGGGTATTCCCACAGCCTGTTACAAAAACACCCATGTGGTGCCCATCAATGACATTGACGCTCTTGAGGCGGCTATGGAGAAATACAAAAATGAGGGTGGAGTGGCTGCTTTTATCATGGAAGCTGTCGGCCAGGACAGCGGATCTGTTCCTACCACCCGCGAATATCACCTCGAGGCTGAAAAGCTATGCAGGAAATACGGGGCACTTCTTATATACGATGAAGTTGTTACCGCATTACGCCTCGGCCTGAACGGAGCTCAGGGATTCTTTGGAACAAAACCCGATATCACCGTGTTCGGCAAGATTATAGGCGGCGGTTACGCTCCCGCGGGAGGTGTAGGTTCCCGCGCTGAAATCATGGATATGCTTGCTGCCGGAATAGATGCGTCTTACTATTCAAAGGTCAAGGTGGGCGGCACTCTGTCTGCCAACCCCTTAGTGGCACTGGCCGGCGTTACAACCGTAAAGCAGCTTGAACAGCTTAATGTCCATGAAAAACTGGATGCCGCCGCAACAAAATTCATGCAGGGGCTTGCATCGATCACCGACAAGTACGATGTTCCCGCTGTTTTGTTCAACCATCAGTCCATATTGCATGTGGATATCAGCGGTTTTTCATTTCTGGGCGATTTCATTCCCGCAGGTGACCCGGCCATGGAGAAAGAAACGATTGCTGCCTTTATGAATATTATCGAGTTTGCTATGGGCCTGGCAGCGGAAGGTCTGATAGTGGCAAATGGAGGGAAGACTTATTTGTGCTACGACACGACCGAACTGATAGACGATGCCCTTCATATTTACGATAAAGTGCTCAGTAATTACGAATGAGTACGTAAGAACTTTAGCTAAGCGAGTAGGGACAGCTTCTAAAGCGAGTAGGGACAGCTTCTAAAGCGAGTAAGAACCATAAATAAGTGAGTAAGAACAGCGGCAAAAGATAAGATAAAAGGAGGAATCCATAATGCCTATAGAACAAGCAAAAAAAGAAATGATCAAAATAGCAAAAAAGATGTACTTAAGCGGCATGGTCAATATCTTCGAAGGAAATATTTCCGTGAGGCTGGAAGATCGGTTTTTGATAACCCCGTCTCAGCAGAGCAAGGAAGACATGACTGAAGACATGATCATTGAAGTCGATGCGGAAGCTAATGTACTCAATCCATCGGAACTGTACAAACCCTCATCGGAAATAATGATGCATCTGGAAGTCTATCGGCTGCGTCCCGATGTTAATGCAGTAGTGCATAACCACAGTGCCTATGCCACCGCCTATGCCGTGGCGGGAAAACCCATCCGTACAAAAGCTCTTACCGAGGTGATGGTGATTTTCGGTGAAGTTCCGGTGGTACCGTACGGTACGCCGGGTACGGAACGAATCTATGCAGGTTTTGCGGAACATCTGGATTCCCGCAATGCGGTACTGTTGGCTAACCACGGTCTAATGACTGTTGGCGATACATTATTAAATGCATACAGCCAGGCGGAGGCAGTGGAAAAATTGGCTCAGACCTTACTGTATGCAAAACTTTTGGGCGGAGAGGAACCGATCCCCGAAGAAGAGGCTGTACAGATCCTCGCATACGGGGAGCAGATAAGAAAGAAGGCTATGGCTGCAAAACCTTAAGAAAAAAATCATTGAGGCAGCCACTGATTATTAGTCTTGTTACATTTTCCGCTAAACGTTATCATTCTAATTTATTATTAATTTATTTTAAGGAGGTTCAAAATGGGAAAGAATGGAAAAAATACTGATCTTACAACCGGCCGAAAAATCGGCTATGCATTCGGTATTACATCAGAGTCGGTTCTTTACAACATGTTTTTCACCTATTTTCTGGCATATCTTACCGACGTCGCTTTTCTGGCTCCGGCTCTTGCGGGTTTCATCGGGCTCATCTCTGTTTCCCTTGATGCCGTCGCTGATCCGGTCATCGGATTCATGTCCGACAGAAAAGGCAGGGATAAGAGGAAGTTCCTTCTTGTCGCCGCGGTCCCGATGGGGGTCATGTTCGCACTTATATTCTATACTCCCGATATTTCTGATACGGGGAAATTCGTATTCTACCTGATTACCACCATCATCTTCTGGATATGCTACACAACTTATACCATTCCTTATTATGCCCTTTGTGCCGAGCTGACGGAGGACTATGACGAGAGGACCAAGATCCGTGGAATGAGTTCCTTTATGAACGGTGTTGCAATCTTTCTCGGAGCAGGTGGCCCCATGCTGCTGATTTCCACATTGGCTGAAAGCGGGATGAAAACGGAAACCTCATGGACAGTCACTGCTGCGGTTTTGGGACTGATAGGTACACTCGTAGCTTTTCTTGTATATTTCTGCACAAAAAATGTCAGGTTGGTGAAAGATGAAAGCCAGGTTTCGGACGATGAAGGCTTGCTGAAAACCTATATCGATATTATTAAATTAAAACCCTTTAAATGGCTTCTCCTATTTGTGTTTTTCTATCTAGCCGGTTCGTCAATGATGGGAGCCAACACACTCTTCCTTATCCAGTACAAGATAGGGATCTCCGCAGATTATATTTCCGTCACGTTACTTGTAACGGTTGTGGGCATGTTTGCTTTTGTCCCGATCGTGACATGGCTTTCGACAAAACTTGACAGGAGAACAACCTGCATCATTTTCTTCGCTTTGGAAATCGTCGGCCTGCTGATATTAAAAGCCGTCGGAATTGATTCATTGATTCTTCTTTTTGCGCTGGCAGCAGTTTCAGTGCTGGGTGTAGCATCCTTTTGGACCCTGTTCTACTCACTGGCATATGACATCGTCGAAGTGGATGAGTTTGTCAATGGTAAGCGCAGGGAAGGTGCTGTCACGTCATTCCCGCAATTGATCCAGAAAGTCGGTTCCGCGATCGGGCTTCAGGTTGCAGGACTGATACTTGCATTATCCGGATATGACGCAAGCGCAGAGACGCAAACAGCGCAGGCAGCGGCCGGGATCGAAAATATCTCTACCATCATATTGGCAGTATTTGTTCTCTTATCGCTTCTGGCAATGGTCAAGTTCCCAATCACCAAGAAAAAATTCCTCCTGCTGCAACAGGAACTTGAAAAGAAAAGAAACAATGAGCCTTATTCCACAGAAGGCCTGAATGGTATCGT
>Ga0123353_10006988_pt1 | contig 15175 bp, 10 predicted proteins | sample TergutLab28metaG_3_FD_92763 | JGI IMG/M metagenome (GOLD analysis project Ga0123353, IMG submission 92763) | Labiotermes labralis P3 segment gut microbial communities from Petit-Saut dam, French Guiana - Lab288 P3 | ecosystem: Host-associated > Arthropoda: Insects > Digestive system > Gut ... | reverse complement strand
TGTATGTATGTATGTATGTATGCATGTATGTATGTGTGTGTATGTATGTATGTATGTATGTGTGTGTGTATGTATGTATGTGCGTATGTATGTATGTATGTATGTATGTATGTATGTGTGTATGCATGTATGTATGTATGTGTGTATGTATGTATGTATGTATGTGTGTGTATGTATGTGTGTATGTATGTAGTATGTGTGTATGCATGTATGTATGTATGTGTGTGTATGCATGTATGTATGTATGTGTGTATGTATGTATATATATTGCTATATCGCACCTTATATACAGTAGTAATGTTTGTACCAACTTCTCCCTTGAAATCAACAATTTCTGTGTCCTATTTTGACACAGGTGCAGGGATTTTATTCGGGTGGTGGTTGAGAACCTGCGCTAAAATACTGTTTATCGAAACTATATTTCAGGTTTGAAATCGACATAAATGTTTGCCCGTGAGTCAAGAAATTATAAGATGCTTTAGGTGTCACCGACCGGACATTTTGCTCAAGATGGTGGTTCTGTGGCTCGTATGCCGAAGGTTATGGCTTGAAACCTCGGCCCCAGACTGATAAGGCAGATTGAATTTTATCGTCATTTTCCTTAGTCCCTTCAGGCACAAGCAGAACAGTGGACCATTGCACCTCCAACTGACGCACGGCTCCTCCTACTATCTGATCCCTTCCCATTCATTATTTACTGATCTTGCTATCATTCAACACTAAATACGTCGAACTGTTGACAGCGTAAATAAATATTACATGACTAAATAACTACCAGACTGACTAATTAACTATCTAACTCCATGGAGCAGAGTCCTTTTTTGATAAGCGTATAGTTTCTCAGTCAGTCAGGAAATTCCCCGCATGTATGGAACCCGAAATTTCATTACCGTGTTCACAAGAGCCCGCCACTTGTCCCTATTCTGAGCCAGATTAATCCAGTCCACATACATTTTGGTTATTTAAAATTCATTTCAATATTATCTTCAACCTACGACTGTGTCTACGATACAGTCTAATTCCTCAAAATTCTCCCAAGTTGGTGTACGTTATTCGCATAAAGGTAAATAAAATGAACGTGTGATGATGGTATCGCGTTTTTCCTTATGTTTTATGTCCGAAATTACATGACGGATTTTAGTGGAATTATTGCTGGAGATTATTAGGGCCGCTTAAAGTCTATGACGGTCTTTGTAGATGCATGGGGCCCCGAAAACGCTGGCTGCCTTTTATATATTTTGTTATACGGGTACTCTGTGTGTAAAACCTTCACATTTCTCTAGCTGTCTAGTTCAGGAGCACACGTACGTGCGGGCCCCAAATTTGGTCTTGCATTGCTTCCAGATGTCTTGGAGCGGAGTAGATAATAAAAGTTTTTTTTCTTAATTTAGCTTTATATCTGTCGAATATAAACCCTACTGTACGTGAAACCAAGCCTAGTTTTATCCATTTATCGATATATCGCAAACAAATCTTCTGCACTATGTAAGAGCATACAGGCACTCAGTTTTTATTTGTATCATATTTTAATATGATGAATTTGCGACGAAATACGTGTCCTTACTTTATTTGACAACTATTGTTTATCACTTCCCTCCTCTACTCAACCGCGCGTGTGGGCCGTCGGTTAAGTAGGCTGCTTTAATACGATACACGAGCCGACACGCATTGTTAACCGATAGTTGTCACATAAAATAATGACCCTCTGCAAGAAGAAATATTGAATTTATATGAATAATACACTATTACTTACCAGAAATGAACATGAAATGCAACAGGCCATGCAAAATCGCAAAGAAAGTTTCCACTTTCGCTCTTTTGAGTTGTTTTTGTCACTCACCGCCGCCATTCTGTTGACACAGGTAAGGGAACCTCCATATATTTCCCAGTCCAACTGAATACCCAATGATACTCAGGAAGAACTGCAGCTTGTTGCTCCATGCTGCCCGATCGCCGTCGACGTCTATGTCCCCCGTCACGATGCTGTTCCTGTGAGGTCCGCCACCCTGCGGTGATGGCGTCACAACAATCGTAACGCCAGGGCCCACCGCCCCATTGTTGCGCAATTTCAGTGGTGACAACTCATGTCCATTTCGTAACTCAGCTTTCCCGACTACCATGATCAGTGAACTGAAACGAATTAGCCAAAGCACGTTGGGACTTGCACACAAGCAAATTTTATATGCCTGCAAATATTTCGGTGTTTGTTTCTCAGTGGCGCTCGGCACGGCGAAGTTACAGCGCTTGATCCAATAGTAGTATCGATCGAAACGTAATTCTGTATCGGATGCTTCTTACTCCACCAGTAGTTCACATTTGAAATTCTATCTCCTTAGTATGTACAGAAATATATCCCGGCTTCGTGCGATGTATGTGTAAAACGAACTGTGAGAAGAATGAAGATTATCTACTCTTAAAAATAATCTCGGATATACTCTAAAGTGTCTTTCTTACAACGTGAAATAACTAGTAATGCTTATTGCTTTTGTTAGTTGAGTTCGTGGAAAGGTTAGGTTTCTTCGCGGTTTTATAATTCAGGCGGCACAACGTTTATTTGGATTTCAACAATACACAGTTCTTGTTATTCTCAACAGTAGCTACGGACAACAAGACCACCAAGCCATTCCGCTCGGACTTCGCCACACGACTAAACCAACTTATCTATCGCACGGCCAGGTTGGCAAAGAACGCCGGCAGCGGGGAAGGGGGAGGACTGCGAGTTTAACGCATGCGTATGGTCAACGCCGCAGTTTACACCCCTCTCTTGTGATGCACCCTGACTATGTAGATGGGGTGCAAGAAGGATTTGATGGTTTGGCTCAGTGTCTGTAGTCATTTGTGTTTACGAACAAAGATGCTTTTGAGCCTCCAAAACATGAGTGGTGTAGGGTTCAAGGTAGTGGTACCGGCTGCAGTGTGCGCCAGTTGGGAGAGACGTGACGGGTGAGGTGTGTCAATCAGGCGCGAGGCTCCAGTTGAACGTTTGGTTGGGGGGTTTTCTTTCTCCAGGTATTGTAGGCAGCGTAGGTTTCAGTAGGTTGCCACCGTTTCGGGACATCGGCCCCATCCTTAAGTGGTTTGCCCTGTGAAGATTAGACCGTTCTGTTGTGCCGAAACGTCGGTAACAACCTCCAACCTACGCTGCGTAAACCGCATAAAATAGCGAATACATCAGCAATATCGGGAAGGAAGTCGCAAATCCCGCGTTTCGACAGAAATTGCTGCCTGCTACCTCTTTCTTCTCATCGCGTATATACGCTGCAAATGGAGGCAGTGTGTTTTTCGGAAATGTGAGTAGCCCCAAAGCAGACTAGACGGTGTCAAAGCGCGAAGGATAGCTTGCTGCCGTCATCACAACGTGAGTCCGGCTTGTACTGGCAGTGCGATTAGCCACGCCGTCATTTGAATGACCCTTCAGTCGGTAGGGGCATGGACTGCACTTATTGTGGGGCGCTGTCTCATAAATATCTCGTGGTAACATTCAAGGCTGGAGATCTACAAACAAGAAAAGTGCTGGAACTAGCAACAGCTGTTATTCAGTACAATAAACAGCACACGCACCTAAAACAGCATTGTTTAATCTAGCTGCGCATGTTCGAACCAGTTTTAGCTGTTTTCAGGGAACAGTAAGTACGGTGAGGAGGAGTTTGAAAAATTAACAGAAGTGATTACGGTGAAGGAATGTGATTTGTTGACCGCACCGGAACATGCAGCTACCGCACTTTATGTATTGTGTACTGCGGTGGTATTTTGTGATATGAAACGTACTTGGACGGTGAATAGCTGCAAGAGACAGACATTTATGGAAAAGTCAGCGAATTTTTCTAACTGCAGTAACAATGCATCTGAGAAAGACAGTAAGCCTGTAATGCTAATCGTGACGTATGACGGAGTTGTGGCTAGCAGACCTACTGGAAATGATCGGTAATTGCGGACCCAATGCTCACGTACCTACTTACACAAGCGCACATTCAACCATGTGTGATTTAAAAATACGCTGAAGTTGATGCGTGTAACGGCGTCGAAACGCGTGAACTGATGTTAATAGTAGCAACGCGATTTGTGTGTGATGGCAGTTCGAACAGCAAAACTGCACGCATTCAAGAAACTGAACTTACAGCAACTGCCTTAATTAAAGTTGCATATTTTTCGAAGACATTATTCTAAGGACCTTCGTGCGCCTTGCAAATGACTGACTGGCTGACTGACTGTAGGAAATTCGCAATTACTCTGTTTAATGGCAAAACGTTCGCATTACATTTGTGAAAATCGGTCAAGAGGTAAAAATTTGGAAATGGGGGCACACAACAGCATGGCTATCTTAAAAGTGAGATTTTGTCCTCAAAATAGCAAAGCCAGGCAAGAAGATCACCATGTGTAGGGCGCTGCCTTCATTGGCGCACAGTTCGTCGTCAGAGCGAACAGACACGCGCGAGTAACTCTTTGAATTTGATTTCTTGGTGTCGTAAACTCTCCGCACATGCTTTATATGCAGCCCCATGTAAGTTGCGTTTATGCACGTTATGAATGTATTCGTTGAAAGTTCATTGCCATGACGTCCTTTCGTTCAGGCGGTAAGTGAGGCAAAAACTGAGCAGCAGGTGGCGCATCCAGCTGACAGGTCTACTGCATTGTGCAGCGCAGAACCCTGTTCACAGCTAATTAAAGAAAACTGAGTTCCTCAAATTCAATTTTTCTCTTTTATGTAGTTCCTGTTATGGTTTTTACACATACGTGCTACACATTCAGTCCAGAAGGTGTGTTGCTGACGGGTATTCATTAACCCGGCTCGCTTTGACCGAGTCCCCACAAAATATGCAGTGTCTAGGTCGGAACGCAGGGCAAGGCCGCACTGCTCATTGGAACACAATGCAATTGTCTATCTGCTGCCTGCCTTGTCCTCCTTCCGTTTCTCGATATCCCCAGTAGCATTCGGCTGAAGGCACTGTGGGACCCTGACTCGCACCAGGGGGGTTTTCACCCAAGGTAAACGTAGCCGTCGCGTCAAATTATCGCCGAACCGCACAGCTAACCCACTCCGTCTCGGTTATAGCAAGCAGTCAGTTGATGGTGTTTGTTCTGACATCCATACACAGCACATAAATACACTGTGTGGGCAGAACGTAGAGTTTTTGAGTGTTACAGATGGTGGTAGATATGGTGTCCACTGGGTTTTAAAGGATTATGAGGTTGCTTGTACCTAAGATGGAGATCACAAGATGGGCAAAATTGCATAAAACAAGCTTCGTAATTTGATCAGGATTCTTCCTTTATTATTATTCGGGTGATTAAATCGGAGGTGACGAGGTAGGTGGGTGTGTAGCACACATGGGACAGATCAGAAATGCCTACAAAATTTCGGCTGTAAACTCCGGAAGGAGATCACGTGTACGATTTAAGTGTAGATGTAAGATTAACGCTAAAATGGTTTTTAGAGACACAATGTAGGAGGGTGGTGGAGCGATTTAATCTGGCTCAGGTTAGCAAAGAGCTGAGCAACGAATCACTTATATAGTGTGGAAGTGGTACAGAGTGTACTGCAAAAATCGTGCGAAATCTTTTTCTTTACCTTTAATCTGCAAACCCAAAGAAACTCGTAGCAAATCGAGCTTCTTGAAGACAGTGAGAACAGCGCGATTTTGAAGTTGGCACATCTTGTGTTTGGTGCTTAGTGTCACTGCAGTGTCACAACAGTGGCACTGCAGTAGCGCGGCGCTCTTTAAAAATGCAACTTTTATGTAGCTCTTGTAACGTAGCGTACTCAGGCTTCTGCCCACACTCGCGGCAGAGTGGCGGAGTAATGTGACAAAAAATTGTCAGATAAAACGAGGATCCTGTACATTTACGTACAAGGTGGCGCTGCGCCAGGCTTTCCTCTTAGTACTTTTTAGTTGCCAATGCTCCATCCTCTCGGACCGACGTCTTCCTGTATCCTCTAGCAACTGACACAAAATTCTTTCGTTGCCATCTTTGTAGTTATTAAAAAAAGTGATGTTTCACACACACACACGCGCACACGCACACACACACACACCACACACACCACACACACGCACACACACACACACACACCACACACACACGCACACACACACACACAACACACACACACACACACACACGACACATACACCACACACACACACACACACACACACATGCAGTTTTGTATGTGTTTGCAGTCTGACCGTAGACGTATTGTCAAATGCCCATTTCCAATTATGCCAAATCCAAACACTAAACACAAATTTCTCTTAACCGTTACGTTACTTGTTAAGTCACAAGTGAAGGTCGCATTTTGAGGGTTTGCGTCATGTAGTGTTTTCCTTTGTTTCTTACGACGTGTTGGAGGGAAGTATTGCCTGCATCTTCAGGACAGGGGATACCGAAGTAATGAAGTGGAAGAAAATGCATCACATCAGGACCATTTAAGTCACCTTAAAATACAGGCAACACTTCCCTCCGAAACATCGGACGGAACAAAGCACAGCGTTGTATGGCGTAAAAGCCAAAAATATATCTCATTAGAAAAGAACTACCGTGACTTACAGCGCTGTGTACTTAAAGGCGCACAATATTCAAATGCAATTGATCACGTATTGATGGATAGGGGATGACATTTGAGTATACTCGATGTACGATCTCTGAGGGGAGCTGACTGTGATACTGATCACTGTCTGGCGGTTGGAAAGTCAGGAAAAGATTGGCGGTAATTAAACAAGCAGCGCAGAAGTTTGATGTGGAAAGATATAATTTCAGGACGATAAGTGAGCTGGAGGGTCGGAAACAGTATCAGATTAAGATTACAAACAGGTTTGCAGCTTTGGAGAACTTAAGTGATGAGGAGGAAACAAATAGAGCTTGGGAGACCACTAAACAGAATACCAAAATCTCAGCTAAAGACAGTCTAGGTCTGTACGAATAGAAGCAGCATAGATCAAAGAAAGCAGGCTAAAATGCAGTGGTTGCAGGATGCAAACCAAAACAAAAACAGCGTAAATAATCGAAGCAATGTAAGATATGAAGCTAGTAGACATTTCAGAAACAAAAAGAAGGAATATCTGAAAGCTAAAATTGGTGAAATTGAAACTAACAGTAAGATAAAAAATATCAGAGATGTGTATTGGGGCATCATTGACTTTAAGAAGGGTTACCAACCTAGAACAAATATAGTACAGGATGACAAGGGTGATGTGGTTACAGACTCTCACAGTATTTTGGCTAGGTGGAGGAAACGTATCTCTCAGCTGCTCAAGGTACTGTACATGGGGTTAGTGATTTTAGGCAAACAGAAATACATACAGCAGAACCACTAGTACCTGAGCCAAGAGTCTTGTAGATGGCTATTTAAAAGCTAAAAAGACAATAATCACCAGGTATTGATCAAATCCCAGCAGAATTGATTAAGGCAGAGGGTGGAGCAATTCGCTTTGAAATCCATTAACCTTTTGGCGCCGGAATTATTTTTTTAATTTTTGCACACCTGTATATAAAATGTGAATAATACAGGAAACAAATACGTTACAATTATGAAACAAACTGCATTTTGAAGAGAAAAAACGGAGAGTATGCACCATGTTTAAAATATTCAGTACCTATATTTGTTGAATAAATATATAAAATGCAACTTTAGAGGTTAGCGGTGCGGTACGGCCACTATAATTGACATTAGGCGTCAAAAGGTTAACTTATTATTTCTGTTTGGAATAAGGAGGAATTGCCTGGGATGGAAGTTGTTGATCGTTGTACCTATCTATAAGAAGGACGATAAAACAGACTGTAGTACTTATAGGGGCATAACACCTTTGGCACCTACGTACAGTACAGAATTTTATCCAACGTCCTGCTGTCAAGTTTAACTCCATATGCAAAGAAATTTGTTGGGGATCATCAATGTAGATTTTGACGCAAAATGCCAACTACTGATCATATATTCTGCATTCGTCAAATACTTGAGAAAAAATGAGAATACAATGAAGCAGTACCTCAGCTATTAATAAACTTCAAGAAAGCTTACGATTCAGTTAGGAGGGAGGTCTTGTATAATATTCCCATTGCGCTTGGTATCCCCCATGAAACTGATAAGGCTAATAAAAATGTGTCTGAATGAAACCTATAGCAGAGTCCGGGTAAGCAAACATTTGTCTGACATGTTTCCTATTAAGAAAGTTTTGAAAAGAGGAGATGCGTTATCGGCATTGCTTTTCAAATTTGCACGACACTAGGAGGGTTCAGGTACACCAGGATGGCTCTAAATTTAACAGTACACAGCAGCTTCTGTTTGATGCTGATGATGTTAACGTATTGGGTGGAAGCGTGCGTACTATGCAGAAAAACACAGAAGCTTTAGTAGTTCCTATTAAGGATATTGGACTAGACGTAATTGTTGATAGAACTAAGTGCATGGTCATTGTCTCCAGATCAGAATGCAGGACGAAGTCACAATATGGAGATTGGTAATAGTTCCTTTGAAATGGTGGAACAGTTCAGGTATATAGGAACAACCTCAACAATTAAAAATTCTAGGCAGGAAGAAATTAAGAGCAGATTGAAGTCAGGGAATACTTGCTATCGCACGGTGCAGAATTGTTTATCTGCCATTTTGCTCTCCTAAAATATATTGATTAAGATACACAGAGCTGTAATTTGCCTGTTGTTTTGTATGGGTTTGAAATTTGGTCATTCACGCTGAGGGAGGAACGTAAGCTGAGGATTTTGAGAGTAGGGTGCTGAGGACGATATTTGGACCTAAGTGGGACGAGGTAACAGAAGAGTGGAGAAAAACTACATAATGAGCTTAATGATCTATATTGCTCACCAAATATTATTCGGGTGATCAAATCGAAAAGAATGAGATGGGCTGGGCATGTAGCACGTATGGGAGAGAAGAGGTGCATACAGGGTTTTGGTGGGGAAACCTGAGGCAAAGAGACCACTTGAAAGTTCCAAGCGTAGATGCGAGGGAAATATTAAGACGAATTTCAGGAAGTGGGATGGGGCAGTGACTGGATTCATCTGGGTCAGGATATGACAGGTGGCGGGCACTTGCAAAAATAGAAATGAACCTATGGGTTCAATAAAATGCAGGGAATTTCTTGACTATGTGAGAACCGGTCATCTTCTCAAGAAGGGCCCTGGTACGTGGAGTAAGTAAGGCATATCATTCCCACCTCGGGAACGCGCATGGTCGCCATATTGGTTTTGTGGATGGTAGGAGATCGAAATTTCGAGGCAGCTTTTGATGAATGTTGCTCTTCTCGCGTTGCGTTAAAATCTGTTGATTGGTGTTAAAGTTTTATGGAGGATACACACAACTATGGTGATGGGATCAAAGAGAAGGAGATGGGTGGAGCGTGTGGCACTTATGGCGAAAGATAAATGCGTGCAGGTTTTGGTAGGTGTTGTTAAGGGGAAAGACCACTTGGAAGATCTAGAGATAGATGGGAAGGTAATATTGTAATAAATATTGTATAAATAAGATGAGAGGGATCGAACTTAATTATTGTGGCTTTGGATACGGAAAAGTGGTAGGCTGTTGTGAGCACGGTAAGGAACTACCATGTTTCATCAAATTCGAGGATTTTCTTGACTAACTGAAGAACTATCTCCAGAAGGACTCCACTCTATGACGTAGTTAGTTAGTTAGGAAACACGCGGACACACGGAAGTTTTGGTACCACGAGTTTGCTTAATTTCAGACTGTGGCAATAGTGGATAAATGCGTGAATGTGCTCTGACAGTGTTGAGAAATAATGACGCTCAGCCGAAGACACGAGCCACACGTTGCAGTAACTTAGTAGTTAGTGTTTGTGGCCTCCAGAAACTTAGTTGTTGAACGTCTTTCGTGTATTCTTCTTACCTGCAGGTGGATGTGGCACGTGCAATACGAGACTACCAATGTGAGGTGCCAGAAGACAGTAACATGCCGTCTATTGAATTGTGCTACCCAGACACCAGTCATGCATGTGTTATTTATAAACATAGTATTACGTATGGTTCTTGTTTCTTTGTTGTTTCTACAAGAATGAAGTAGATGGCACAGTACAGAACCTGTTACAGTCCAGCGAGCGTCGAGGGTCGTGTTGTCACCGCAGTGGTTTTCAGTCCATGTATTTCCTGCAAGACAACGGAATGTGTTTTGTTTTTGATGTGACATTGTACGTGGTTCTTTTGCTGGTGGTTTACGACAACAATTGTCGAGTGTGGTGACGTTGAATTACTTTGCATGTGAAAACACTATTACCGGTGATCCTTGGCTCAAGACAGGTCACAGATATGCTCGGCGGGTAGGTCGGTAAATTTACGTTTGGCTGAATTAAATAGAATTCGTGCGAAATGGATACTGGTTCATTGGATCGAGGTTCAAGTGTCACACTGGGAGGTGTAAGGCTGTAAGACGTCGCGGGTAAGGCGTTATTTTTAGGCTTATGGCCTTATTTCTCGAGAGGAGGAATTCGGCTACCCTAGCTGGGGGTTACTGGCGGCTTTTGCGACTCTCAACCCTACAACAAAACCATGATTTGCACTTTCTGCCACAGCACAAAATTGAGGACACCTGTGTTACGAGAGGGCATGTGATCCGGAAGCCAGCCAAAGCTGGATCCAGAAAACAATTCATTTCGAGCTCTCGTATGCTCCAGACTAGAAGAACAAGAATATCAACCAAGACTCGGTAGTGGCAAAGTGTTAAGTGCAGTTAATGATTTATCCTCATTGTGTATCAAGACAATAATTAACCAGTGTCAACAGACTTAGTGAGTTGTTTCCATACTACCATCTAAATAAATTGGTATGTCTGGCTGTCTGTACTCAGCCGTGTCTCCGTAAACTCACACGTGATTTTCGTTCCGCTCAACGACTGAACCATTCAAGCAGTTTGGCGCTGTGGTGATTTGGGCGGCCACAACACTAGATGTTCGGAACTGTCCTTCGCCCCATACAGCCCTCGATGCAAGTTTTTGGTCACAGTTCTGCGTGTAGATGGGAGCTGTATGTTTGTGGCCGTGTCAGTTGCTTTACAGAAAAAGGAAGACAATACAACTGAATCATTTTGAGTGGCCACCAGAGCGATGTCGTTCCTCAAAACGTAATTACAAAGGAGCAATACAATTATGTGTGGAATGTTGGCTGTTTAATACAGACGAGGAAATATGATCCGTTTGTGCTGTGCATTAGCTGCGTTAGTGTGCAGTCAGTGTGGACGGCGAATGTAATTAAAATAACCACCAGTGGTTGCCGGCTGGCGCTGCACCACCCTGCACGCTGATTGCACTTGTGCCCGTCCTTGTCATCTCACAATGGGACCAATTCGTGACAGCAGTAGTTGTTACAACAATCGGGGTCAAGTCGTCGCCACGAGTGACAACCTTGCGTCTACGACCAAGCCCCAGTGGAGCAGCAATCGGGGTGAAGGTAAAGGTAGAGTCAACGTTGTAGATATACACGCCGTGAAGTCATTGAATAGGTGGCTGGGTGGGCCCCAGAGCCGGCGTACCTGCTTGAGAAAAGAGAAAAATCTCTTGGGCCTGCCGCGATTCGAACTACAGGGCGGGTCTGTTCTGCACGTTTGTTGTCAGAACTACTGGCAACTTATCGTACTTTCACGATAAAAAATGGTACAGGTCATAAATCCTAACTGCTTGGGAAATGAAGGAGAGAGCTGTACAGAGGTATAGCTGTAGTAGGAATTATCTGTAAGACAACAATTTGGACGTGTAAGTTTTTAATTTGACGCTAGCGTAGGCTTGGCAAACTGCATCGGGGCATCATCTGAGCAGAGCACCGCTTAAGTGTCAACTGAAAATTCTTCATTTGTGCCAGTTTTCTCGTGAACTATCTGTAGCACCTCCGTGAGAACCTCAAATGCCGCGTGTGTAAGTAAGTAATTTAAATGAAAGTCAGTAGATAGTGAGGCTTGTAAGCTTCGGTTTCGCCCTCGTTCGCCCACTCACTTTTCACCATTATCAGCACTGTAACAGGGGCTATAGCAGTGCCACACAGCGTTTGGGGGAATGACGTCACATGCGGTGTCCACAGGTCGTTACATTTATAGAGAAGCTGTCAGTGGAAAGTCGCATAAATTACAGAAAAGAAATGTGGATGTTGCATGAGCAAGGACACCACAGCACTTTGCGTTTATGTAAATGCGCTGGCAGTTTAATCCTGTAACACACAGTGACTCACGCTCTGCTATACGATGAAGTCTACGGTGGTCGCTGCCGGAACAAGATCGACTGAATTTGTTTTGTGTCATGCATGAACTGCGTTCTCTTTCTGTCCTGCTTACATAAGCGTGGTTGGTTGGCTTAGTGATTGGGCTACGGGCAGGACGCTCCGGGGTTCGGTTCCCGGAAAGGGCAAGAGATTTTTCTCTTCCCCAATTCGTGCCAGATTGCATCACATGCAGATACCCTGTGAAGCAACAATCGGCGTCCTTACGTATTGATCGCTCGCTTGGCTGTGAATGGGCAACACAGCCCGTCAAATGACGTCACTGGAAACACACCCACACAGTTGCGACGCACGGAATGACGTCAGTTAAATGCGCCGTATTTCTGGTACTCGATAGACGGTCTGCCGTTTGGACGCTGTGAAATTCTAACGTCCGTTTTCTTGTGTAGGTGCATTGCAAGTCTTTCGGAAGCGACATTTAACCCGTTAAAGTCCCGCGGTTAACGTATATACCACCCGGTTTAACACTCAGCAATTCAACGTTCTGCCCACACAGCTGTATTTATGTGTTTTGTGTGGACCTCAGAACAAACAGCGATTATTTCCCTATACAGCATTAACTGACTGGTTTGTGTAACCAAGACGGGTAGTGTTTACTGCGCGGTACGGACTGAATGTTCATCTAAATATAATTCAGGTTAATATTATCGGTGAGCGTTGGATTAAAACGTAGTTTCGCCCTTTCTTGGTCTTTTAGTGTTTAAACATTGGTATTGTTTTCGGATTTGTCCACTGTCTTGCATTTTCAACCAAGATGTAATGGAAAATAGATGTTTGTTGTCGGATGTGTTTGGAGGGAACATTCAATTAAAACTGGTAGTCCCCGTCACTGGACACCGGCCGCCCGACCATCAAACCATCCAACCATTCAACCACCCAGACTTCCAACTGGAGGAAATTTATGCGAATCTAAGTTGACTTTCCATGCTACGGTATGTCTGTTTTACCCGTGCCCTTGAATACGGCAGATGTCACGGGATATGGAAATCTCATAGATGGAATGTGAGAAGCGGGTCTTGTTGATTTTGACTGGGAGTGTGTTCATGCCACTGCTGCTGGTGGCAAAGGCTCACTGGCTCCTAGCGCTCTGAGAGGGAGACCTTGATGGAATGTGTATATCTGGGGCTTGGAAACAAGAGAAGCTGTGATGGAATAGGTTGATGGCTAGTGTGATTGAGTGGGGGGGATTGAAGATGGCAGTGTCCCGTCCTTAACAATACTCTAGCATTTGCCGTAAAACTCGGTAAAATCGCAAGAAGCCTAGACGGCCGCGACTGCCCTGCCTTCTGTGACAGTTGCAACAACCCCCGAGTATGAAATCTGATTACCACAATTTCTCTACAAAAGTGAGAAACACCGCAAGTCCAAAAGTTCCTCAATTAAGGACTATATACAGTAGTTGCAACATAATATCCATCAGGGTTATTCTCATAGTTGGTTATACGCCAGATGGCACTGTTGTGAAGCAGTCACACGACGTTTTTAGGTCATATGTTGGCAGCCCTAAGGAGGTGGCGCCCGACGTACAGTACATGGAGACGCAGGTAATGCAGGTGACGCAGCACAAGACAGGGCAGAATTCCGTCTCCGTGGCAGAGGAAAATCAAATATTTGTTGGTTCTCAGTGTGGAACTTGCTTCATGTCAACCTTCTAGCACCTGGCGTTTCCGAAAATTTGACTACCCCCCCTCCCCGTACGGGTTTGCTGTATAAAAGAATGCTCATTACGGAGCTTATCAGGGCAGGGCGCAGACCTGTGTGAATCGGCCTTCGTGAATTTCTGTTCGAGGCACAGTGTCATGGGTCCTGCTGGGCCCACGAAGGCACGGTTCGCGATATCACCCCCTTGGTTAACTTTTCAGCACCATGAATGCTATATATAGGACAGTCGTACCGCTACTCTCCAGAGAACACTTTTTGTATATATTGTCAGCAGATATATTTAATGATTTTGTTGAGACTTGCTGCACCATCTCCGTTTATTCTTCCACAAAATGCTGTGTACTTCATGATGTTACCCGTTTTGGTTCATACTATATTCACATTTTACATAAATGGTGTGCTAAAATTTAAATCTCCAGCTCCATTGCCAGTGGATTAACATGCGTACGTACTGCAGTTATGGCAGAACTGAGTGAGAGGATAAGGAAGGAAACAGTCCTTTGGGATGCAGGACAACCTGACTGCACGAAAGAAAACAAAGCTGGAGGACTGGAATGACTAAAGACCTGAATGTCGGAGACGGTACGTAATAACGAACGTTTAGTTTCTTATTTTCCTTGTATGTTGCAGTTTATGCTCCGAAATCTTATGTCTTATACTAGGACAGATTTCAGTGATATATATATATATATATATATATATATATATATATATGTATACATATATACAGTGGCGTAACGAGGGGGGTTGGGGTGTCAACCCCCTCTCCGAAATTCCGAAGGCCCTTCAAAATCGTGCCAGATTCAACCCGATTGTGAAAACTGTTAAAAATTGCTGACTTTAGGACGCCACCACCCCAAGATGTTCGGAAAAGCGGCAGTAAAATTCTAAAACTATCTAGGTTCGCAATTGTTTTACATTAGCAATGACAAATAAATTGGTTGTCATCACAAATAGTCTTAAAGTACCAAAATTTAAGAAAATTTTACTATATGAAATGAAATTTCTTGTACCAAATTACAGCTGCCTCCAGAACCCCTGATTAGGGGGCTACTGCCCCCACATCCCCGTTCTCTCTGTCCTCTGTCCTCAGCTGAATTTGTTGAACTACCCCCGAACAAAATTCCTGGATACGCCACTGCATATACAGGGTGTCCCTGGAGGAAAGGACCTAACTTCGGGAGAGTGTTCCTTAGGTCAAACTATACCGATATAACTCAAAACACCTATATCCAAAGTTCAATGGTTACGGAGATATTGGCCAGAGAAAAGTGTGGACATC
>Ga0123353_10006987_pt1 | contig 15175 bp, 11 predicted proteins | sample TergutLab28metaG_3_FD_92763 | JGI IMG/M metagenome (GOLD analysis project Ga0123353, IMG submission 92763) | Labiotermes labralis P3 segment gut microbial communities from Petit-Saut dam, French Guiana - Lab288 P3 | ecosystem: Host-associated > Arthropoda: Insects > Digestive system > Gut ... | reverse complement strand
TTTAGTTTTTTTGAAAACCTTAACAGTGTCTTAGAATTTAACACATCACGTACAAAACATTCTTCACAGCAAAATGCACTGCTGTTGCAAAGAACACTATCAAATTATATCAGAAAATGTGCACTGAGATTTAACAATTTATATATGTATTGCCATCAGCGATAACAAATTTTATTTGTCCCGTCAATACTTGCTACATGTTTCAGCTGTACTGACTATATTCAGACCCCAATACAAGTAGCAAGTATTGATGGGACTAATAAAATTTGTTGTGGCTGACGGCAATATGTACATCAATTTTTAATGTGATTATACCACAATGGAATAAATTTTATTTAAAAAAGGAGCACTAAGATTTATTGAATGCTAATATTGAAATTTCACAGACAGACAAAATGTGTCCATCTTTACTGCCTATATAAAACTGTATACAGTACATGGAAATTGTGAAGGTGACTAAATGAAGCAGAAAATGAATTACTACATCTATTTTCACTGCATTATGAACTGCAGAACAATATTTGGTGGAACTCTCCATACATTAGAAAAGTTTTTGAAATACGAACGAACAGAATTAGAAAGAATACTGGATGCAGAAGTGGAGACTCAGGTACAGATTTATTTAACACCATGCAAATTTTACCTCTTAAATTACAATATAGTTTTCTTTTCTTTCATTTGTAGCTAAGAACAAAAATAAATTCAAAATGGACTCTTGATGTTTATAACATAAACACTAGAAAAAATTTAATTTTCACCAACCTTTATCAAATTTATCAGTATATTAAAGAGGAATCAACTTTTTTTTTTGGCATAAAAGTGTTTAACAGTCTCCCACCAAATATCTGAAGTCTGACTGATAATATTAATAATTTAAATTGGTGTTAAAAAAATAATCTACACGTTCATTCACTGTACTCTATAAATGAATATTTTAATTTAAATAAGGAATGTTAAAATTACAATTTTATCAATTTTGAAGAAAATGCTGTAAAACATTAATGAACAATTGTATGTAATAAATTATTGTGACCTGTTCTGTGTCCTATTTCGGATTCAAACTATGTTCAACAATAACCACACTTCATTATACTGGAACACAATGAAATCACATACAGGTAGAACAAAAAATAAACAAACTCGCAATATATACTTCATAACAGAGGCCATCATTTTACAAGTACAGCTCATTCTAGTCATACCTTTTCGGTAAATTATCAAGAATTTCAATGCTGTAAAAGTACACCATCCCGTACTTCTGTTCTGATCATTGTGAAAGGTTGAAGATTTCCCGCCTTGTTGGCTGTTTCTGTATCATTACTGAGAAACTAGACAAATTTCTCACATGATAGTACATAAAGGAGCTGAGAAGGGGATGTTTGTACAGGCGATTTAATCACACCTCTGCAATAAAACTGTCTATTACGTAGATTTATAAGTACAATTATGCTTATCATTTCAATTCCATTCCGCAGAAATTGTGACGAACACAATGGTGGGTGTGGTTATGTACCAAACATTTGTATTTCCTAAATTACTTCCAGTTGCTGTCAAGTTCAGTTCTGCAGTTATTTTGTGCAATACAGTACATATTTACTCATTTCTATAATTAATAACCATGCAGACAATCCGCAGAATAGCTGAAAGAGTTGAAAATGCTTGTGTTTATAGAGGCGAAGTAGTCATGTGGCAACACTGGAATCGAAAGAACGAGTGTAAGTACTGGAAAGGAAAGCTGGCCAATTTACCACGCACTTTGTGTGGCTAAAGTCATGTGATCCACAAATGCTTGTGTTCCTTTAGTGACGATGTTCCATGGTAGCAGGTTCGAATGCCTTGCTTGTTTGGTGCCCTTGGGTTGTGGAAAGAGGGGCACCCAAGGGGAGAGGGGGCTGCTGGGCTGCAGTCTTCCAAACGGTCCAACAACGAAATTTAAATAACACATTTTATTTACACGATGATATCAAATGTTTTACATGTTTTACCCTTCAACAAAAATCAGTCACTGAAAAAGGCTGATGACCAGTACATTAGAATTTTGTAAAATAAGTTAATAATGAAAACTTCCCGATGTGCACCTGGTTGTGGTTGAGAGGGGTTATGGTGTTTATAGGTGGGCATGCTGCCACAAAACACCATGGTCACGACCATGGTGTGAGACCTTGTAGCTGTCCAAATTGACCACACCCTGACAACTTCTGTAATTCGTTTCTCTTTCCCTGTCACTTGTCTCACACATGAAGTGGCAGACTATGTAAAGTGTGTGTCTTACTGTTTAATTATTTTGCTTTTACAAACAACCTTACATTGATTAACTATTTCATACAGTAGGACAGAATTTTATGGCGTGAAAGTGACCTTTTCATTACAATGGAATGTATTACAGGGGAACATTTTTTACACAAAGATAATGTTGTGGTTCAGAAGAAATTTCATTTTACTGAATGCTTCATTACTTTGGTGTTCATTAGGAAAAACCACGGACACGTGCAAGTGCGTGTGCACGCACACACACACACGCGCGCGCATGGGCACGCAAAGATACTGGCCTATATGTAGAAGACAGTGAATTAACTATGAATGATGTGTGGACAACAGTGAACAGACATCATAACATATTGTATCACTACAAAATGCTAACCTGTTTCACATAAGGGTCACTGGTTTATTCTTATGTTTCAGAGGCATTTACTGCCTCCACACTTAGGGTGACCAAAGTGTTCTAGGCGGATGAAGCGAAGTGGTGGAAGACAATGTGTTGGTTAAGTATGCAGGCACAAGGTGACCTGGCCAATCAGATCAGAGAGGGCACAAAAGGACACCACTACACTTCACAAGCACTGAACAACAATACTAGCAAAACATGGAGGTTCAAGACGTATCAATAATGAAGTGAAACTCTGTCATAAAAAAGTAGTTACAACTGAGCCACAACCACAAGTTTATCAACCATACCACACATACAGTATATTTGTCAGTTAAGTTACTAGGATTCAAACTCCACACCTTGGAGGTCCCAAGTTCAATCCTCAGCTCACAGACTGGCTAAACAAACAAACATTTTCTATGACTCTCACCTGTCATAGCCACATGTTGGGAGAGCCCCTCAAAATAAGCCCATTAGCCCATCCTTTTACAACCCCATAATTCACAAGTCGAGCCCATATAACCCATGCAGTTGAGAAGGCATCTTCAAAAATACCAAGATATGATGAAGAGACCTCTGCCTCTATCTCACTGCATTCCTCAAAAAACAGACCATCCATCAGGGTGACAGGAATATATAACACAGATGGTCGGAGAATAGACAAATACCTGTGTTTTTGAGAACATGCATTGCTATAAACCGCACCAACAAATATAGATTAAACGGGGTAACATAATCATACATATCTGAGATTTAAGGTTCCCAGAGCAGTGTTACTGAAGATTCAAGTCTTCTGGGATGTTACTCTGTGTCACTGGGGAAGAAGTTCCTGATATTTCAGAGGATTAGAGTGCCATCCTCTGCAGGGTCAAGCAGTCTAAAAAAGAAGAACTCCTTGACTCTTAAGATAAGGTTTTATGACCCTCTTAAACACTGGAAACTTGCCTAATGATGTGGCGCAACATCTAACAAGACTTCAATCTTCAATCACACATAACCCACAAACATATTACAAAGAAATTATTACTATAGTTATCATAACCAGCATGCTCAGCTTCACTCGTCAGTGATTCTTAAATCATTTCAACAATATACAGTCTGAGCTCCTGACAGTGTTATGAAATAAATAAATAAATATAAGTTCATCATTTATTGTCACAAAAAAAAAAAAACTAGATGCAACAAAGCAAATATGTTTAATTCCAAATTTCACTGAAACACATCTACTGGTCCAGAAGTTTTAAACTGATGATGTATGAACAGACAAACATCATGTCAGTATAAGCCTGCCTTTCCATGTGGAAAAGGGCGGAATCTGGGGGACACAATCATAACATTCACATGGCTAATAAATCCTTAAGAAATATGACAAAGAAAAAAAATAGCTGCACATAAGTAACAAATCAAAATTTCATTCACAAGAGAATGAAGAACAAATTAAAACCACAAAATGTTTGTTACCATTCAGTTCTGAACATTCTTCCCCCTAATTTTCTGTTTAAAAATCATACAGATCAAACACCACCTGCTACTTTGTACACGTGTAAAACATTTTTTTACATGTTCATAGAACAGAGGCTGTGGGTGTCTGAGAACAGAGTGCCAGGGAAAATATTTTTAACTAAGTGACAGAAAGCAACAGGGAAATAGAGGCAGCTGCACAGTGAGAAGCAACAGCATCATAGTTTGTTCTTCTTCCCACATATCTTTAGGATGACTAGGGAGGTTATGATGGGTGTGAAATATAGCACACAAAGAACTACAAGAATTTACACAAAATCTGGTCAGAAAACACTTAGAACAGTGGTTCCCGAAGTGTGATCTGCAGATCCCAAGGGATCCAAGACCAGTTCCCAGAGGATCATCAGGTAAATTCCTGTAATGGACACTTTGAAATTTACTCATCTTTTAAATTAAAGGAATAATTTTTTGTTAAAATAATTGTGAAACTTCTTTAATTGGTGAAATGTTTGCTTCATATGACTGTTAGAATATCTAATTAAGAACTTTCTATAACCACACACACAGAGTGATAATCATTTTAGTTAAGGTCACATCATGCAAGGCATTGTAACATACACTACTGGTATGTATAAGTATCTATCTAAAATCGGCCTGAGATATAAATTTTTGTTGGATACCTACCATCCAGACACCCTATATTTACATGAGCAAGGATGTGAGGATCCATGGTTATTTTTCAAAGCCAAAAGGGGTCCACAAACAAACAAGTTTGGAAAACATGGTCTTAAAACATGATGTGATACTGCAAACTGAACTCATCTGGTTTAGGAACAGACCACAGACAGGGTCTTGTTGACGTGATCAGGTACAATAAAAGACAGGTGAGCAATCATCAGCATCTCCACCCTTAACTGTGAAGACCACGAGACACATACGTACTTCCAGCTATGCCACACCATATGCCATGCAATGATAATCTGCTTGTAGCATAGAAAAACCCATATTCAGTTTTGTTTTTGTATGAAGTTAAGCTTGAAAATATTCCATTACATTTTATGTGGTTCAAAAGCAGACTGAATCCCATACAGATGGGTGTTCTTTAGGGTTTCAGCATTATGCTTTGGTTATACATTCTGACTTTTTGGAGAAATGTGCTGCCTGCATCTTTGGGGCAACTGAATTGGTTTGGGTGGGTGCTGAAGGGGCAGTGATGGATATTCATGTGCGTTTTCATGGATATTTAAGGTAGTATGGCCAATCACAGCTATGGAGAGTTGGAACAGGAAATTGGATTGTCCCAAGCCCATGGGAGTCAAAGATTAAAAGGATTACGTCATCTTGACTTTCACATACAAAATCTCCCTATATGCAATACCACACATCAGTCACACCTTTGGCGTGAGTAAGTCATAATTAACTTTTGTTCTGTGTTCTATGTAAGGTCTGCATTGGGGCAGAAGATATAGTTCAGCATCAAACATAAAAAATAGCAGAACCATTAAAGAAGCACATTGATTGATGAGACTAATGCCTGGGTTGCTCTAGGGATAAGGAAATAACTGCTCAGAAGCCGTGGAGTAGTGCATAAATACTATGGTAGCTTGTCACATGATGGTTTACTGGGTATGGTGTCTACAAGGTGTGAGATGAGGCAGAAGAAAAAGTTGAGCAATAAGCATGACTGCCATGGTTACTGGATGCAGAATAGCAGTGTACTGCTAAAATACACATACGTGTGTGTGTGTGTGTGTGTGTGTGTGTGTGTGTGTGGGAGGGGTGGTGGTGGAACAAAATAACAACAATCTTACAGAGATGGTAGAAGAGACCAAATTAAAGATTCTGAGAAAAGGAACTAATGTCTGGAAATGTCTTAGTTCAAAGCACCTAAGCATCAGAGTTGCACCAGACACAAAACCACCAGATCTATGAAATCTATGGAAAACATGTTGAGTATGTGGACAGAGGATCAGCATCAATGCCGCGTACTTGTAAGCATGCTTTTGGTTCAAGCCAAGGCTTGTTCTATTTATGAGGATCTGTCAAAGTGTGATGATAATGCCAAACCATTTAGTGCAAGTACAGGTTGGTTTAGCAGGTTCACAAAAAGATATAATTTTTGTAACATGAATATGACTGGGAAAGCTGCTTCTGCTGACACTGTGGCTGTCATAAACTATACAAGATAAGGCTGTCAATCCCCTAAATGCTTGGGAACATACTGTTTTAAATGCAAATACTGTGTTCAATTTGCACGACATTTTTCAGGAACATATGCTTCGGGTAAAATGAGACATACCTGTATACATATCCAGGAATTCCAAATAATCAACAATACACCACTTCACAATCCACATGCACTGTCTGCTGTCTAATCAATAAAGTATGAACCCAATGTATCTGAAATTCTTCCCAGAATATTAAGACAACAAGTGCATTACCATGCAATGTCAGCACACTTCACACGATGTGACAGTCCACTTCAGTGTCTGATGACAATCCACAATACATCTTGTCAACGGCCAAAATGCAGCAATGACACATCCAGTCAATATCAGTCAATTCTATCATAAACCTACGCACTTTTGTATTTCCTAGTTACAAAAATTACTTTAAATGAACTTCCTTTTCTAACATGCTGTAAATGTTCTTTACCCTCACACAGTTCACATAATCAATGTTTACGCCACCATAAACATCTCACTGCCTGTTTAATACTTTATAAATTAACCATTTTTAATATGGGAGAAAATGGCTGCAGAATAACCAGCAAAAGAAATTCAGTGCTTTACACACTGAACAAAGATATATATATATATAAATTGGAGATAGTTTGTGGCTGGCTATGAAGTGTGTACGGTATTGACTTACTGATGATGTAGTTAATTTCAATGTGTGACAGATAGTGTTAATCATCAACAAAACACCTGCAAGAGAATCTGTCTGACAGGCACCTGTGATCTGTGCAAGGCTTCAACATTAAACCTTGAGTGGGATCTCTCCACCACTTAGAGGACACCAGACTGCAGCTTATGTTGACTGTATAACACTACTTCTGATAGAGTTTCCTTATTTGTGAATGTAAAAGCAAATTACAGAACCCCTGCTTCAAAGTGGGCAAAGTGGAATACCTGACACTTTATATCACCACCACATTCAGCCACTATACTTCCATAAGTGGTAAAAAGGAAACAAATATTCCAAGTTTTTCAGGTAAATCTCAACAAATTTTATGTTATTCATGCCGTGCATTTTCTTACATTCAATATATTCACCAACAAAATGCACTACACAAAATACAATAAAACACAAATAATAGTAAGTGCCCACTCCTACACGTATTTAGTGTCAAGGGGATATATTCCCTGATGCACTTCAGTTGGATGAGATGCCGTGGGATTATATATTGCAGCAGATGTTTGTATACAAAACCCAAAAACCTACAAATTTATGAATTTGACCCAGAAGAGGCTCAGTACTGTATGGTGTTATTACAGCAATCTGCATTTATACTGGTCAACTCATGTAATCTAGAATTTTAACAGTTTAAGATCTTTAATTTTAATTCTAATGAAAAAAAGTGTGGGTGGCTAGTAACTGGAGTACATGTTGGACTTATGATCATTCATTACTAAACTGCCTGAAGATTGCAACTTGGTACCAAAACATGTATGAGTTGGCACTTAATATGAAGCAGGGTTTATGATTTGTGTTTGACTGTATTTTGCCATACGAATTTTGTTGGTTAACATATTAAATCTCAATAATTTATTCTGCCATTTATAAGACTGTTAACAGAACTTGTTGGCAGCACTATTAAAACACACAGATACTACAAAACTTTATATACCATGGGGGTGTACAGTATGAAAACATACTAAAAAGAAACTGGTTTACACCACTGAGTAACAGATAGTTTAGCTTACCTGGTAATCTTGATTAAAATTAGCAACCTCTGCCTACATACACTGCAGGTGTTGGCAGTTTTTGCACTTTGATCAAGGGTGTGTGGCAACTGTAAAATGTCCCCACTACTGCCAGCGTAGGAACAACACACATTAACATGGAATGAGAAAATCAAGTGACATCAGGAATACCAACAAAATGAACCTACCTGATGGACTGCCTGTGCTGCCTCCACGGTGAGATCCTCCACTGCCACGTAATGATGATGTGGTTGTTGGTGCTGTAGGACTTGGCGGCCGAGGTGTCAGCGGTGGTTCCAAAATATCCCGGTACTTGGATACCATCAACACAGAGATGAAGTACACAATGGCCAGAGACAGGAACTGTGCTTGCTTGGTCTCCTCCTGTGAGAACAAGTTCTGTTTTTTGTAATTTATTTCAATATATTATTTATTTATTTATTTTCCAGCGGCATGCCATGGCGCAGTTGGTTCAAAAAATGTGCTACAAGCCAGAAAGCCGTGGGTTCGATTCTCGATAGTGTCACTGGAATTTTTCATTGACTTAATCTTTCTGGCCTCACTTTGGCCCTGGGGGCAACTCAGACTCTAACAGAAATGAGTATCTGGGATATTTTCTGGAGATAAAGGTGGCCGGTGCACTGGGCTGAAAATCTTATCACATTAATGTGCTGACTGTCTTGAAATCGGGGAGCCTCAGCCTCCTGGAACCCTCAGGGCCTGTCTAGGCCTGAAAAGGAATTGCTTTACCTTACCAATTATTAATTTTTCCCATTACCTTGTATGATTGTGAAATGAGGTCTTTTGATTACAGAGAATAATATAACAAACACACATATAAAACAAAGTAAACAAATGAACCTAAATGACAAAATATGTAACCTTGCTGAGCATACTGCAAATGGCTAAGATAGGTAACATACGAAATGCAAATAGAATTTTGGCATGGAAACATTTTAGAAAGTGACAATGTGACAAAATGCAGTGATGGGAAGGTAATGCAACAGTGAGTCTTAGGAAGTAAGTTGCAAGGATCAAAGGAGGCCACAATTATGTGTTACTGTGAGCTGTGATTTTTATTGTTACACCTTCATGCTCAGAGTCAGGTGGTCCAACTGAACAATAATCATCACTCACAGTTTTAATAAAATAGCAATTCTTCATATTTCATGTGATTCCACATACTTCTCTGAAATCAATTCATCAAATAAGTACACATGAAGGAGGTTACATATCTCCAACAGTAGGCATTGCCTGGTTATTACTGTTTCTTAATGCCAAAAATGGGGACCCAGACAATTTTTTTTAAACCATACTCTGACTTCCGTGCCAATATAACAGATACTGACAAACCACTGTTTTTCTGTGATCTGCATCTTACTCTCTGTGTTTTACTGTCTTTAGTTCTTATGTCTTGGTAAAAATTACATCTAGTTGTTTGTGGTAGCCCAGTAGGTAGACGTGCTGCCCACAGTGTAAGCAGCATGCATTAAATATCCAATGCAGCAATTTCTTCTCTTAAATCATTGTGTCTATAATGACTTTTACCAATATTTTTTATATCTTCTATATCTTCTTCCCTACACATTAAGTCAACAAAGTCTGTGTGTGTGTGTTGGACTCTTGGAAATGCCAGTGGCAGAAGGCATCCCATACTTCAGGAACTACAGGGATATGATCAGCAACATGCGCAAGGCGTGGAGCAGAACATGTTTCTCTTAAGAGAAGAGGTAGTCTGTACATAAATACACACAGTCATACATAACCAATTACAGACAGAAATTATTTACAGAAGTGAGGTAACATGAGGCATGTTCAAAAAGAAACCAAACTTTTTAAATAGCATGCCAAACAGCATACAGAGCACACTGCAGCTACTGAGCACACCTAGCCTCAGGTTTTGACAATAAACTGCCATTTGTTCAGTTTCACTATGAGCATTAGTTGTCGAGGTACATCCACTGAACTGAGCACGTGCACAAGCTGTTTGTCGGAGTAGTGACAAAGTGACAATGAAAGAGCTTGAAGAACAATGTGTGTGTGTGTGTGTGTGTGTGTGTGTGAAATTTTGCTTCAAACTTGGTAAACATTTTACAGAGACATTTCAATTGCTTAACCAAGCATACGTGGAGGACTGTATGAGCTGAACGCAGTGCTATGAGTGGTTTCAGTGTTTTAAAGAGTCCAGAATGTTGGTCGGTGAAGATCCCAGGCCTGGACGACCTTCCACATCAACAAATGATGACCATGTCAAGAGAGTTCACGCTGTAATTCGTGGGAATTGTAATTAAACTGTCCGAGAAGTTGCTGATGAAGTGGGCATCAGCATAGGATCTTGCCATCAAATTTTTACTGAAAAACTTCAGATGCATCATGTCAGCGCAAAATTCGTGCCATGTTTGTTGAGTGATGATCAGAAATAGAACCGTATTGAAATCAATCAGGAACTGCTTGCCAATGTAAATGGTAATGAAAAATTTCTTAAGAACATTAGAACAGGAGATGAGATGTGGGTTTATGGGTATGATGTTGAAACCAAGATGCAATCATCGCAGTGGATGCGGAAAGGGTCTCCTCGACAAAAAATAGCACGGATGCGTCAGTCAAAGATCAAGGTGATTTTGGTTGTATTTTTTGATTGGAAAGGCACTGTCCATCATGAATTTGTACCATGTGGTCAGATGGTAAACAAACAGTTGTACCAGGAAGTTTTACTGCGTTTGAGTGATGCTGTGCGCAGGAAGAGGCCTGAAATGTTGGAAAATCAGACTTGGATGTTGCACCACGACAATGCGCCAGCTCACGCGTCACTCCTCATCCGCAGTTATCTGGCAAAATATCAGACATCTGTTGTGCCCCATCCACCCTATTCTCCGGACTTAGCCCCAGCAGACTTTTTCATGTTTCCCAAACTTAAAACCACTTTGAAAGGACGTCGTTTCCAAACCACAGAGGAGATTCAGGAAAATGCGATAAGAGAACTGCGTACTATCACAGAAAGTGCGTTCCAGAAAGGATTCCAACAATGGAAGAAATGTTGGGAATGGTGTACCGCCAGTAGAGGGGACTACTTTGAACGGGACAGTGCTTGAAATGATGTAAAATGAGCAATAAAGTCTTTATAGCAAAATTTCGGTCTTTTTTTGAACACGCGTTGTATGCTGTCAAACTAGTAACAAACATGAAATGTGCCACAATGTTAATGAAGTTGCAATCCTGGTAGAAATAAGGTCATAAAAAATAAATAAGAAAAGAAATACATACATAAAATAAAATAAGCAGACATGAAAGTAGTTCATATAAAGTCAAGGAGCATATTTGATGTTGTCCACCTTACATGCAACAGTCTACTACACACAAATTACAGTACCAACTCGTTGCACAATGTTTATATGTATTATGCAATACTACTACATGTTTCAGCCATATATTTTGGCTATCTTCACGGGGCTACAAGTTTGATCGATGCATACAGAGCAAATGGCAACTTGTCATGGATGATTGGCAGACTGTATACACGTGTATAATATAATGTAACAATAACACCGTGATGACTCGCTACCTAATTAACAATAGGTAGATATAACGTTAAAACATTTTAAGACAAGTTTTTAAAAAACAGTTTTAAGATTGTATCTACCTATTTATATACTGACAAATTATAGAGTGAAAGTCATCACTGTATTGTTGTTACACTACAATACACGTCTACAATCTGCCAATCATCCGTGACAACCTGCTATATATGCTGTATGTATCAATCAAACTTGTAGCTCCCTGACAATGACTAAAACATGAAAGAGCATTGTATAATAAATATAGACAGTTGGTAGTGAAATTTGTGTGTAATGTAAAAGAAGTTTTATGATACTGAAATGCACTATGGACACAATTATTAAAAACGCTACGTGACCAAATTTAACCTGATATGTCTGCACAACTGGCTGTCACTTTTCCAACTGCACTACTGTGGAAACAATGCACCAGCGCGTGCGTGTGCACGTGTGTGTGTGTGTGTGTGTGTGTGTGTGTGTGTGTGTGCATGCATGCCCAAGTGCATGGTTATTTATAACAGTTGTGCAGTAACAATGAAGTGGACCACAAATTGTCTAACACAGAGAAATAGTATGGAATTGGCATATATAGTGACCACAGTGACAGGTGGTCCACTGTAGTACTCCAAAACTGGAGCCAGCACTCAGCAGAGCACCACACATTTGGAATGTACCTTTCCAGTATGCACTGATGCATTACCACGGTCCGAAATGTGACGTAAAGGGAAGGTACACTTAAGAAACAAAATGAACATAAATATGACTATTTGTTGAATTACATCACAAAATAACCAAGCAAACTGACAGAAATTTAAAAAAAAAATGACTTCACCATTAATACGAAGGTCTGTATAGATCATCAAGTTCAGAAAATTTAACACATCTAATTTCACTGCCACATGTCGTCTTTTTATTAATACTGTTAAAACTAACTTTGGCTAAATGCTTGGAGTTCACATTGCTTCAATTCATGGAGTCAACTAAATACACAGTACATCAAATAAGGCCCCCCTACCTCCCTCCCACTCCAAAAAATGTAAAGTGTATCAGTGTTCAGTTACTGACTGTACAGTCACAAACGCAGATGTCCATCAGCTGAGTGTGATGGTGCATGGCAGCAATGTGCGGTGCATGCTCAATAACAAAACTATGTACATATTCACTGCACACAGCATACATTGCCATAATCTGCATGACCTGGTATAATCACACAGCATTATAGCAAAGTTTGGAAATTTTATAAGAAGCACATGACCTACTAATTCTTCATGTGCGCTACAGCAAAACAGCTGAGCAAAAAGCGTAACAATAGGAGTAACCTGTGTCTGTCACTGCCATGTCTCCAGCAAAATAATAATTTCAAATGAAACTGTGTGTACACACTCTGTGTTCCAGGCCAGACCAACTTCACAATAGGACCGCATCATACTTAGAACATTGGCCAAAACTGCTCAGGGTAAAGAAAGCAGGTGCATGATATACAGTACGTGCAATTAAGATATATCATTGGCATCATAAATATTAATGAAGCTTTGTATATTTAACAAACCTCAAGAAAAAACAAATCCATGCCCTGTGCAGGCACAGTTAGAAGCACAGTTCCCATCAAACCTGGGTACAACCTCATCTGCCACAATCATTACTTCTCATTATTTTACCAGAAATGTATTATTCAACATCCAGTCAGATATCTTCTTGATTTCGCCACTAACTGGAGACCTACAACACCGACCTTTCAAAGACAAGCATATACACATGTAACAGCTACTGCCAACTCATCACATCCCTGCACATACACACACAACAGCTACTGGCAATTCAACACATGCTTGCGTATACAGCCACAACAGCTACAGTCAACTCACCACATCCCTGTAGATGACGGCACGCAGTCTATTGACATCCATGTCTTGCAATAACTTTTCTGGATCCTTCACAGGACTGGACTGGGTTACTAAGTTCTCCACAATATTCTGGAACACAAAATTAACAGCTTCAAGACACATAACTTTGAAGAGGATCTATAACTACCACTAATGCTACAGAAACACAAAACAAAGAACACTAAGCGCCCAACCACATAACTGTTATCATGTTTTATGCTGCCTGGCCTAACCACTTCTTATATTACAGTTCCAAACCACATAACATAATTGGACCTGCACCAGTCTGAGCTCACGCCATGAGGTTTGCTAAAAGAGGCTGCAAAGATTACACATTCCTTCTGACAGACTTAGGGAAAAAGCAACAACTCAGTGGCATTAGTCTGACATCTTGGTCTACACAAGTATGAGGTATGATCAATAAAAGACCAAATTGAGCACGCAGTGCCTAAACCAGTGAACGGAATGCACTGTGGCTAGTGGCACTGAGTAGTGGCAACCGTTGGTAACACAAAGCTTCTTGCCGCATCACTCTATCATTGCCAGTAAGCGAGCTACAGCCACTGAAGTAAGCAAGTGAAGTGACCGGCTTGCGATTTTTATAGGCAGTGAAAATGAAGGACTTGGAAGAACAATGCGTGTGTGTGTGAAATTTTGCTTCAAACTCGGGAAAACTGCTGAAAACTGCTTCAACAAGCCTTCAGAGATGAATGTATGAGCCGAACGCAGTGTTTTGAGTGGTACAGTCGTTTCAAAAAAGGAAGAATGTCAATTGATGAAGATCCCCGAAGTGGACAACCTTCCACCTCAACAGACGACGTTCACATCAATGCAGTTCGTGATTTGATTCTCCAAAATCGCCGCTTGATTATCAGAAAGATTGCTGAAGATGTAGGCATCAGCTTTGGATCATGCCAAGCAATTCTGACAGAAAAACTCAACATGCATCGCATTGCCACAAAATTCGTGCCCCGTGTGTTGATCGAGGACCAGAAAGCAAACTGTGTTAACATCAGTTAAGAACTGCTTGACCGTATCAGCATCGATGAAAACTTCTTGAAAACCATCGTAACAGGCGATGAAACCTGGGTTTATGGCTATGGCGTTGAAACCAAGGCTCAGTCGTCACAATGGTTGGGGCAAGGATTGCCACGACCGAAGAAAGCTCGAATAAGTCGATCCAACATGAAGGTGATGTTCGTCGTTTTCTTTGACTGGCAAGGTGTAATCCACTATGAATTCATTCTACGTGGTCAGACAGTAAACAAGGAGTTTTACGTAGCAGTTCTGAAGCGTTTGAGGGAAGTTGTACGCCGGAAGAGGCCTCAGTTGTGGACGAACCAGAGTCGGGTGTTGCACCACGACAATGCACCCACTCACTCGTCATTCCTTGTGTGCAATTTTCTGGCGAAAAACGAAACGACCGTTGTACCCCAGCCACCCTAATCTCCAGATTTGGCTCCAGCAGACTTTTTTCTGTTTCCTAAGCTGAAGTCTACCTTGAAAGGAGGCGGTTTCGACACATTTGATGAGATCCAGAAAAATTCAATGAAGGAGTTGCTCACCATTCTGAAAGCATTATTCCAGAAAGCATTGCAAAGTTGGTAGAAACATTGGGAGTGGTGTGTTGCTAGCGAAGGAAACTACTTTGAAGGCGACAAACTTGAATAAGTTGTATCTATCAACATACAGCTTTTATTACAA
>Ga0123353_10006986_pt1 | contig 15175 bp, 9 predicted proteins | sample TergutLab28metaG_3_FD_92763 | JGI IMG/M metagenome (GOLD analysis project Ga0123353, IMG submission 92763) | Labiotermes labralis P3 segment gut microbial communities from Petit-Saut dam, French Guiana - Lab288 P3 | ecosystem: Host-associated > Arthropoda: Insects > Digestive system > Gut ... | reverse complement strand
TCACACACATACACAATCACACAATTCTCACACACACACACACACACACACACACTAGATACTTGTTTTAAATAAAACTTTTCTTAATTTGAACAGCCCGTATATACTGCACAAACACAAACATAATTTTAGACTAATATGCTGAAGTTTTCTTTAACGGAATAAACTCACGGACTTCACTGTTAAGACCGACCGGAGAAAGATCGTTCGTTACTGACTGACAGTTAAATCCGATCTAATCCCTTTCATCTGTCTAAATTATACAACGGGTTTTGTGTGACTGAATCACTAACTTAGTGAATGAATCACCCCCCGGGTTGTCACGGTTACTGGGTTTTCATGGAAAATAAATAAAAAAACTCAGTTAATGTAGATGGCACCACCAGGTGGCAACAATCGTATAGACGTAATTCACGCTCTGTTTGTTCGCAGCTTCCGATAGCAGGCATTCACGGTTGGTTTGTGAGTGAAGTCACCCGTATTGAGGTCAGCGCGTGAATACTGTCATGTGACGTCCCTACTCATAGTAATTTTTTGTTTTTTTAAGCAGTAAAGCACATCGGTCTCTCTGTAATCCAACAATTGCCAAAAAAAAGACACGTCACGTTCCACGAAAAACCTTGTATGGTCGTCTAGTAGCAAAACCACAAACGTAAAATAGGACAACTAGTATTTCAAATGAATCTGATTTTTTACGTACTTAATACTTCATTAACAGTGTACCTGTGGAACAAAAATTAGATCGAATAACAGAAGGTAACATCAGATTGGAGAAGCAATAATCAGTACAACACACGTGTGGAAGCCTCTGCTCCGAGATTAATCTCATCGCTGTTCAGTAAAAATCACCCAGAAAGGATGTGACGTGTGGGAGATAAATAGGAATGATACACAGAAGTGGTGTAACTTTAATCTCACATACAGAAGAAAACTAACGTGACCTGCGTAATAAGAATAGAAACATGGTGAAAGATTAAAAACAAAGAAACCTCTCTGCTTCAATGACTCATTCTGCAAGCTAAGGGGAAGAGGTTAATTCACTGCCTGATAATTCATAAGGATTCTCTGCACGGAAAACATAAAAAGAACACAACTGGTGAAGGTAGGCCCTACCTGCTTGCAGGAGAAATATGGTTACCTTATGGCAGAACTGAATTCTGATCCAGATCGGACCTTTTCTTGCTTATATTGGCATTAAACTCAAATCAAAGGGTTTCTTCAATCGACAGAACATAATGCACATACGATTGGCACATAGCACAAAGTACTGTACAACCGGACCTCCACAGTTTCTATTTCAAACATTTTATCATATTAAACACATATACCGACACTCCAAATTCGCAACTCCAGAAACTGAGTGTTTTTAAATAACGCGCACTCCAAATCAGAAAACGCCGTCTGCCTGAAACTACATATTTCCGATTATCTTGGACATTATACGTTTTATGAGATTCACTGAGCAAACATGTAAAAATGTACTAATGATCAGCTTCTTATTTGGAGGTTCTGGGTTAAAATATCGGCATTTCTGACTGAGGATATTAATAGTTCCCATTATCTTTCGCTTCCTTCCACATCCCTTCCAATTTATTATTCACTGACCTTATTACGAACAGACGCTACGGGCACATAATCTGAGCTATTGAACGCGTCGTTAAACAAAAAAGAACAACTAGCTTGTATCAAACTCGACAATATGATTTTTCAGAGCCGTAACTCTCACGAGCAATAAGGATATGGTCATGAGCGAACAGGAGAGCATCTTTTGGAAATGTTCGTTATTTCAGACTTCCGCCCCGGTGCCAACGACGTCTCCGCCCTTCCGCGATGTTAGGAAGCGTCAATTGGTAGTTAGTAACAGACGTTTCGGGGCAGCCTTTAGGACCCATCTTTAACGCTGTCCCGAAACTTCGGCAACAACCAATCAACGCTGAGTAACATCCCAGAAGAGCGGTCCTTAAGTATATGTTTTACAAACGATTAACTAGTTCACATAAACATGAAAATCAGTAAGTCTGTCCACCATAACCTACGTAACATATGCTGGGAAAACAGTACAAAAGGTGTTCTTCAGGAAAGCTCGCAGTGAGAGTATGTTGGTATGCAACGTAGCATGCAGATGCACGTGGTAAGTCTGTACGAAAGAATAAAGGGTTCAAAAAGGTACATGCTTCAGGCGAGGACCGCTATGTAGGGGTCGAATGAACGGCTTCACGCTTCGGCTCCTGTTTCCTTTAAGGAAGAGGCAGAGATAATATGAGTGTGGTTGTGTGTAGGGAGGGCTTGGATGGATTACACAGCCCTGTTAGCAAACTGCTGCAGTAAAAGGGAAACTGTGAGAATAATTCACAATGTACACTTTCATTTCTATGTTCCCTCTACATTTGAAGCGATCAGTGAGCTGGCGTATATAAAATTAATACGCATGTAAATCATCCAAAAAACACATACCAGTTATTACCCTTCTGTACAAGAACATATTTCTCCAAAGAGTGAAGTGATTTATATACGAGTAACAGGCACAACATTCAGATCTGAACATTCGCATAAGCGTTTACATCATTTTCATTAGATTTCTAACAAGCCCGTGCATGCAGCACACATTCACTTTGTGCCAGTCTCCAGTAAAATAATCATGAAATTCCCCACTCTTATAGAACCTGAAACATAATTACGTGTATACAAGAGCCCGACACTAGACACATTCTCCGGCCATATGACTCCAGTCCACACACACCCTCTGTATTCCCAGCTTTAACATTTTCTCCGTATAAGCCTAGGCCTGTCATGTTCACTTCCCCTCAGGCATTCCGCTTGGAAATTGTTATCCGTTTCATACCTTAACCACACATGCTTCATGCTCTGTTCTTCGCACTATCCTTGCTTTGATCTATCTAATATTATACGAGGTCTGTCAAACCAATTACATCTAATTGATACGCATGTCAGGACAGCAATTAAATTTGTCATGTCAGTTTCCAGGTACTTAATTTGTAAAATATTTTCAGCCTACTCTTTCTTCCTTGAAAGGACAGCAGTATGCGTTAATAGACGACCATGTTGTCTACGTGTAGGCGTCCTACTGAAGCAGTGGACAGTTTTCACGATTGTGGCATAAATATCATGTTATTGGAGACCATTTCAATGCCGTAACATTTGATTTCCCACAATCTGTAACAAGTGCGAACTTGTGAGGTGGGTGCGAGACCAGTGTCACTCATTTTCCCTTCAAACGCCGAGTTAAACCTCATCTTCTATTTGCTGGTATTATTAGGAGCTCACCCTATTCTCCACATTAGCAGGATAATGGTTACGATCCTGAAATTATGTGTAGTAACAGTGTTACGAAAATACGATTTGAGGTATTTGTATAGAATGTAAAACAGTAACATGGGAAAGTGCGGGACTTCTCTATAGTTTCCCATTTTAAAACTACAAATAAAAACCGCAGGGGGTGGTATGTGAAACTTGGTATCAAATTGTGTCTTAATGCACAAACTACATACAAAACATTACTTTTGAGTCAAAATTTAAAACACGTCACATTAATTTAATATAAGAACATACAGAAACGGCACCTCAAAAGTTTTCGCACAGTAAACAAAATAAGCACAGTGGTATAGAGAGCTTAGAAACAGATCTTCAAGTGGTGGGAGTGAGAAGAATGAGAGAGTTGGTGGCAGAAAGGAAAAAATGGAAGGACATTGCTCGACAGGCCAAAGCCCACAGTGGGCTGTAGTGCAAATGGAAGAAGAAGAAGGTATAGAGAGCTTAAAAGAAATGTTGGAAAATGAATCCATTTGACAGAAAAGTAGGCTGTATGAATTCTGTTCGGAAATAATTGTTTAGCATTACCACTGTCTTGATGGTACAGTACCACGACCGAAGTGCAGATCACAAAAAGAGAGACATGCACACTATCAATTAGCACGCCCATGTCCAAACATGATGATGACTTCACAAACGGCCATGACTAGACACGTTTATGACATCATGCTTATGACATCACATGATCGCGTGTCGCCTTGATGTAGTTAGATCAAAAACTTCGACACGACTGCCAAAGGCAAAGAAGTGATTTAATCTGCGACAGAGCGCAGTCCGTATGGCACTTGCATGCTCTTACTGAATAATCTAGAGGCAGGGTGGAGGCCTTATTTGCTTAGAAACTAACGGTGACGTGTTAGATGACAGGGGAATAATCTTATGCATAATTTGCTGAGAACCGCCTGGAAACAGTGCCATGTGTTTCCCGCCCCTTCTTCTCTGGAGTGTACAAATTATTCAGTACAATGTTCAAGAAACTTCTATAAGAATGTAGAAGGAATTCAACCGGATATTACAAACATTCTTACCGTAAACTTTTGTTCTTACAAACAGGTAGATTTACGACATATACTGCCTGGAATAAACAGTCGTGCATCGAGTTAATAAAACTCTACATGTTTTGGACAGTTTCTCTGTCCATCATCAGGAGTTTTTCACTGTACACAAAGCAGTGGTATATGTCATACAGGTATGCTGATATCTTGCTGTCAGCATACCTGCATGACATATACCATTGCTGTGTGTACAGTGAAAAACTCCTGATGATGGACAGAGAAACTGTCCAAAACATGTAGAGTTTTATTCCAAAAATAAATTTGAGAAATTAGTGCATCTAGTTGGTTTTATTACAAGAATTTATCACGATGCACGGTCACCTGAACGTCCCAAAAAAAATATCTAGATATAATTAAATTTAATCGTTTATCTTACCTAAATAAACATTACAGCTTAGTACTGTAGACAGTAATGTGAAATTGTTATAATAAAGTCAACACAAAATAAGGAATAATGATTACAATGGAAAGGCCGGTCAGTTTTAAGTGATTCCACTTATATTAGAGTAGTGCGGACCTACAGGGTAAATTTACGTTAATGTTCACCTCTTAAACTAACTTTATTCTTGAAATAAAAAGTCAGTTGTCAAATACAGTGCTTCTCTGTGAATGAAAGCTCTCTTAAACGAGAATTATAACCATCAATTAAGAATCTTCCCTGGACAGACTTTGTTCCTCTGTTCAGTCAGATGGCACATCTTTATAGATATGTGCAGACCTAAATACTGTCTTGACGAAAATGCGACTGTCTCGAAACAGTCCGAATACAAGCAACAAAGAGTGTGCAGTGTCCACATGCAACGGACGAATGGAAACAGCAGACATCGGAAAGCAGCCGTTCTCTGTCATAAGAGGGAAAGAATTCTTTTCAGTGGTGGAAGAATCGCACTAAGGCCCGGGGGGAGGGGGAGGCGGTATTTAAATTTCAGCTGCAAATGCCATGCTTTCAGTTGTATATACATACGGAAAAATAAATGTGATTATTCGTCCAGACTTCGGCAACCGGCCTCATTTCCGGGGATCATACACAAAACAAACGTGACACAGGTCTAGAGAGTTCAGGGAATTATGATATTGCATGCAACAAATATTTTACTTTTTTTGACGTTTTGCTGACCGTGCATCTCAGCATATTTATCTCAGTATTTAACCAACTTGATGCACAAAATTTGTTTCACAATAAGTTTTATTTCATGCCTCTACATGTTTCAAGCACATGTGCTCATCATATGGTATCATCACACCTATAGGTGTGATGATACCAGAGGCTGTGTAATGCAATGTTCACCTCCTGATGATGAGCACATGTGCTCGAAACATGTAGAGGAATGAAATAAAACTTATTGTGAAACAAATTTTGTGCATCAAGTTGGTTAAATACTGAGATAAATATTTTACTGTTGTCTGTTACGAATATGTTGCACATAATTTACTAGAAATTTGGACAAAGTGTGAAGAGCTCAGAATTATCACCGAAATAAAATGGCTTCGAACTGGGTATTTTCAAAGTAGAAGTTACGGGAATTACAGCTTCATCGATCTGATCGGTGAGAAATCACACATCTGTGGAAAAAAGAAAGAAGGAAGGAAGGAAGGAAGGTAGGAAGGAAGGAAGGAAGGAAGGAAGGAAGGAAGTACACGAGAATTATGCAGCCGAACTCAAACTCTTCTGCACTTGACGAAAGTCCTTTGTGCCGTCTTGTGGCCAGTGTTTCCGCCTTCGTCCAGCAGCTGCCCGCTCTTCTGCTTTCACCCCGCTGCTGCTTTCCACTACACAACAGAAAGAGCCACTCACCGGAACACATGTGCAGTGGAATCGCCTTGCGGGTAGAGTGACCAACACGATGACAGTGTTAGCTGGATTGCATATCCACAAGGCTCTCGCACCAATTCATTTGTGTATCTACAGATGACACATTGAATGTGCGATTACCTACGTGCTATGTAATAATGCTACCGAATTCAGAATAGGTGCGGGCAGCGACGCTTGTCTGTACAGCCCACGACTTTCTGGAACAAGGCGCCGTGTCCTTTATTATCTACTGACTTTAGGCAGGAATGATCTTCGTCATAGTCAGAGTTCACGAGCAAACAGTGGAACGAAGTCCCCACTCTCAAGAGGAAGGCAGAACAAGCCTCCGAAACGTCGCAAAACCTATCAGAGTGCATTACGCCACGTCCAGGAAGATAGTTTTCTTCGTAGTTACCGCCGAGAGACCCTCAAACCTTGCACATTAAAATTTGGTTAATTTCTTGCTCATACGTAAAACTTTCCTTCAGTCCGAGTAGATTATTTACGTTATCAAAAGTTCGCAGAGGGGGATGGGCTGATTTTGTTTATGTGAACTACACCGTGAAAAGAATTCGGCACGCGGAAACACAAAGAAGACATGTTTTCCGATTTCCTGAAGTAAATGCCCTGTCAATATCAGGAAAGAGAGCATCAAAACAGATACGGTACAACGAATGTCACTGGACCGACAGATGTCGAAGTTCTGGACGTGTGCTCAACAAAGATCATACTGCTTTGCAGGGAGATAAATGCCGTTTATGGTCAGTTTCGGGTGTTCTGTTCAGCAGGTCGAAAAAGTTCGACTCCTTGAACAACCCCGTTACTTTCGTATTTTTAAATTTGGAGTTTAAGTTAGCTTAAAATAAACACAAAAATCAAGCTTGTACTATGACTATAGCCAACAGTCTAAATATCTAAGCACTCGGTAAAGTTTTAACAAGGACAGTGTTAAATCAAGACTGTGTAAGATTTGACGTTCTCACGGCCATTTGTATGAAGATTATTCACTTCCAAACAATAACCTGCTGGCTCAACCTTTAGGTCACAGCCAACAGGTACCTCCGAAACGTCGTACATATCAAGTTTCACGGCGTCAAATCCTAAGCAATAATAATCTTAAAATGGGCTTATATTCGGAAATGTTGTAAGTAAGGAACATATTCGGTTCTGGGAAATCGTGTTGCCTGTCAGTCTAGAATCCCCCATCTCCAAACTTCCTGTCTAGAAGCACACAAAACTCGTAACTTTTCACGTTCTTCGTCCGGCATGACAGTGACACACGGGGATTCAGCCTATGGGAAGAATAGTGTGAGGGTGTTTGAGAACAGGGCGCTCAATGAGTATCTGGACACGAAGATAAGACGTAACTACCGGCTACAGAAAACTGCATAACGAAGATCACCGTCACTTTAAATTTCATGAGGTAACTTATTACTAGGGCGATCAACTCAAGGTCGATTATAATATGCGGTGACTTGCAGCACGCAGATACACAACACAGACTATGGAATCTGAAGACGTAAGACCACTCCGAAGAGCCACGCGTAAACGGGAAAACATTATTAAAATGAATCTGAAAGGAACTTAATTTAACTTGCAAAGAAATGGATCACGTAACGGTCATGCGAGCACAGCAACAAAATTTTGGCTCCAAACGGAGAAGGTAATTTGGTGACTAGTTGAGCGACTTGCCGTCACGAAGCATTCTACTCCAACAACGAATTATATCCATGACTCGAACTTCAAAATTCGTATGTGTCGCAGAAATTGAAGGTTATTTTCCTAACTGTAATCCATTACACGCAAGGATCTGTATTTTAGCATAGTAATACAATTCTTGGCCGGTCCCAGTGGCCACGCGGTCTGAGGCATAGGTCTGTGGCCTCTCGCCTGCTGAGAATGTGGGTTCGAATCGCACCGAAAGCACTGATGTCTGCCTGTTGTGAGTGTTGTATGTTGTTAAGTAGAAGTCTCTGCGTCTGGCTGATCACTCGTCCAGAGGAGTCCTACCGACTGTGGTGCGTCGTTGTGTATGATGTAGAAACCTCGTGAATAAGGGAGGCCCTGGCCCACTGGGGGCTGTTGAGCCAAATAAAAAAATCAATTCCTAAAAGGAAGCGCTAATGAAAAGAGACAGTGTTCGTATCATTAATACCACTGCTCCACACAACATCTGTGTTCCTACAATTAAATAGGCCTATTTCCTTCTGTATGCCGATGATTACCGTGACAAACACAGAGCAGCCTGATTTAGCAGTTGAAGGAACCGTACATCTTCCATTCGTCATTTCGTCTGATTAATATCCAACATAATTCCCTTTGTCGATCTTAAAAGCAACGACTTTCAAAGGGCGTTTGAAACAAAATTACGTAACCACTATTTCTATCCACTACGGTAAAATATTTTAAGAAGCAATATACTCGTGAAAAGTGGCAAAACTAAATAATTGAAAATGGACCATAATGTTACGGTTTTCAAGAAAACGGAAAGCAAAATTACGGCTTTTCATCGAATTTAAGTGAAACCCTGCCCACGTGGTTTGTTTGCATATAAATTGCGTGAGGTTTCGATGTTACATAAGACCCAAATACAAATACTAAATAACAAAGAAAACAAGATCTCTGAATAGGCTGTAGGAAACACAAAACGTATTTTTGCACACCTCCATTTTTCTGTAAGCCAGAATGTAAGGGAGGGCATGCCAGGCTCCGCAGATAGGTCATAAATGTAAAAACACAGTGAATAAACTGAATAAAAATTTCTGATTTCTTAGCTTCCTCAATTTTAAAAACTGTGTCTCCTTCTGAGTAATTTCCCTCAGCTCTACAGACGCACCAATGCAGTGACGTCATTATCCAGAAGTACGCTACATTTATGAACAAATACTGTAATATCGAGTCATTCCACATCTAAATTGTAGCGTATTCAATGCAAAAAGTGAATTACGGGTTTCCTACACCACCAATAATGTGTATATTTGTGACATGACGAAAGGAAACGAATATCAGTTATAGTGCTAATCAGGAATGTTTCCCTTCTGCAGTAAGTTAAAAATGAAAACATGTTAAATGTAGTATAACCAAGACTCAATTCTAGATCTTGAAATTTATTTTGTATCTTCGGTCGTAAACTCCGCTCTGAAAGCAATAAGACACTTTATTGTCTGAGCTACCAAATAGGTGGGGTTTGATTACAAAGAGCGATAAATTCTTCCTTCGCTCCCAAGTAAGATAAGGTCCCAAGATCCACAACCCATGCTGTCATATTTGTATTGTTGTTTATTCCCTGAAGATTAAACGTTTACAACTTGAAGATGAGTCTAGTAGAATTCGTGGCGATTTAAATCTAAGATCCCAGACGCCTTGAAGGTGCATTGCGTAGAAACAATGGGAAATGTATTAAGAGGGAGGACTAGTACAATGTACGTATCCAGCTTGAAGACCAACAGTTTTAGTAGGTGCAAAAATCTGCTACGAATTTGACATTCATAGGACCGTTTATCGTGATATATTCTTATAATAAAATCAAAGAGATGCACTCATTTCTCAAATTTATTTTTGGAATAGAACTCTAAATGTTTCGGGCAGGTTTTCTGTCCATCATCAGGAGTCTAGTGCTGTATACACAGCAAGAGGTATAGGTCATACAGGTTATGCTGGCTGCTTGATGGCAAACAGTCAGCATAACCTGTTGCTGTGTATACAGTTATAGACTCCTGATGAGGACAGAAAAACTGTCCGAAACATGTAAAGTTCTATTCCAAAAATAAATTTGAGAAATCAGTGCATCTCCTTGGTTTTATTATAAGAATCTGCTATGAATCTGCAAATCTTGACCGCTCTGTATGACTCACAAAGTACCGGATATTCCTCAATTCCCTGAATACATAAAAAGTGAGGCTCATTGAAATCTGGAGCAACAAGCAGATCTCACTCACACAAATGGTCCCAATTTATCACTTTATATAACTGTTATTTATAATAAATTTTAACAAACGTTCACCAAAATTGGTCACCTGAAATGTGCAGCTAATGTTAGATTAGGATAAAATGATGAACATACTTTCCCCTAGAACATTATAGCCTCACACTTTATGTTAAGTAAAAATCGGTTGACGGAAATACTTAACGTGACACATCCGACTTGTGACTAACGCCCCACCTACTTGTAAACAAACCAAAAATTTACACAATATTTAACACCAACCTGCCGCACAATGTTTTTATTTGTTAATTACATATTCCGAAATGTTTCCGCCTCTCCTGATGGCCATCTTCAGGGAGCTTGCAACTCTTTCAATATGTGAAACTTACGTGTCAACTTAGGTGGCATATATGTATACATAAATGATTAAAAATTATAACTGATATTAAAATATTAAAATTCTTAAAATAATTTTATGTCGTATTTAACCATAAACCGATTTTAAAGATTATAATGTTTTAATCTCAATTATAATACTAATCAAACATATATATATATATATATATATATAGAATCTGCCACATGACATGACATACAAACTGCACACGTCGAAAAACTTGCCGAGCTTCCTGAAAATGTCCAACAGCTGAGGCCGAAACATGTCGGAGCGATGAACACCGTGCAACAAATTGGTATTAAATACTATGTATATAATACAGGTGCATGGAAAATGTACAATATTAAGCTAAACCCAAAGCTGTTCTTCATCATGACGGAATGCTTCCACTCTTCCACAATGAGTTGAAAACATTCTTTAACCTTTTGACGCCTAATGTCAACTATAGTGGTCGTACCGCACCGCTAACCTCTAAAGTTGCATTTTATATATTTATTCAACAAATATAGGCACTGAATATTTTAAACATGGTATATATACTCCGTTTTTTTCTTTTCAAAATGCAGTTTGTTTCATAATTCTAACGTATTTGGTCCCTGTATTATTCACATTTTGTATACAGAATGTGCTAAAATTTAAAAAATAATTCCGGCGCCAAAAGGTTAATAAGGAGCTATCTGGACGATGGGTTGGCTATGGGATGTCCATTTCCTGGCCTCAGCGGTCTCCTGACTTGACTCTCGACTTCTGTCTGTGGGGTTTTGTGGGAGAAAAGGTTTCCGTTCAACCATTGCCTATAGCCTTAACAAATTGAAGGTCGAATATTAACAGCTATTGCAAATCAAAAGAGACGTTACTGCATAGTGTAGGGCAAGAAGTCACGTATCCTCTTGATATGAGCCGTGCACCAAATGGAGCAAGTACCATCTTGCACAGGACATAAACATTTCCAAAGTAGTTCTTCGCAACGGTGCATTTTAAATTTTTGTGTACCGCAAAACACTGTAATCGCCTGTATCATTTGTGATCACCTTGTGTGTATGTATAAACGTATAGGCACGAACGTATGTTAAGAAGAACGAAAATAAATGCAAGGCTTTATATCGTCTAACAAAAGGTAAAAAGCAGCAAGTGTGATTCAGTAGAAGGGTATTAAACATTTATGATGTAAGCTCCCAGAACACAGACCGTTTCCTGTCAGCGACACCATTACACTAAACTTTATCTACTTTGTGTTTAAGTAAACCGTTAGACAGCATGACAATATTTAGGATTATTTTTAATAAATTCTCTCATTTCTGGTGCTACCAACAAGTGTAATTTTCTAGATAATATTAATACGCGAGGTTATAATTCGACAGCCTGAGGAAAATTTCGTTCCACAGGAGCTTCCTTACCCTCAGTTTCACCCTAACGCCATCCCGGATACAGCTGGGTTTTAAGTGGAAATAGCTTTCCGACCATCGTAATAACAAAGAAAGGGAAGCTGCTGAAGCATGTCTCGAATTTTTGTACCACACGAAGAACACACCGATATAAAGCGAACAGATCTATTCAGCTGGAAATAACAAAAATTTCTTTAAATGGCGCTTTTCCGAGCTCTTCACTGAGATTAGTGAACTGCATTGAGAAAGCTGCTTGTGTAAACCAGCACGAATATACCGAACAACCTAATGGATTTACTATTAAAATTGATTCGAGTTCTACAAAATAAAGAAAGTCAGAACTAATTTTATTGCTATTATTGACAATGTAATAATACAGCAGTCAGGTTTTTCATTTGTAAATTAACTCCCTGTTTTATTAAAATGTTCTCAAATACTGGAAGTTCTGAACAACAGTTTTGACACCTTCACACGAGGCCGAAACAAGTCTATCAAGGCCTAACTCGTGACGGATGTTTATGATAATATTTATTATTAAATTAAATAGTCCTCTTTTCAAATACATTAGATCCAGAGTCCTCAAGATTTCATTTCATCAGAATAAATATTTTCCTTTCGGTCGCAAGATATTCCTACTTGCACTTCCTTCGTCCATGATTGCAGGTGAAACTTCACCACTGCAGATTCTTCAGTTGTCTCGGACACGCCAACTTTTCTAGCTGTAATCTCTCGACAGTTACTCAGAAAGCGAATCAACTCTCTTCCGCCTTCTTTGCAGCCACTCCACTCGTGATTAAAATTCGCTCTGTTTCGCACATTAATCTCTGTACTGATATGCCATGTTTTTTGGAAATGTCGTTAGTAACCTTCTGACGCTAAAGTCCTATCACAAATATTTTTGTACTTTGTACTAATATTCGGTCAATTTAATGTTAATAAAAATCCAACCAGATGCAACAATATGCAGATATTCATTTACTGCAAAGTCACTCTACAAGTTTCGGGTGTCAGAGTACCCATCATCAGGAGTACTAAAACCTGTAACCGCAACCTCCGGTACAGATCATAATACTGGTACAGCTACTTCCCTCCAAAGTGGCGTTTAAAATAAATTTTATTTCCACATATAGAGTTCGCAAGATAAACATCCTCCATTTTTTAAAGGCTGAACCCGGTCAGGACCCCAGGAATTCGAAGAACACGAGAATAATTGTTGGGCTATGTTTGTACGAACTTAATTAAATCGGCAGCTCTTGTCGAATGAAAAATGTGCATGCGCATGTCTCTGACCCACATGCAGTGTTACCAGCTTAAACATCTAGTCTGCCGCGACAGCTCGCAGCAAGGAAAGAAACTGTGACGTAAGCAAACAAAGTTTCAAAACCACTGCTTTAGCATGTAAGTCTCTTTCACTTATCAGAAAGTGATATTAGTGCATTAGTACACACTGATGTGTACATGTGATAATCAATTCCCCATTTCAATGCGCTCTTCGAGTCCTTTCCGAGCCAGCTGAATCCATTCCTCTGCACTATCATCTTCACATCCACTTATAATGCCATTAAAATTTTATACGAGTTTCTCTTCTTCTCCACTCTTGCTACATGCCCCGCCAATGTTACCTAAACTCCTACAAATTACAAGTCAGAAAATTTCACTGCGCAATTTTTTCCCTCTTCCAGTTCCGTCGATTCTTACAGGTCCATGTTTGCTCTTCACCAACCACACAGAAATTCACACACACACAAACTCACACACATACACAAACTCACATACACTCACAGTCACTCACTCACATACACACACTCACACACACTTTCACACACTCACACACACACACACGCTCACACACACAACCTCATACACACTCACACACACTCACATACACACACTCACGCACACAATCACGCACACACTGTCATACACACACACACTCACACACAAGCACAAACCCGCACACACACTCACACACTCCCTCTCTCACACACACTCGCACGCACACACTCTCATACACACACAAGCACACACACTCACTCACACTCACACACTCACTCACTCACACACATACACACTCACACACATACACAAACTCACACACACTCACACTCACTCACTCACATACACACTCACACACACTCACTCACATACACACACTCACACACATACACACACACACTCACACACATACACACACACACACACACTCACACTCACTCACACACACACACACACACACACACACACTGATACGTCATTCTGAAGTCCCCATTATATAAATGTAACCAAATATGACGCCCAGCAAGAAACAAAACGCCATCGCACTCCACCTTATACAGCACGCACGCACGTATACATGTACATCGCTTTGCACATGTAAAACCTGCGCCGCAGCTGAAGCCTGACCTCCTATGAAATACTTCACAGCAATACACAAAGGAAAAGCTTTCTGAGTTATGAGATGCATGTACTGAGTTATGACGTATAGGAAAGTTACACCTCAATATGGTATCCTGAGATATAGACTGCAATAGTCTAGGGAAATGTCGTCGAGTGCACAGAGCATGTTGGTGAATACAGGAGTGTTTTCAGTAGCTGCAGGGAAAACAACGTCCCCCAACACTACATCCAGTGTTTTCAGTAGCTGCAGGAAAAACGACCCGCAACACTACATCAAGTGTTTTCATCTCGTCCGAGGTTAACCTTGAACGATCATAATACAGCGTTTAATGATAAATTCTGTTTCAGAAAAACAAATTTACAACAGCAAATTAATGCGTATCGAAAAGTCGTTCAAGTAACCGAGCAGCTCCCCGACACTCTTGGAACCCCCTCAGTACCGAGGTCAAAAAAACCCCTTCCATTAACCAAACACTTAGGCACTTTAACTCCAGCTGACAAGTTTAAATCCTCTTTTCGAAGATTCAGTTGCCTGTCTTACGCAGTGAATTTCCCTCAAACGTTTCTACCAGATTTGTTTTCAACTTCGTATTTTAGTTGAAGGCAGTCATGAACTGACGACAAAACAAACAGCTCGTAACGAAACACATAAGTTTTCTATCGCACAGATATCTAATCCTACATAGCTAATATTATTATTATTGTCAATTCTATGCTTTTTTGTAAATAAGTCATAAATTACGATCGGAAGACAAATCTCCCATATTAGTCTCCTGTTGTTTTGTATGGGTGTGAAGCTTGGTCGCTGACATTGCGGGAGGAAAGGAAGCTGAGGGTGTTTGAGAACATGGTGTTGAGGAGAATATTTGGACCTAGGAGGGACGAGGTAACGGG
>Ga0123353_10006985_pt1 | contig 15175 bp, 15 predicted proteins | sample TergutLab28metaG_3_FD_92763 | JGI IMG/M metagenome (GOLD analysis project Ga0123353, IMG submission 92763) | Labiotermes labralis P3 segment gut microbial communities from Petit-Saut dam, French Guiana - Lab288 P3 | ecosystem: Host-associated > Arthropoda: Insects > Digestive system > Gut ... | reverse complement strand
CATAGGACCTGAACCGCTTGAGCTGATCCGGAACGGCCCGCTGTTTACCCTTGCCGGACAAAGCGATTGGAGCGTTTCGCCCTCGGATGTTTTGGACGTACTCGAATCTCACGGCGGGCGTGTAGAAGGAAAGGCAGCATTTTCCAAGCTTGTTCAGGAAGGATACCCCGAAGCGTCACGAAGGGATATAGACAGAGCGATCTTTGAAGCAGAAAGGCAACAGAAGATCCAGTCCTGTCAGCTAGAAAACCGGAAAGGAAATGTGCGCGCATACTTCATCCCGGCGAGGAGTGAAAAATGAACATTCCATACCAGTTTAAAAATACCAGTTTTAAAAATACCAACTGGTATGAAATGCTGGTTGGTTTAAAATATCCCCTTATTTTTCAAGGGTTTGATTTCATACCAGCCGTATTTGATACCAACCCTCACTGGTATCAAATATTCCTCAATAAAATCAGGTACTTTTTAAAATTACCAAACTTCCCCCCTAAAGGGGGGAAATACCTTTGGTATTTTTACCCCATTTGGGAGTATTGCGGGCCAATGAAACATCATCCCTTCTACGCCAAAACTGACCCTTGCGAAGCGTTCCGTTGCGAGTGGCGATTCTTCCTTATCGACGCATGCAAAGATCGATGCTGCCCTTACGAGTGGCTGAGGCGTTCAGCGCAAGAACGAGCGCAACAGGCAAGGTATGACCGGCTGGCAACATCGTGTATCATGCCGTCGCGTTAATTCCAAGCGCACAGGGAGGGCGCGACATGGCGATCTACAAGCGAGGGAAGGTCTGGTGGATTAGCTACACGGTGAACGGTAAGCGAGTGCAGAAGCCTATGGGAACCCGAAAGGACAAGGCTGTCGCCGTACTGGAAAATATCAGGGTAAGCATTCGGGCCGGACGGTATCACGAGGAAGAAATGACCCCAATTCCCTTCGAGGTGCTTTATGAAAAGTATGTCGAATGGGCAAAGGTGAAAAAAAGTTTTGAATCGACCAGAACGACAAGGGAGGTATGCCTGAAATATTTTCAGGGCAAAACGGCGCAATTAATCACGGTCAGCGACATCGAGGCGTTTATCGCCGTCCGTAGGGATACCCCGGTTCGCGTCAGCGGGAGTGCAAGAACCAACGCCACGATGAACCGCGAACTGGCTACGCTGAAGGCCATTTTGAACAAAGGCGTTGCCTGGGGCTTTCTTAATCACAATCCGGCGATCAAGGTGAAAATGCTTCCGGAACCGAAGGGCCGAACCCGATTCCTTACCGTGGAAGAGGTATCGGCGCTGCTTAATGCCGCAACCCCGCATCTTCGCCCGGTTCTCATCATGGCGCTTGAAACGGGCATGCGGCGCGGCGAAATTCTGAAACTGAAATGGTCCGATGTTGACATGAAAAACAGCATGATCTATGTGAGCGACACGAAAACCGGCGTTCCCAGGCATGTTCCCATGTCAAACCACCTACGAGAGACGCTGAAGGCTCTTCCCCGCCGTTTGGGGGTTGACCACGTCTTCGCAGGACGTGGTAAGGCGACGGGCAAACCGTTTGACGACGTGAGAACGTCTTTCAGGAATGCCCTGGTGCGGGCCGGTATTACTGAGTTTCGGTTCCATGACCTACGGCATACGGCAGCGTCTCACATGGTAATGGCTGGCATTCCTATGAAGACCGTGGGTGAGATCCTTGGACACTCAACGCCAGTAATGACTGAGCGGTACTCTCATTTGACGCCGGAACACAAGCGAAGAGCGATTGAAATTCTCTCGACCTGCTACAATTCTGCTACAAATGAGGAAGGGGCCACAGGGTGAAACCCTGTAACCCCTTGATTTTATGGAGCCGACGATAGGAATTGAACCTACAACCACCTGATTACAAATCAGGAGCTCTACCCTTGAGCTACGTCGGCATCGGAAACCTTCGAAACCTTCAAGATCTTTCAGAAAAATATTATCTGACAGGCCGGGGTCCAAAAGTCAACGACTTTCGCCGGGGATGGCCAGCGCATACGCGAAAATACCGGCGGCAACCGATACATTCAAGGAGTCCATGCCGGGGGCCATGACGATCCGCAGCGCCGCGTCGCACTTCTCAAGCGCCAGGCGGCGAATCCCCTTTTCCTCGCTGCCCAAAACGACCGCCATCCGTTTTGCCGGCTTGAATCCCGCAAGGTCCGTTCCTGACCTTTCCTGCGCGGCGTAGACCCAAAAACCGGATCCCTGGAGCCGTTCTATCGCGCGAACAAGGTTTTTCACCTGGATAACCGGAACATGAGCGGCCGCGCCCGCTGACGCGCGAAAGACCGCGCCAGTCACCGGGCAGGAGCGATCAGCCGGAATCATCACACCGTCGAACGAGAAAGCCCTGGCGCTCCTCAAGATCGCCCCCAGATTCTGCGGATCGGTGACGCCATCGAGCAGAAAAACCCTCGAGGTATCCTTGAGAGTGTTGATCCAGTCCTCTATGTCGGCATACCGGAACCCGGCTATCTCGGCCGCAATCCCTGCCCCTTCCCGCTCCCCTGTCCGGCGCTCCCACTCCTCCTTCGAGCAGAAAAGGCAGGGAAGACCACGCTCCCGCGCTGCCCGCTCGATTTTTGCCTTTACTTCAGGAGATACCGAGTCAGACAGCAGCACCTTCCGCGCTTCCTGCGTATTTGACCTGAGAAGCTCCTCAACCGGATGTTTACCGGTTACCCAAATTGCCGTCGTGGTTACATTCATACGTTATCGCTCTCGCTTTACGCGCAACATTCCGCTTTTTTTCGCGCGACCATCTTCATTACTTCCTCCGCAATCTTTGCAAGTTCCACCCGGACCGTTTCGCCGGTTTTCCGGTCCCGCAGCTCGCCAAACCCGTCGGCTACATTTTTTTCTCCAAGCGTAACGCGCACCGGGATTCCGACGAGATCGGCATCCTTGAACTTGATCCCCGGCCGCTCCTCCCGGTCATCCAGGAAAACTTCCACCCCTTGCGCGTCAAGGTCCGACGCCAGTTTTTCCGCCGCGGCCGCAACAGCAGCGTTTTTCACGTTCACCGGGATGATGGTAACTTCGAACGGAGCGATGGAAATCGGCCAGATCATGCCGTCGGCGTCATGATGCTGCTCTATCGCCGCGGCAGCCGTCCGGCCAACGCCGATCCCGTAGCAGCCCATCACGATTACTACCTCTTTCCCATCGGCGTCCAGGGCGACCGCGCGCAGCTTCTCGCTGTATTTATTTCCGAGCCGGAAGACATGCCCCACCTCTATCCCACGGGAAACACGCAATTCCGATCCGCAACGCGGGCAGGAATCCCCTTCGCGCACCATGCGAAGGTCAGCATATGCTTCCGGCTCGAAGTCGCGTCCGGGAGCCACATCGACCAGGTGGGCGTCTTTCTCGTTTGCGCCTGTAGCCCCGGATGCGATGGAGCGGACCGAGAGATCCGCGATAATGCGGACGGAAAGTCCTACCGGTCCGGCAAATCCGGACGGCGCGCCGGTAAGCTCACGCACTTTCGGTTCTTCCGCCAGCCGCACCCATTCCGCTCCCAGGAAGCCGCGCACTTTGGCCTCGTTGATTTCAAATGCCCCGGACACCAAAACCGCCACATCCCCGACAGAGGTTTCAAACAGTAATGTTTTGATGAGCGCGCCCGGCTCGATCCCCAGGAAACCAGACACCTCCTCGATGGTCCTCTGTCCTGGAGTTTCGACCTTGCGAAACGGTCCCGCCTCTTTCGATCCCACGGTTGCTTCGGCCAAAGGCGGGCATTCCGCTTTTTCCACATTGGCCCCATACGCGCAGGACGCGCAGGAAACAATGGAATCTTCCCCGGAATCGGCTATAACCATGAACTCGTGCGAACTCGACCCGCCTATGTTGCCTGTATCCGCCTCGACCGCGCGGAAATCCAGCCCCATCCGGCGGAAGATACGGCAATAGGCGTCGTACATCTTCCGGTACGACTCCTTCGCGCCCTCCTCGTCCATGTCAAACGAGTAGGCATCCTTCATGAAGAATTCGCGCCCTCTCATGAGGCCAAAGCGCGGCCGGATCTCGTCGCGAAACTTGTCCTGGATCTGGTAGAGGTTCACCGGAAGCTGGCGGTATGACCGGATATCCCGCCGGACAATGTCTGTAACTACCTCTTCGTGGGTCGGCCCCAGACAGAACTCCCGGTCGGCCCGGTCCTTGAATCGCAGCAGTTCCTTGCCGTAGACATCCCACCGGCCGCTCTCCTGCCAAAGCTCCGCCGGGATTACCGTCGGCATCAACACTTCCTGGGCGCCTGCCTGATCCATCTCTTCCCGCAGGATCCGCTCCACCTTGCGCAAGACCCTAAGCCCCGCGGGCATGTAGGTATAGATCCCGGAGGCGACTTTCCTTATGAAACCGCCGCGCAGCATCAGCCGGTGGCTGACCACTTCCGCGTCAGACGGAGTTTCCTTGGTAGTGGGCATCAGATATTGAGTGTAGCGAATCACGATGAACTCCCTTTCCGGCCGGCCAGCCTCCGCGCGATGCGGACGACCTCGGCTACTAGGTCTTCTTCCTTCACCTTCCGCACAACCTGTCCATTCATGAAAATCAGTCCCTCGCCAATGCCTCCGGCGATCCCTACATCGGCCTCACGCGCCTCCCCCGGCCCGTTTACAGCGCAACCCATCACCGCGACCTTCAGCGGCACGCGCAGGCTGGACAGACGCCGCTCCACCTCGGAGGCAACCTTGGTCACATCGATTGCGGTACGCCCGCATGTCGGACAAGAGATGAAATCCGGCCCCCGGCTGCGCAATCCCAAAGACTTCAGAATCTGCCAGCCTACGCGAACCTCATCCTCCGGAGGGCCGGTAAGCGATACGCGCAAGGTATCGCCTATTCCTTCCGCCAGCAACGCCCCGATCCCGACGGCCGACTTTACCGTACCGGACATAATTGTACCCGCCTCGGTCACGCCTATGTGCAAAGGATAGTCGAACCGGCGGGAAAACATCCGGCACGCCTTTATAGTCGTTGCGACATCGGAAGCTTTGATAGAGAACTTGAGAGCGCGAAACCTGGCCTTTTCACAGATTTTCAGGGCACGCGCCGCGCTGGCGACAAGCGCCTCCGGCGTGGGCCCGCCGTACCGATCAAGGAGATCCTTCTCCACGGAGCCGGAATTTACTCCTATACGAACAGGAATCCGGTTGGCGCGCGCGGCCCGTAAAACCTCCAGCGTTTTTTCCTCCCCGCCTATGTTTCCCGGATTGATCCGAAGGCAGGCCGCCCCGGCGTCCGCACAGGCAATGGCGATCCGGTAATCGAAGTGGATGTCGGCAATAACCGGAATCGGTGATTTCACGACCAGTTTTCCAAACGCCTTTACAGCCTCCGCGTCCGGCACGGCTACCCGCACTATTTCGCACCCTTCACGGGCAAGCAGGCGGATCTGAGCCAGCGTGGCGCGAACATTCCGGGTATCGGTGTTCGTCATGCTCTGGACGGAAACGGGCGCCCCCCCGCCAACGGGCACGCCGCCAACGCGGATACGACGGGTTTTTCTGCGGCTTTCCATAACGGATACTATAAGCGAGCGCGGGGCGTTTCGTCGATTCCGTCAAAACTCTATTTCAATTCTTCCCACAGCGCGATCCGGCACTTGCGTTCTTCAGGAAAACACAAGACCGTTGCCCGCACAATATGCCTCACATCCCCGTAATAGACTATGCTCCCTTCCGACAACACAACGTACTCTTTTGCCGAAGAATCAACCGCAAGCTCATGATCAGAAGTTTTTTCGGATTCATTGAAAAACACCGAATACATTCCCGTCATATTCCGGCCTACGTCGAAATACCGAACATAAGGAGGGCTTTCAGATTCACCCTGTGAAATGCGGGCGATAGCCGAGTGGACGCCCGCAACCGCCATCCATTTCACCACCGCCTCACGTTCATGTCTATTACGACTCCGGCTGGCCGGATGCTGAAGCGAAATTACATAGATCCCGATCGCGCTGATGAGAACAAGGAGCAGCATCGCCATGACGATGGCGCTCCCACCCGAATTTTTATTGCGGCGAATACTCGACATCTGTCAATTGTGTCACCAGCGCCGTATGGCGCCAGGCGCCGCCCTCCCCTTTCCAGAAACACCAAACAGTAATGGTCTTGAGGTTTTGAATTTCCTTATCCTGAACAACCCACCAAAGACGATAATACACCTTTCCTTTGACTGAAATGGAGTCGCCCGCGGCTCCAGGCAGTTTTGATATCGCAGGCACGACATTGCCGTTTTCCTCCACAAACCCTTCGGCCGGAGACGATTGGATCGAGTCCCATGGAGATTTCCGGAAATGTTCGATGGTGACTTGTCCCATTTCCACAGCCGTACGTATTTTCGATGAGACCCTTTGGCTCTTCGCGGAAACGGAAGCCATTTGCACCATTAGGAGCAAAAGAAGCCCTACGGCAAGCAGAACCACCGCAATAAAGATCTCCAGCGGAGAAGAACCCTTCTCCCGGAAAACGCTACCGCGCTTCGGAGTTGGGCTGCGGGGCAATTGTTATAGATAACGGCGCCGTCGCCGATCCGCCGAAACCATCGGAAACCTCGACCGTAAACTCGATCTTTCCGGTTGTTTCAGGCGAAACTTCCCACCGAATCCTTCCGGTGTTACGGTCGATGGTCATACCGGCAGGAGCGTCTTTGAGAGCATATGAAAGGGTATCTCCGTCAACGTCAGACGCGAGCATCTGGAATGACGCTACATTTCCCTCGAACTGAAACTGGTCGTGACCATGGACCGACGGAGGCGAGTTCGTAATCTTCCTGGAAAGAGTAACAGGATTTCCGACCGCTTTTCCTGTCGAAGGAGTCAGGGTGACAGTGATACTGTCGTCCCGCCGAACCTCCACCGGAATATATTTTCCGGCGCCCGCCGGTTCACCATTCCTGCTCCATGCTATATCTACCTGGACGGCAGTTCCTCCAGCGTCAGACGTCTCAAATTCAATACCAAGAGTGTTCCCGACAGTGCCGTCTCCCCCGATAAACCATACAGTCTTGATCTCCGGAGAAACGTTGCCTTCTTCATCCTGAGAAGAAGAAGTTCCATCTGAAACATTCGCGGCCTGCTCCCCTCCTAACGCAAGCGCAGCGGGAGCGGGAGCAGGCGCCTGACTGACAGGAACACCGCTGTCGTCTCTGGAGCAACCAGCCAAAAGAACCACGATCGTAAAAACCACAAAAAGATTTTGACGCACTGTCATAGCCTCAATATTGGTACAAAATGGAAATTCTTGACCGTTCATTCGCGTTGGTCCGATTCTGTGACAGGACTTCGATCGTGTAAAGGTATGGAATGCTTGGGACGGATACTTCTCCCGACCCCGCGTTCACAACACCGCTCTTCACCAACCCTTCGCTGCCCGCCGAATTGCCCTCGACCGTATCCACCAGCTTCATGTATACCGTGTACCTTCCGACATCATGCTCAATATCGTACGTGTTCCGGTCACCGGGGACGATCACAAGCGTATTGTCGACTCCGGCGCCCCAGGCGCCGGTTCTATTGTTGATTTTCACAGCAAATCTTTGACTCTGTATAGGTAGCATCATGGTAACGCTGGCGTTGTTGTCCAGACCGTAGAGCGCGCTCATATTTCCACGGGTATCCAGCAGCTGAAACATCGACTGAACCCCTCCCACACCGGCTTCCACAGCCGTACGAAATCGTTTTTGCTGACCGGACACGTACCCTCCGCGACTTACCATGACCAGCATGGCAAGCGTCATCAAAAGCCCGATCACGGATAGGATCAGTACGAACCCAAGCGCAAATCCTTTTTCGTTCCTTAGTGTTTTCATATCATCAGCACCATGCCTCAAGCGGTTTTACCGCCAAAGTTGTTTAATTACTGATAATCGATTCAGGAGGCGGAGGAAGGGAGCCGGACGCTCTGGCTCCGCCGCCATTCAAACCCATCGGCCTTACCACCAGGTTGTATACCCTCCAGCGATAGTTTCTCTGCGTACCCACATTGAAAACCTTTCCGATGCTTTGTACCAATCCGGAAGGCAAATCGACGATCGATCCGACGAAGATCTCATTTTCCGGATACGTGAAGGAGTCATCCCTTTGACCTTCATGCGCGAGTATGCTTACACGCACTTCCACGATGTGCTCCCGGATGCCGGCGGCAGACCTGATAGTAGTGTCTCCAAGTACACCTCTTATATTTTCCCAACCGCCCCATCTATCAGCCAGGCCATTACCGGTTGTGTCGATGCCGTAAACCACTTTCATGCCCGCTACGCAATCAAGCAGCGGAAGCGGCGTCATCCCGCCTTCTATATTGTGATTGACGAACCCTTTGACCAGCACACCTGTCCCCGGAGCGCAGTGCGTCGGAACAGTAAGCGTCGGAACAATACTGCCGCTGTTTTCCGCATTTGCCACGAAGTAATCAGCCCGGTCGAACGGGCGCACCGGCAACATATTATCGCCAATTCCATAAACGATATTCGTCGAATAGATATCGGATGGCCGATGGCCCTGGGCGATGGTGCTATATCTGACATCGGTGGTCGTGTTTACAAGCGATCGGCGGTTGGCGTCTATGTTTCCAACCGATATGATGGTGACGTAACTGGTATTGTCCAGGTTTTCGGTGGCGGTCCCCCAGACCCTTTTGTTTCCATAGTGGTCAAGAAGCGTCCATTTCCCCGATGACGGGTGGATTCCGATCTTGGTTGATTTGATTGCAAAGTAATCGGATCGGTTTACCGTCAGGAAAGCGTTGTCTATGCCGGCAATCGCCCTTGGGGCTATTCCGCTGCCGTCGTTCAGCGACATGCGTTCAGCATGCAGCGGGGTTTCTATTTCCCTGTAACTTTGAAGGTTGTTCCAGGGGAGTCCAAACCCCATATTTTCGAGATCTCTGCGAAGCATCTCAAGCCCTACGATCCCTTCCATACCCGAGGCGGTGATCTTTGTCTGCGTCTTGTACTGCTTCACCGAAAGGGTAAAAAAAGTGACCGCCGAGGCAAGTATGACCGAGACAATCGCCACAGCAATCATCATCTCAATGAGTGAGAACCCGCTCTCCCGTTTTATCATTTATCTCCTCACAATCGTGTTGAGAGTATGATTATACTGGCGCAGCCGGGGGCCTGTTTTGCCGTCATTTCGGGTCCAGTTAACAACAACATGAAGCTCCGTAAGACTACCATCCCCCCGGACCATGGCTCTCCTCTGAACAATGTAATTCTTGTTGGTTCCGCGGACCTTACGGGAAATGTTAATGTTTGGCAGAGTGTTGAAGTTAACCATGTTGTCGTATGGATTGTTCCTCATCCGCAACATGGCTTCTTCCGCAATGCTGACCGCCTCGTCCCGCTGGTCGTTTTTGATGTTCTCGTCGAGCACAATAAGGCCGCCAGCGTTTATGCCCAGGAAGAAAATGAATATGATCACCATAGAGACGAGCACTTCGACAAGCGTCATCCCATCTTCATTATTTTTCCACACAGGTTCCCCCAACAGTGTTGAATTGCCCCGTTTTGACCCGCGTCGGACTGATTCTTATGCAATCATAGTCAGGCCGAAGATTGGGGTTTTGGGGAAATCTAATCCGTATAAAGCCGTCGGCAGACGCAATCCCATTCCGGTTGAACCGGAATGACTCGGTAGGAGTAGACCCATGCGACAACATCAGCCCACCCCCAACATCAAAAACATACGCTCCCTTCAGCTTCCCTGACTCTCTGTCAACCCTTGTCACCCTTGTATCCGAGTTGTTAGTACCACCAACAGACGCAGAAGGATTCACAGGCTCCAGTATGCCGTTTCCGTCCGGAAGAGGGTTGGTATCCTCGTACGTCTCGTAACTATTGCTCATCACGCTTACAAAGGAAACCCGGTTTCTCTGCAGCGCCCTGGCCCGGACGTCCATAATGTCGGCGAACATCTCCTTGGTCGCAGACTCTATCTTGTACTTCTCGTTGGTTTCCCGAAAGCTGTTGATAGCAAGAGCAACCAGGATACCGAGAATAACGACAACGATCAGGAGTTCTATCAAACTGAAGCCCTTTTGTCGCTCTTTGTCCGGTTTGCCGCTCATAGCCACCTTCCTTACTTTTCAGTCATGTGCATGATTCTTCTTACCGGCGGAGGCGCCGCCAACAGCGACAACCCCTGCGCGTACGGCGGAATACCTTCGATCGCCCCGGTTCTGCGCCCTCCCTTGTCACCACTCTGGAAGGCGGTGGAAAGATCGATCTGTTCTATACTGGCGGTAGAGAGCTGCATAAGCGCTTTACCCCTGAGGAGACCCTGGACCGGAGCGCCGCCGGTGTTGTAGCGGACCGCCCACAGGAAGCTTCTGCCGCCAAGAGCGCACTCATCCCCGTACGGCTTGTACGACGTAAAGTACACCACGCCGGCGGTGGTGGGTACAGGATCGGTTACTACCCGCTCCGCATTAAATCTTCGTGTAACGTTGTCGTACGTGTAGTTGCCGTCCCTGTCCAGGTTAATGTACCATCCTCTGATGAAGGCCGCGGTATTGTCCGTCGCGTTCGCGGCGTCTTCCGTCGGCACATTCGTCAGGTTGGTAACATCTCTCAACATTGATTCAGTAATCGTCTCTACGCAGCCGAAATTGATCGTGTTGTTTCCCGTAAAACATGGTTCTTTGATCCCGTAGATCTTGCGCTGCGATACTCCGTCGTCCATAATCGGCGTCGTGTCATCCCCCGCCGCCGGAATCTCGTAGTAATAGCGCCCTGTCCCGAAGAACAGCCAGTTGACGCTCAGGTTTTTGTTCTGGAGACGCGTGACGCCGGAAGTGACCGGACCGACATTATCAATGATTTTGCTGAACTCCCACCGCCCGGAATTGCCGGTGCCGCCTGGAGTCGTGCCTTTCGTCACAATCCTGCCGACGCCGCCGTTGTTCCAATGCATTCCTGTTCCTTTCGTTATGTAACCGACGTAAATCGCTTCATCCTGGTAGTCGAGCTCAAAGTCCGCGACAGAGTTGACCATCGAACCCGCGAAAGCGTTATCGATCTCACTGTCGATAACCTGCATCAACCTTCCGGTCTTGAGTTCGAGCACGAAAAACTTCAATCTCTGGTTCGAGCGACCCAGGAACTGGTGGCTTATGGAGTCAATCGGACCTGTCGGACCTGATCCGAACACGACGTACCATTCCCCGTTTACTGAATGGTGGCGCTGACCCGAACCAATGTGTGTTCCGTTGATCCGGATGACGGCCGGACCGGTCGTCGCAAATCCAAGTTCCCTGTGCGAAAACTCCCACAACAGGCTCGGACTCTCCGGGTTGGTGATATCCAGCGCGAAGTAAGAGGAGTATCCGACATTGCCTCCGTCCGGAGTTCTGACGCAGTTGTTCGCTACGGTGTTGTTGCAGGCGTTAGCAAAAGCGTTGGTGCTGCACTGATCGCAATTGGCAGCAGTGCTGCACGCTCCGCCGGTCCGCATGCCTCCTATGAGAACAGTGCGCCAGCTATCCTTGGACTTGACTCTGGTACTTTCGTCACCACTGCCGACGCCAATGCTGGCGTCGAATACGTAAGGAGGAAGATCAACATAATAGAGATGACAATAATTGGGATCTTTCAAGTACTTGAGGTAAGGCAAAGCGTTCTTGGGAACAAATGACCACGCCTCGTCTCCAAGCAAATTCGTATCGTTGATAAACAAACGGGCTTTCTGCTCAGGCAACTTCCCTTCCCAGTGAAGCTGCAGACTGCCAAGACGAAAAGCGTGCAGCATCCCGGCGTTGCTGCCAACGAAGACCATCCCGCGATCCTTGTATGTATTGTCGCTGATGAAATCCCTGTAGGTTGTATCGAAATAAACCTTGTCGTAATTGTTCAACTGCACACCGGCAACGACACGCGGAGTGGAATTGATTATGTCTCCAAGTTTCCAGACGGAGGGATCGCCGCCATCAACGGAAACAGTCCGGGGACGCAGGTTATCATTGTCTATTCCTGTTATATATCTAATGGTTGTCTCAAGGTCTTCGCCCGTTTCAAGCATCAGGGACGAGAGAGTCGCGCGCGGCACATCAGATAACCTTGTGATGTTCCGGGAGGTCATGCCCGCAACGTTGTCGTAAGATCCGGTAGCCGTAAATATGACGCGCCTGTTCGGGTCTTTACTCCACAGCTTCCTGCCGGCCTCCCAAAGGCTTTTGACATGCTCAAAGCTGACGGAAGGCTCAGGGCTTACAGGATTTCCGTAAGAGTCGGAACTCCATCTTCTTGCATAGGTCATTTCCAGATCCGGGTCAAAGTAGAACTGGACGATTTTGTCTTTGCCGGGATCCAGCGTCAGCACTCTGTCCTCGTCCGTATCTTCGAGTATAGTCGCGTTCGCGAAAAACGGGTCGAGGTAGTACCACAAGGTCTGGAGCATACCGGTCCACTCAATTACATTGTTTCCCATCGACCGGCGGGGATAGTACAAAGCCTGAACCAGGTTAGCCCCGGTGCCTTCTCCCGAAGCAAGCACCGATGCCGCGGTTCCGGAAGAGGCGCGCCTCAAGATTCCGGTGAAAGCGTTTCGCACCGCCGCTTCCAGTTCCGCGCCGTCGGTTGCCTCGAAATAGGTGTCGGGTACGCCGTCGCCGTCCAGATCCCAGTTAAATGGCGGCCCGGCGGATAAGGGGGTCGGCATGTCGCCGGGTCCGTACCTTTCAAACCCGCCGTTGATCGAAGCATATTTAAGCAGCGTGGACCCGCGCCCGAACGCGAACACCGTGTACAGCGTAATATTCCGGAATCCGCCGATGTCCGGCCTCATACTATTCGTGTGCATGAACAGGGCGACATCCTCGAGCCCTGACGCGCCCGGATTCGACGCGGGGAAGTCGTAGCCATGACCGCTAAATCCGGGGCAAGTAGCTCCAACACACGCGTAGCTTGACTTTCCTTCCGCGTATCTCAGGAGGTTCGTTGGAAGATTCCCGTCCTGCGTAGGCTCGCCGTCGGTCAGGAGCATAATGAAGTTCTGCTGACAGGTAGGATATCTGGGCTGTCCTCCTGAACCGAAGTTCATCGGGTCCGCGTTGGTATTAACGGTGTAATCACCGTTGAAGTACATAGGCCCAGGGCCGGAACCAAGTCCAAAGCTGCCGGGGAAACTAGAAGTTGACGCCCTTTGCGCAAAATAGCCGACACCGCTCCACAAGGTTTCCCCCAGCGGCGTGTTCGTATTCGGATAGGTGTTGTTTATCTGGTTGATAACAGCCGGCAGACTGAAGTTGGTTATACCTTGAGCTACCCTTCCGCCATCATTCATATTGTAAAACATCAGCCCTATACGCGCCCTGGCGCCGACCACGCTCTGGAGAACTCCCTCCGCCGGCAGCGGCACCACGACATTCGTCGTAAAAGTTCCCAAAGAAGTACCGGTAAAAGACGTACGCCTGACGCTAAAATTGGGCTGCCCGCCCGCTCCGGCTTCAAACACGAAATAGAGAGCCTCAGTATAAGGAGTGTACGCCACAGCTTCCTCGGCGGTGATCCGTTTGTAGGCGCCCCGGGAAGTACCATCCGGCCTTTCCGCGGTGATCACGGTGCCGCTTGGCTTTCCTCCAGTCATGATCTTCCGCAAAATGTCGACACGCCGCATCGTCAGCCAGTTGAGGAAATCTCCCGACCATGAATTGGCGACCCGTGTATCATAGGGTGAGAACCTGCTGCTTGCGAAGACGTACCATTTGTTCGGATCGAAGTAGCCGTAGTAGCGATGGGAAGGAGAACGTCCCGGGTAATTGTACAAGGTGCACGCAGTACCTGTACCCGAGCAGTTACGGTTGGCGCCCTGGATTCCAAGAAGATCGTCGGAGTACGCAAACTCATGCATACTTCCTGAATTATCAAAGATAACCAATATGTTCGGGGGTATATTCTGAACTACATACGGCGGAACCTGGCAGTAATTTCTCATGTTCGCGACAGCCGTACCTTTGGAGGCGGAAATCGCAAGCAAGGTAAAAGCAGCGATCAAAAAAACCTTTTTCGATATCCTGCAACAGGAAAGTGATTTCATTTTTTTACCTCCGCCTATTCCGGTAAGAGCGGGAAGATTTTCACGAAAACGACCTTCCCGTCACGATAAACGATATGAGCTACTTGTCCGTGGAGAGCGCTTCCTATTTTCGGGATCGCATTCTCATTCATATCCAAGACCTGCACTCCTTTGATATCGTGCACCATCGCGGTATCGGCGTCACGGCTTTTTACAGTAAGGGAGTTTATGCTCGCATCTTCCACAATGCCCTTAACCAGAAGCTCTTCGGCGTATACAATGCCTTGCGCCGCGAACATAAACCCGACAAGTATTAAAACCGCCGTTATCAAAACCGCCGCCATCCTTGAGACCCGCGCTTTTGCAGTCATGTCAGCCCTCCAGATAATCTATAAAACCAGTTAGCGAACCGTCATTCATGACAAAATTACGAGCATCTCAAAGAGCAAAATTTATGCCGCTCAAATTTCGCGCAAACCAACCTTCCTGACAGACATTTTTGTCATTAACGACCGCCCCAAAACTCGCAAGATTTGCGTGTCGCATACAAAACCAGATGAGCGTAAAACCTATATATATTGAATAGTTTCACATGCGCCAGGAACGCTGGAAGCGCAGCTTCCCCTACATGTCAACACGCTGACGCGACAAAGATGAAGAATGGAGAAGAGGCAAACTAATTTCATGAGCATTAAAATTTTTAATGTTGATGAGCGTGGACTGTCACAAGCCAAAACCGTCTGAGCGGAAAGATCCCTGATTAACCATTCACCTGTAACAATAGCCCGGTTATTTCGAAGGCGCCGCCGACAGCGACAACCCCGGCGCGGACCTATTCCGGTACAGGCGAGAAGATTTTCACGAAAGCAACCTTCCCGTTACGATAATAAATATCGGCTATTTCTCCGCGGAGAGCGCTTCCTCTTTCCATGACCATTTTCTCGCTCATATCAAAGACCGGCACCTCGGTTATGTCGTATACCTCCGAGACGCCATCCAGCTTATTCTTCAAAGTGAGGGCATTTTCGCTCACATCTTCCACAATCCCCCGAATTCCATAAGCTTCTTCGGCGCTTCCCGCGCTCTGCATCCCAAATCGCCATGTCCGTCTTCTACTGGGCATATTTACCTCCTG
>Ga0123353_10006984_pt1 | contig 15176 bp, 13 predicted proteins | sample TergutLab28metaG_3_FD_92763 | JGI IMG/M metagenome (GOLD analysis project Ga0123353, IMG submission 92763) | Labiotermes labralis P3 segment gut microbial communities from Petit-Saut dam, French Guiana - Lab288 P3 | ecosystem: Host-associated > Arthropoda: Insects > Digestive system > Gut ... | reverse complement strand
TACTAATGCAAAAGAAAGAGGGTGGATAGTTGAACAAAATTGCGAAACATCTTAATCAATTTATCACTGGGGCCGTCTATGGCGAGCTGCCGGTGCTGGACGGCTATTCTACCGATCGTTCCATCCTCAAAATTCGCCCCAAAGCCGTTGCGGTCCCCAGAACCACTAGCGACATCCGCAAGCTTGTACGCTTCTCCAATCAACTGGCTCTCAAAAAGTTCAAACTACCGGTCACAGTACGTGGCAGCGGTCTAGACAAAACCGGCGCCGCCATCGGCTCAGGGCTTATTATTTCCATGGAAGAAATGAATTCCATCCAGGAAGTCGATCCTCGCCAACGTCTGGTACGCCTGCAAGTCGGCGTTACTCTCGGGGCCTTAAAAGAAGCGCTCTCTCTCCACGGACTTACTTTGCCCGTTGCGGGCGACAACTGCGAGACCATCGGCGGACTACTGGCCAATAACTACAGAGGAGCACTTGCGAAAAAATACGGCAATATATCGTCCCGAATTAGTCAGGCCGAAATAGTTCTCTCCAGCGGTGACGTTATCCAGACCGAGCACCTCAAGGCCCGCAATCTCAGCAAGAAAAAGGGGCTTTCTGGATTCGAGGGCGAATTCTATCGCCGCCTAGACAATTTTCTTTCCGACAACACTGCTGCTTTTGAAGATATCGACAAAAATTCACGCACCGGTTATGCCGGCATATCCAAGATCAAGACCAAAAATGGTACACTTGATCTTCTTCCGGCCTTCTTTGGTTCTCAGGGCACCTTGGGGATCATCACCGAAGTTATTTTAAGTTGTGAGCTCGCTACAGATCTGCCTCAATATTTCGTCACCTCTTTCACCACCGCCAACGCTGCACTCGGGTTCATCATCCGCGCCGCCAGACTCCACCCCAGCGAAATCAACGTCTACGACGCCAATCTATTCCACGAAGCGTTAAAAACCGGCAAAAAATTCCGCCCCATCAAAACCTTGCCCGAAAATGGCATGATTGTTTCTGTCACGTTTGATGATTCCAGACGTCGCCATCGCTCCAGGAAACTAAAAAAGCTAATAGCCGTTCTCAACAAATCCACTCGCTTTGTCACCTCAAACGACAAAAACTACCCAGAATTTATCGAGTTGCAATCCGTACTGTCGACATATTTGAATAATCCTCCCCGCAAAATTCGCGCTCCGCTGGCTGACGACGCTTTCATACCCAGCGATCAGCTCAAAAGATACTTTTCTGGTATCGTCGAGCTAGAGCAGAAGCACGGAATCAGCCTGCCAATCTTCGGTTCTGCACTGACGGGCAATTATTCTGTTCGTCCCGAAATTGATCTATCAGTTGTTGCTGGTCGCCAATTTGCCCTCGCCTTCCTGCGCGAATACAACAATCTCGTTACTTCCTGTGGCGGCTCACTCACCGGCGGCTCACCCGAAGGCCGCACCAAGGCCATCTTCGTGAACGCCAATCTCAGCCCCAAAATCAGAGAACTTTACGAAGAGCTCAAAGACATTTTTGATCCCAATCACATCCTCAACCCTGACGTCAAGCAAGGAGCCAATCTCCGCTCCGTTGTGCGTAGCCTCCGTACTTCTTACACCCCTGGCATCATCAAGAAATAATAGTGTGTTATAGTATAGGGCATGAAAACTACACTCAAAGCTGATGCTACGTCGGCAGAAATTACTGTAACTTTAGGAAAAACAGAACTGGAGTCCGCCAGGCTCAAGGCTCTCGCTCGGCTCGCAAGTTCTGTCAAAATTGCCGGCTTTCGCAAAGGCAAAGCCCCCGCCAACATTGTCGAAAAACATGTCGATGCCAACGAATTATCCACTCAGACTCTCGATATCGCCATTCGTACCAGTCTGCCCAAAGTTTTCGATGCCGAAAAAATCCAACCCTTGTCCATTCCAAACGTCGAAGTCGTAAAATATGTCCCCGGCGAAATGGTAGAGCTCGTTGTTAAGTCCGACATTATGCCAGAGGTCAAGCTCGGCAATTACAAGACCCTCAAAGCCAAAAAAGTTATCCTCGAACCCAAGGCGGCCGACGTCGACGATATCCTTGATCGCATTGCCAAAAGCTTTGCCGACAAAAAAGTCGTCAGACGCAAAGCCAAATTGACCGACGAAGTCGTCATCGATTTTGTTGGCAAAAAAGACAACGTCGCCTTCGACGGCGGATCCGCCAAAGATTTCAAGCTCGATCTTGGCTCTGGCCAATTAATCTCCGGTTTCGAAGAAGGCGTTATTGGTCACGAATCGGGCGACAAATTTAACCTTAAACTGACTTTCCCGAAAGATTATCACAACCAAGATCTCGCCAGCGCCAAAGTCGTGTTCGAGGTCCTTGTCAAACAAGTTAACGAAGCTATCGTGCCCAAAATTGATGACGCCCTCGCCAAAAAAGCCGGCGCCTTCGAAACCCTAAAAGATCTCAAGGCTGACATCAAAAAAAATCTTAAAGCCCAGAACGATCATCGTACAGAAGAGAAATACAAGGACGAATTGGTTACAGAACTAGTCAGCAGAAGCAAGGTTGAGGCTCCCAAGAGCCTTGTCGCCGACCAAGCGCGCTTCATTCGCGAAGATTTTGAGCGTAGCCTCAAATCTCGTGGGGCCACCATTGAGCAGTATTTCGAAGATACCAAAAAATCCGAACCAGAATGGGAGCAAGAAGCCGAACAGGTCGCTGCCAATCGCGTCAAGGCCATGCTGGTCCTGCAAACCCTAGCTACCGAACTAAAAATTGAAGTTACAGCTAAAGAGGTAGACCAGAAACTCTCTGAGCTAAAAGAAGTTTATAAAAAAGAGCCCAAGGCCACCGAGCAGCTCTCGGACCCTCATGTCGCGACCGACATCAAGAACCGTCTACGCATTGAAAAGACCCTTGACGCCCTGGCCAAAGCTAACGCCTAAGTGATACAATTTCATCATGACGCTTTTCGCTAAGTTCAAGAAACGCTTCTACTTCGTGCTCGCGAACTATTTCAAATTCTTCGCTAACATCTCACTCAGAAGATGGCGACCTCGCATTATCGCCATCACTGGATCCGTTGGCAAAACTACTATGCTCAACCTCGTCGAGGCACAACTTGGTCATGAAGCGCACTTTTCTCACAATGCCAACAGTGCTTACGGTATCGCCTTTGACATTTTGGGACTAAAAGGCATCACTGGCTCCAAGTTTTACTGGGTTTATCTTTTTTTCGCTACGCCTTTCCGGGCCCTCATCTATCGTCACCGCGAAAAATTTTACGTTGTCGAAATTGACGGCGAACGTCCCTACGAGACCGAATTTGTCGCTAAATGGTTGCGCCCCGAAGTTACTATTTGGGTCAGTCTCGGGCTCTCGCACGCTGTTTTCTATGAAGAGGAAGTCAAAAAGGGTCGTTTTGCAAATATCGAAGACGCCATCGCCCACGAATTCTCCATGTTGCCCAAATATACTCAGGCACTCACCCTTGTAGATGCCGACAACCACCTTATGCGTGACACCACAAAAGACGTCCAGTCCGCAGTCGAAAAATTACACAAAAACTCCGTCACCAAATACGCCGTCACACCTGACTCCGCCCGGTTCACTATCGGCAAAAAAGTCTTCCAGTTTGCCTATCCCATGCCACGGGACGTCGGCATTCAGCTCGTCATGCTAGTTAGGCTTATGAAATATCTCGAAATAAAAATCAACTACGACCTCTCTGACTTCGTTATGCCCCCCGGTCGCAACAATCCGCTTAGGGGCAAGAACGGACTTAAAATTATCGACAGCAGTTATAATGCCCATCTCGTTAGCGTCGCCTCAGTTTTAGATATGGTCAGCAGTCTCAAGACCAAACACAAATGGCTGATCATCGGCGATATTATTGACCAGGGCGCACTCGAACAGACCGAACACGAAAAACTCGCCGGTCTCATCAAAGACGTCGCCCCAGAGCAAGTTGTCCTCATCGGTCGCCGCACCGCCTCCTATACTTATCCACTGCTCAAAGGACATTTGCCGGTAGTCAGCTTCCAAAAACCGCCAGAAGCCCTCAAATATCTGCAAAAACATCTCACGGGCAAAGAAATCGCCATCTTTAAGGGTAGCCAATACCTGGAATGGATCATCGAAAAATTACTCGATAACCCCGCCGACGTCGCTCTATTGGCTCGCCAGGACATCGCCCATCGCCGTCGCCGTGAAAGCTGGGGTCTTTCGTGAATCTATATATAGTTCATGGTTGGATTTATGATATTTCCCCCTGGGAAACAGTCGCAAAAACCTTGGCAGAGCAGGGCATTACCGCAGAAATTCTTCGTGTACCCGGACTCACCGAGCCTTCTGACCAAATTTGGGACATCAAAAAGTACGTTCACTGGGCTGACCACAACATACCAGATGGCGTCGTCGCGCTCGGCCATAGCAATGGAGGGCGTATCCTAATGAACCTACTTTCCGAACGCCCCACCAAGTTAAAAGGGCTAATATTGCTTGATTCCGCCGGTATCTACGATCGTTCAGTTAAGCGTTCCACCATGAAGGTCGTTGCCAAAGCTTTTTCACCACTAAAACACGTAAAACCTTTACGCAAATTGGTCCACAGGGCCATCGGTGCTTCCGATTACGACAAAGCCCCCGAAAACATGAAGCACACTCTTCACAACATGATCATGTCGGACAAACAGCTTGATCCTACAAAAGTCATCGTCCCCACGCACATTATTTGGGGCGACGCTGATATTTCCACTCCTCTGAGGCATGGCCAAGAGCTTCATCGGCTCATCAAGGGTTCTAGGCTCATCGTCAAGAAAGGCTGGCCACACTCACGATACCTTGAGCATCCAGAGGAACTCGCTCATGTAATCGCCGAGTCCGCCCAGGAGCTCGACGCATGATCTTTCTCTCATTTGCCCCAGAGTTCAGCTTCCTTCGCGCAATTCGACACCTATTTACTATCGGCACCAAACGTCACGCCAAAGCACTAAAAACCGAGCTGCAACATCGCTACAAGGGCGCAGAAGTCCGGCTTTATCACAACGGCCGAACCGCTTTGGCCGAAGCCGTTAGGGCCTTAGTACCAAAAGACAGCAAAATCGCGATCAATGGGCTCACCTGCTACGCTGTACCCCAAGCCGTCAAAACCGCCGGCTGCACACCAGTTTTTGTCGACATCAACACGCGAGATTTCAACTTCGACATCGACAAGCTCCAGAAAACACTCGAAACCGACCCCAAAATTCGCGCCATCATCATCCAAAACCATCTAGGGCTCGCTGCCGATATCATAACCATCGAAAAACTAGCAAAAAAACACCATCTCGTCATCATCGAAGATCTCGCACACTGCGCTGGCTCTCGCTATTCTGACGGCAGGGAAGTAGGCACGGTCGGCGCCGGCGTAGCCCTCTCTTTCGGCAAGGGCAAAGCCGTCGACACTACGCAGGGCGGAGCGCTTACTTTGCGTCCAAACGACACAATCAAACAAGAAGCCGCACCCGCCGAGCACAGGCAAACCAAGCCCAAGTTCACCGAACGTGCTCGCGATCGCATCTACCCCATCACGGGCTGGCTTATTCGCAAAACTTTCCGTATTGGCCTCGGCAAAGCCATCGCCGCCTGCTCCCTTAAAACTCACGTTATCACCCGTTCGGCCGAAGGCAAAGTAGACCCTAGTCTTCGTCCCGCACATTGGCAAGCCAAACTCGCCCTAAAACAGATCAAGGCTTTAGACCAAACCGCCAAGCAACGCTCCTCCTTCGCCCTAGAGTACGGCCACCCAAAGACTTCGTCCATCTTGCGCATCCCATTTCTCGTTAACGACCGCGACAAATTGCTGACCAAACTACGCGCTCACAGCATCTTTCTAGATGACTCCTGGTACGAGGTGCCAGTTTCTCCAAAACGATACTATTCAAAAGCAAATTTCCACGAAACAGATTGTCCCGTCGCCACCCGCGTTGCCAGCCAAATGATTAATCTTCCACTCCTGCCCAAAAACAAATTAGAAAAAGCCCTGGAAATTATTCGTCCGGAGATTATCACATGAACATGCAAGCCATTTCACCCGAAAAGCTCGACGAATTTGTCATCACCAAGCATCCTGAGGCTAACTTCCTCCAAACCTCCAGTTGGGGCAAAGTCTATGAATTGACCAACGGCAAGGTTCACTATCTGGGTTTCTTTGACCAAGAAGTCCTTGTCGGCACCTGTCTGGCCATCCTCAAGCCCGCCAAACGCGGTCGCTATCTGGAAATTCCCGGTGGCCCCCTCATCGATTGGCAAAACCACAGTCAAGTCAAACAGATGCTTGGGGCTCTAAAAGACCTTGCCGCCGCCGAAAATTGCGTCTTTGTCCGCATGCGCCCCAATATCCCCGACAGTCCAGAAAACCGCCAAATATTTGACAAAAACAAACTTCATTTATCCCCCATGCATCTGCACGCCGAGCACACGGTCGTTATCGACCTTACCAAGTCCGAGGACGAGCTGCTTGCCAATATGCGGCGCCAAACTCGCTACGAAGTACGTCGTGCCGACAAGCTTGGTGTCAAAGTCATTAGTTCGACTCATCCATCCGCCTTCAAGGAATTTCACGATACCCAACTTGCCACTGCCAAGCGTCAACATTTTATCCCCTCACCAGAAGCATTCATCATCGCCCAAAATGAAGCCTTCAGCGGTCAGGCCAAAATCTACAAAGCCGAGCTCAACGGTGCCGCTCTTGCTTTTGGGCTTATCTTGCTTCAGGCCCCAGAGGCTATCTATCACGAGGCCGCCTCCACCGAAGCTGGCCGTTCACTCCCCGGCGCTTATGCAATTCAGTGGCAAGTCATCCAAGATGCCAAAAAACTAGGTCTGCAGCGCTACAATCTTTTCGGCATCGCCCCGCCCGGCAATGCTCATCATCGCTACAGTGGCGTTACTACCTTCAAGACCGGTTTTGGCGGCGAACTGGTCAACTACATTCCTGCTTACGACCTAGTCGTCGATCCTATAAAATACCAAATCGTCAAAACCATCGAACTCGTTCGCAAGAAAAAGAGGAACTTATGATACAAATTATCGACGCTACCAAGCAGCAGCTCTGGGACGATTTTGTCGCCGGCCATGAAGAAGCCAACTTCTTGCACTCTTGGGCTTGGGGAGAATTCCACCTCTCAAGGGGAAAGACTGTTATCCGCCGCATCGCCGTAGATGGCGACAAAATCCTTGCTGCCTACGTCGGCCAAGTCGAAACCGCGAAGCGCGGACGACATCTCGCCATTGCCGGCGGCCCCATCCTTGATTGGGCCAATCAGTCGCTCGTCAAGGCGATTTTCGATGATATTACCGAGCAAGGCAAAGCAAACAACTGTGTTTTCGTGCGCGTTCGCCCCCAACTAGAAGAAAGTCCAGAAAGCCAAAAGCTCTTCTCAAAGTTAGGGCTCAAACCTGCCCCCATGTATCTCTCTGTCGAATTTGCCGGCATCCTAGACCTCAAAAAAACCGAAGAAGAAATTCTCGCCGACGCCTCGCAGCGCTTACGCCGTGCACTCAAAAAAGCCGAAAAAAACTCCATCACAGTTTCCGTCAGTACCGACCCCAAAGACATTCACGAATTCTACCAAATCCAACTCGAAACTGCTCGCCGCCACGATTTTGTATCCTTTTCCGAAGATTTTCTCACCAAGCAATTTGCGGCCTTTGCCGCCCAAAACCAAGTCAAACTTTACAGCGCCAAGCACGCAGGTCAAATTCTCGCCCAAAATTTCATGATTTTCTACGGTTCCGAATGTTCCTATCATTATGGCGTTTCCACTCAGCTTGGCACCCAACTTTCCGGCGCTCCACTTTTACACATGCAGGCCATGCGCGACGCCAGAGAGGCAGGGCTAACCCGCTATAACTTCTGGGGTATCACCACCGAAGATGACACCAAGCACCGTTTTTATGGCGTCAGCCAATTCAAGCGCGGTTTTGGCGTTGCCGAACTCAAATATCTTCACGCCCATGACCTCATCCTCAAGCCCACTACCTACAAGCTCACTCATCTTGTTGAGACCGCTCGTCGTCGCACGCGTCACGTCTAAAATTTGCCCATTGAAAAACCCACCAACGCCCCGTATAATCATAAGCAGTTAACACTGGAGGATTACTCGTGAAAGCAAAAAAAACGGCACAGTCTCAAAAATCAGCAAAAACCAAAGTCAAAACCAAACGCAAATACGTTGAAAGCCACTGGCTAGTTTTCGTCTGCAAAGGCATCATCGCTCTTCTCGCCGGCGCCTACATTGTTTTTAGCGGTACCCACGATGCTCCTCATCTAGTTCTCGTCGTTGGCTCCGTCCTTATCGGCCTCTCTATAATTGAAATTCTCAATGTCTTCCATCGCCGCCGCATGCAACATAATTGGGGCATTTCTCTGGCTGTCGCCATTTTCGAAGCCGGCATCGGTATTGCCCTAGTCTCAACCAATCAAGAAATTCTCAGTGGTCAAGAAGGCTTCGCGCTCCATATTGCCTTGCTTGCCAGCTATACTATCATCCGCGGCGTTACCTCCATCGCTATAGGCTTTACTGGATTCAGCAACATGACCGATCGTTTCTTGTGGATTACCTGTGGCATGGTCAGTACCGTTATCGGCTTTGTCATTCTCGCCCACCCAGACCTAAGTCAGCCCACCTTCGTCAAAATTTTCGGCACCTTCCTCATGGTCCTTGGCCTCACCGACACTTTCTTTGGCATCCACTCCCGCGACGAAACAAGACAGCTAAAAGAAGCCAAAAAGTCTAAAAAATAATGGGATTGCTCTCCAACCCTCGTCGTCAGTTCGAAAAATATATCGCGCGTCACCCCAACGTCAGAACCATCGTCATTGCCGGTTCTTTCGGCCGCACTTCAGCCATTCGTGCCCTAGGTCACGTTCTTGGTCAAGCCTTTACGGTTGCCATGGGCATCAATCAAGCTGCCGAAGCCCCCGACATCATTCTGCTGGACTTTAATTCTATGAGCAATTTCCCCAACATCACACCAGACTTCACCGTCATCACCTCTGTTAAAGACGAACCGAGCGCAGGTCAAACCTCCGAAAAAGCTCAGGCCTATTTTCAGCTCGCCAATCGTTCCCATTATGTCATCATCAATCGCGAAGACGTCCCTGCCAAAGATAGCAAATATCTTACCAACCCCAACGTTGTCACCTATGGCGACAAACTACCTGCCAATTTCTACTTCGAAAAGCTAGACGCCGACATCAACGGACAAACCGGCAACTTCGTTAACCCCGACGGTCAGCGCATCCACGCCCACATCAATCTGCTTGGCGACCACAATCTTCGTCCCGTCACCATGGCTGTTGCCATTGCTCACTTTTTCGAAATTCCGCCCGAACAAATCATCATCGGTGCCGAAAGCATCCACCCCCTCCCTGGCCATCTATCACCCAGTCGCGGCATTAACCACTCCATCATTATTGACGACAGCGCTGATGCCTCGTTTCTTTCCACCGAACTAGCCCTCCATACCATTTGCATGCTCGAAGCTCCTTCACGCATACTCGTCACCGGCAAGCTAGATCGACGCACCACTATTGATAAGAATCTTCTGTCCGAAGTTCTTATTCTGGATCCCAAAGCTATCCCCCAGGCAGACCCCATCTTCAAAATTTTTGCCACGCAGCTTGATCTCCTTGACTATCTCACCACCCGTCTTGAACCCGATGGCATCGTCCTCCTCGAACACCCTCTGCCCGACATTACCGTTTCCAAAATCCTTTGAGTTCTAAATCTCCCCAACAGAAAAATCGGGCTCCAAAGCCCGATTTTGCTGGCATTCCTTACTCCAGCGGTTTTATAGCCAGTACAACCCCCCAGTTCTCACAAGGCTGGCCGTCGTCGCCCCAGTCCACGGTGAGGCTACCTTGTTCGTCAACGTACAGAGACATAATATATCCCGATGTGTCCGATAGCACAAATGGTGAGTTCTGCCCAGTTTTCACGTATGGCCTTCGTCCTCCGATAAGCCTGAGCTTCGATGCTTGTCCAAAATCCTTAAGGGGGACGGCGTCATGCACGAAGATGCCATTTTCCACTTCTTCCTTGGAAAAACTAGATTTGCGATACAGACTCCTGCTACGGACAGGGCAACAACTACTGCCAGCATACAAGAACAATTCGCATGCCGGAATTCCCGCCAACTGCTGGCTGAAAATAACGTCAACTAGCGTTCCTGGTGCGACAACTATTGGGTTGAATTGCCAAGGCTCTGTTTTTGTCTGCCTGAATAAGCTTGCGGCTTTCAACAACTGCGTAGCAGGACTGCTAAAGGTAGAAAAATCTCCGTTCGGGCCATGCTGGCTCGCGTACTTATCATACGGCAAGCCTCCAAAGTGTATGTACGGATTACTGGTGGGGCTTCCGTCAAGGCATTGCACCAAGAGAATGATTTCAGGATTTTCCCCAGACGCGTACGTTTCCAGAGCCTCTCCCCACATACCCACTATTTCTTCGTCGAAGGCAGGAGTTCGGTTGTTGAGCCCCATGCATCGTTGGGCAGCCATCCTCACCTTCCAAGTAACCCCATAACTTTTGGGGTACAAAGCCGCCAGGTGACCAGCCAAGCCCAGTCTCATAATTTTTTCTGCCCCCTCAAGCAAATCCTTTGCTACCCCTTCGCGAGGGGGCAGACAAACCCCTTGCTCCTGACCATAGAGCGAAAGTAGGAATAGTTCATTTCCAATGAAGAATTTTTCGTTTTCGACATCACCCGGTCGAAAATACGCTCTTGTATTTAGGTTCATGTCTGAACCTCCTTTTTATAAAATCGGGGCACGCTAGCTCCTAATTTCTGCTAAATTTCAAAGATCGCCCCGTCGCCTCCACGGTACCACAAACTGGCGAAACGAGCAACAAGCTGGATTAATAATCGGGCTAGGCCTCTTGCGTTTTATACTCTTTGGAGTATAATGCATATCAAGAGTTTAGTCGGCGGCGTTCATCATGCTGAAAGAACACTGCCAAAACCACAATTTATCAAGCATTAATCAGGTATTTATATATGCCCACAATTAATCAGCTGGTGCGAAAACCTCGCAAATCAGCCCCCAAAAAGTCCAAGGCTCCCGCGCTTGGCACCATCCAAAACACGCTAAAAACCCGGTATTACAATCAGCCGGCCCCCCTAAAGCGCGGTGTTTGTGTCAAAGTCACCACCAAAACCCCCAAAAAGCCAAATTCGGCCCTGCGCAAAGTCGCTCGCGTCCGTCTTACTAACGGCCAAGAAGTTTGGGCCTACATTGGCGGCGAAGGCCACAATCTCCAAGAGCACGCCGTCGTGCTAGTTCGTGGCGGTCGTGTTCCAGATCTTCCTGGCGTTCGCTACCATGTCGTTCGCGGCACCCTTGATCTCCAAGGCGTCCAAAATCGCAAACAAGGTCGCAGCAAATACGGCACCAAAAAGGAAGGGAAATAATCATGCCCCGCAAAGTCACAGTCGCACTGCAACGCAAAATCAACCCCGACCGCAAGTATCAAAGCGTGCTCATCCAGCGCTTAATTAACAAGTCCATACTCAATGGCAAAAAACTAGTTGCCGAACGCGCAGTTTATGCCGCCGTTGAAGGTGCTGCCAAAAAACTAGACAGCGAAAACCCCGTTGAAGTATTTGAGAAAGCCCTCAAAAATATCAGTCCCAATTTCGAAGTTAAGTCACGCCGTGTTGGTGGCGCCAATTACCAGATCCCGTTCCCAATTAGTGGCCATCGCCAGTTGCACTTTGCCTTTTCTTGGCTCGTACAGTCTGCTCGTGCCCGCAAAGGCATGTCCTATGCCAAACGCCTGGAGCTCGAAATTATCGATGCTTACAACGAAACTGGTGCTGCCTTCAAGAAGAAAGAGGACACCCATCGCATGGCCGAAGCCAACCGCGCTTTTGCCCACTTCGCCCGCACCTAAAAGTATATATACTTTTGACAAAGTGTATAATATCCTTATGGCAAAGCGCGCCCTAATCTACCAGATATATCCGGCATCTTTTGGCAATCTCAATTTTATCACCAGCAAGATTCCCAGCATTGCTAAAAACATCCAGCCCGACTACATCTGGCTTAGCCCATTCTTCAAAAGCCCCTGGCAAGAAGGCGGCTACGATGTTGCCGACTACAAGGAAGTCGACCAACGCTTTGGCGATCTTACTGACCTCAAAAAGCTTGTCTTTGTTGCCGAGCAACACGGCATCAAGATTCTTTTAGACTTGGTTCTCAATCACACCTCTGTCGAACATGAATGGTTTCAAAAGTCTCGTTGTCGCGACCCCTGGTACGCAGATTATTATATCTGGCTCGACAAGCCGCTCAACTGGCAATCTTTCTTCGGCGGTCCCGCCTACGAATATGATTGTATCCGCGGCCAATATTATCTTCACTTGTTCGACAAGTCCCAGCCCGACCTGAATTTCGAGAACCCTCGCGTGACTCAGGAATTCCAAAAAATCATCAAATTTTGGACTGATCTAGGCATCGCCGGATTTCGAGTTGACTCAGCCAACGTCTTGTCCGAAAACAAACTGCGCAGAGGCTATCTGCCTCGCATCCCTGGCTTCTTCAACTATTTCCAGACCAAACGGACCGTCCAAGTCCTAGATCGCCTGCTGGGCGGCAACAAACTATTTGCCATCGCCGAACCGGTTGGCGGCGTATTCTTGAGTTTCACCAAGTTCCGCGAACTCACTCGGCACATTTTCGATGCTGCCTTCAATGTTGGCACCCTCGACATCGCCGACACTGTGCTTTCAGACAAAGCCAGCTCGGTGCCCGTTCGTTACAAAAAATGGTTCAGGAAGTTAGCCCGCTGGAGCGTAGAACCCAGTTTTTCCCTCGCCATTGAGTCCCACGACGCGCCCCGTGCTCCCTCGCGTTTTGACACCGATCCCAAAATCTTGGCCATGCTACAATTTCTCCTCCCCGCCAACTACCCGTGCGTCTATCAGGGCCAAGAAATTGGCACCAAAAATCCCGAGCTTGGCGACAACATCCATAATTACCCCGGCGTCCTATCCCACGCCATTTATCAGCAACTTCTCAGATCCGGCAAATCCAAAAAGGATGCCATGAAGATCGTCAAAAAGGTCTCCCGCGACAATGCCCGTCAGCCACTTGATTGGTCTGCTTTTGCCTCCCAGGCCAAACAACCAGATTCCGTACTCAATTTTTATCGAAAGCTCACTGCTCTCTGGCGCACCGACCCCGTTCTGACTTGCGGCAATCTCAAAGTCAAAAAAACCACCAAGTCTGGCGTTTTCGATTTCGAACGACGCTATCACAGCCAGATTTACCAAGTCCATCTTGATTTTTCAGGCAAAACTACCTCCACATTAGCTGGCCCTCATGGCATTATCCTCTCGTCAAAACCCGACCAGATCATCCCCCGCAAGTAGTCCGCCCCTAAACCATTTCACTTTTTCCAAGAATCATGTTAAGCTAACCACAAGTCTATTTTTATTGTCTAAAAACACCAAGAAAAGGAGCAAGACATGTCTGCGCAGGACGTTAAAGACCTATCAAAATTCAGGAATATCGGCATCATCGCTCACATTGACGCCGGCAAAACCACCACCACCGAGGCCATCCTTTATCGCACCGGTCTAAAACACAAAATCGGCGCCGTCCACGAAGGCGAAACCGTCACTGACTGGATGGAGCAAGAGCGCGAGCGCGGCATTACCATCACTTCCGCCGCCGTCACCGCTTTCTGGAAAGGCCACAAAGTTAATATCATCGACACCCCAGGGCATATTGACTTCACTGCCGAAGTTGAGCGTTCTCTGCGTGTCCTCGACGGCGCTGTCGTCGTTTTTGATGGCAAAATGGGTGTCGAGGCCCAGTCCGAAACCGTCTGGCGTCAAGCCAACAAATACGGTGTTCCTCGCGTTTGCTTCATCAACAAAATTAATCAAATCGGGGGCGACTTTTACAAGTCTCTCGAGAGTATCCACAAACGTCTCAGTCGCGACGCCATTCCAGTTCACCTTCCCATCGGTTTCGAAAAAGACATCAATGGCATCGTCGACCTCATCGAAATGAAGTCCTATACCTACAAAGATTTCTCTGATCACTCTCTCATCGAGGGCGAAATCCCTGACGACATGCAAGAAAAAGCCAAACACGCCCGCTCCATGCTAGTCGAAGAAGCCGTTCAGGCCGACGAAACCCTTCTCGAAAAATTCTTCGATAAAGGCGAAGAAGCCATCACCAAAGAAGAGCTAAAGAGCGCTCTTCGCAAACGCATCCTCGACAGCAACTTCTATCTTGTCACCGGCGGCGATGGTCGTGGCGTCATCGTCGAAAAAGTACTAGATCTGGTGACAGACTTCCTGCCCAGCCCGATCGATATTCCCAGTATCCTCGGCAAAAATCCCAAAAACGGCGAAGATATCGTGCGCCGTCCTGACACCAAAGAGCCTCTTTCCGCTCTTGCGTTCAAGCTAGCCGCTGATCCATTTGTCGGCAAACTCATCTTCATCCGCGTCTACTCCGGCAGCCTCCAGTCTGGCAGCTACATCATGAACGCCACTACTGGCGACAAAGAACGCGTTGGCCGCCTCGTCCGTATGTTTGCCGATAAACGCGAGGATATCCAGGAAATTTCCGCTGGCGACATCGCCGCCGTAGTCGGACTTCGCGACACTACCACCGGTACTACCATCTGTGATCCCGCTCATCCCATCTTGCTTGAAAGCATCACTTTCCCCGACCCCCCAGTCTCCATCGCCGTAGAACCAAAGTCCAAGGCCGACCAAGAAAAAATGGGTATCGGCCTCAACCGTCTTGCCGAGGAAGATCCCACTTTCCGTATGCACACCGACGAAGAGACCGGCCAAACCATCATCTCCGGCATGGGCGAACTCCACCTCGAAATCATCATCGATCGCCTAAAACGCGAGTTCAGCGTCGAAGCCAATACTGGCGAGCCGCAGGTAGCCTTCCGCGAAACCATCCGCGGCACCTCTCAATCTCAGGGCCGACACATCAAACAGTCTGGTGGCCGTGGTCAATACGGTGATGTTTGGATCAAATTTGAACCCAATGAGGCCGGCAAGGGCTTTGAATTCATAGATATGATCAAGGGCGGCGTCGTTCCTCTCGAGTATCGCAAGCCTGTCATGGAAGGCATCAAGGAGACTTTAGAAGGTGGCGTCATCGCCGGTTATCCCGTTATTGACGT
>Ga0123353_10006982_pt1 | contig 15180 bp, 13 predicted proteins | sample TergutLab28metaG_3_FD_92763 | JGI IMG/M metagenome (GOLD analysis project Ga0123353, IMG submission 92763) | Labiotermes labralis P3 segment gut microbial communities from Petit-Saut dam, French Guiana - Lab288 P3 | ecosystem: Host-associated > Arthropoda: Insects > Digestive system > Gut ... | reverse complement strand
TGGAAAAGGGGGTTTGGGGCCCGGGGGGGACCTGGTTGCGGGATTTTTTAAGCGAGCGAGAAAAGGGGGGTTAAGGGGGGGCGCCAAAGCGGTTTGGGCGTTGGGGCCCCTTTCCCCCCCCCCCCCCCCAGGAGATATTCCTGGTACTCATTTCTGTTAGTTGCTGAGTCATCCCCGGGCCATATTGTGGCCGGAAGGATTATGTCAATGAAAAATCCCAAGAACCTTCCTGCTTATAGCTTAGTGCCTCAACCAACTGCACCACCGCGTGCCCCCTAGTCAACGAATTCTCCGGTTATTATGGAGCCCAAAACTCATTACCGTGTTCGCAAAAACCCGCCTGTTGTCTTTATCCTAAGCCATGTCAATCCAGTTTACGCCCTCCTCTCGTATTTGTGGGAGATCGGTTTTAATATTAATACTTTCTACGTCTGGTTCTTCCAGTGGCCTGTTTCCTTCGGCTGTCCCCAACAAAATATTAAGAATTTTTTTCCGCAATTCTTGTCACATCTCATTGTCCTTGTTTTGGTCACCCTCATGTTCATATCTTGAACCTCCTGTTTGTGCAGTTCGTCGGTTTCCGGTCGGTTGGTCCTGTTGAGGTTGAACTGCCTGTCTCAACAACCTCTTCTGGAAGACCGTAAGCCTATGTTTCCCTCAGTATGAGAGACCAGGTTCCACACTCATTAATTAAGAGCCACGATTATATTTTCTTGTATGTAAACATAGCAAAAGAAAAGGGGAGAAATTCTTGAACGAATTTTTGCAGACATTTCTACAGTCTGATGTGCACTAATTTCTTCACGCCTGCCGTTTCATTTGCTACTGCCGTTCCCCGATGTTTGCACTTTACCTGATTTTCATATTATTTTTATGCTGTGATTTCGTACTGCGTTGTTTTACAGAGATGTGAGTTTGTACTTCGCTGTCTCCGTATTTACTTATGGACAAACTGCCATAGTAGCGACTAACGTAGTTTTGTTTTATTTCGTGGGCTTGCGGGACAGGAATAAAGGAAATATACCGGAAGTTAAATAAAACTGTCGATACGAAATTCCAGCTAGAAGTGTGTTCCATTAAATTCTTGGTGTGTTCGCGCATGTTTTGCGTTCTTCCGGTGACATTCCTGTCAGCCGGGCTCCGTCTGTCGCAACTTCTCTGTCAAACCTTTGAACGCTCCGGTGCCGCCGTTCTGTCCGCCAACAGCCACTGTGTCACTGTTTCGTTCCACAGTCCAAACGGCAAGGCAGCTGCTTTCTTTATCTTCGTGCATAAAACCGTTTTAGTTTCTGAATCTGAATTCTTCAAAGTAAAACCTTCACTGCCCACAGCACTGTGTTGTAATGTGTTGGCGGCAGTCTTTATAAGTTTGACAGACTGTCAAGACGCTCGCTAATCAGACGAGATTCCTGCTTATGTTTGTTATGATTAAATTTTCCGTCGTTTCAGAAGAAGTTGTCGCCGTGTTCAAAGGGGTTTGATTTTATTGAAGTGGACGCTGAAGAGATACGGTGGTAGAAAACATGTCTATTGGCCTAGCATAGCACAACTACTGAGGGCTGCAGGTGGGGTGGGGGAGGTGGAGGGTGGAGGGTGGGCCGAACCGGTGACAGTTGATGTTTGTAAGTAACGACCCTGTTCAGAGCCGCAGCAATGAAAGTAATGTGGGCGGTTCCCAGACTCCTCCAAATTGTCCTATCTAACCGACACGTATCACTTGCCCACCAGTCACTTTAACAGTTCACTTTGAAGACGGAAGCATTACGTCTCTCCGAACTGCCGGTAAGCTGTATCTCCGTATAGTGAGGAACCAAATTGACAATTCTAGTTTGAACAGGACAGTGCGCGTTGGACTGGCTCTAAACCTGCAACATCTACAGAGTTCGTCGATTGTACGTATTTACTTCACATCGCCTTCATTTTTTAACCAAAATTTATTTCCGAGATGATGTTGTTGTTGTTGTTGTTGTTGTTGTTGTTGTTGTTGTTGTTGTTGCTGCTGCTGCTGTTGCGGTGTCACGTAGAAGGCAGCAGGTATTGATACATCCATTGCTCTTAAAAATGCCTCATGTTGGGTGAAATGCTGAAGGAATGCAGCCTGTATGGACAGACAGACAGACAGACAGACAGCAGTCAACAGCCAGCCGTGTGCAGCTGCGCATACTTGTGTCTCAGTGGATATTTCCTGTGTCTTGGAACCAGACCGTTCATTACTCTTGTGCGGCAGCGTGTACCGTCACGAGGCGGTGAAGTCTAATGAGTGAGGATTAGGTTGCTGGGTGAGAGCGTCATGACGTTTCGAAGGAACGTAATGCTTTCATCTTGAGCCCTTCAACCCCTTTTACGCCCTTATGTCATGAAGAAGGAGGCACAGGCATCGCGAAACACCAGCTCCGAGACACAGTGTCCTGCACCACGATACCCGAATCTTCAGCAATGCTGTTGAAACCCAACTGCTGCTTGGACAAGTTTCAGTTTATTAATATTTCCCGTTTTGTAGCCTGGCCTCGAAAATAGTTTCTCTCCTCAAGTATTTCGACGAAATTGTTTGAAAATTTAATTTTTGATCCATTCTGCATGTCCCACCTATCTAAGTACAGCGCTGTTGCTAATAATGTGAATTTAGTGAGCTCTCAGATGGGTTGGCCATTTAAAACCAGTAGTTGCTGCTGTTTGCACTGCCGGGTTTAACAGTACGATATTCAACACTCGGCCTGCGAAGTGAAATTATATGTTTTATATGGATCTCAAAAACAACCAGCGATTATTTCTATACGTAGAATTGGCTGACTGATTTCTGTATCCATGACGGAATGTGTTTACTGCGCGGTACGACCTGAATCTTTGAATAGAATTCAGAGTAACCCTAGCTTTAAAGTGCTGCTAATTCAAACACCATACATTATTTCCGCTACACTGAATGGCCGCGTACAAGAAGCAGCGTAGTAAAATCGAATTTTGTTTTCTCTGCCCTTCAGCGACTGACACGTTTGATTTGTATTGTTGTTGTGAGCAATATCAGACTCATGCAAAGCTGTACTGCATGCATGTATGTATTATAGCTTATTTGTCGTCTACGACTTGATACGGTATGCTGTTGAATTCTGCCGAGCCGTTTGTCAAGACGCAGTTGTGCCACAGTGGCAGGCCTGTGTGCTTCGGTGGAGAGAGCAACATAATGAATTTTGAAACAGGGAAATGATTTTATACGCTGCTTTCATTTTACGGATTCAATACGGAGTTGCTACGTTCTGTTGCTCAACTCGCATGAATCTCTCATATCCATGTGTTTGTGTTGTGTAAAATTATTTGACTTTAGCTGCTTTTTTTTATTAGACTATAATTAGGCTTATAAATTTGCAGGCAGATACACCATAAATTGAGTCTGCGAGGGAAATAAATTTTGAGTAGTTTTCCGTAATTTTTATTGCTTGACCTGCAGCGGTAATGCAAGCTTAAATAAAAGAGTAACTTCTGTAGTCTGCGTTATAAAATTTTCCTGCTTTGTAAATATTTTAACGTCGGAACTCCCCTAATTATTTGCTGTGACTGCAATGCAATGCAAGTAACGGTTAGTCAAGTAGCAGTGTGGAGCTTCTCTTAAGAACTGCTGCGTGTGCGTGCGTTCGTGCGTGCGTGTGCCTTCCTTCGGCGCTGACCTGATCATGCTTTAATGAAATCGCATACGGAAGTCCGCCGGTCCTTGCTGCCTTCATCACAGCTCATATCGCCACTTCCTCTTTCTTTACAGTTATTTAATCATCAGCACATCATCACCACCATCATTTTCATTATCAACACCATCACATCACCACCATTATCACCACCACAACCATTTTCATTATAATAACCACCATCACCATTACCATTTTCATTATCATCACATTATCACCACCACCACCATCACCACAATTATCACCACCACAATCATTTTCATTATAATAACCACCGTCACCATTACCAATTTCATTATCATCATCATAACATCACCATCACCACCATTATCATCACCTCAGTCATTTCCATTATAATAACCACTATCACCATTACCATTTTCATTATCATCACCATCACATCATCACCACCACCATCATCATGGTTTTAAAAGTGATTCGTATAGCACTTACTTAGCAAGACTGTGCTTGGTACACTCCCTGACGTAATGCACATAATTCACAAATCCATTCTATACTTGCAAAATGTCACTCGGTTTTATGCTACAGTGCACAGTAAATGTAATTGTACTGACGACGCCTTGGCCAGTAAGAAAAGTATGACCTTCCGTGCGCCGATTTTCTTGAGCCTCAGAATGGCACACTGGCTTTGTTATGAATTTTGTGCAGGTGGGATTAGAGGCGTAGGAAATAGGGGCAACATTTTTTTTGTGCGCCTGAAGTGCACTGTGGTTGTCACAGGACTGACCGCTGCTTAGTGGCTGTACTTGGAGAGTGTCGTACACCGAATTGTACCGAATTTATATATTGATACAGCTGTTAAATGCAATTGTGTTGACACCCGGTGGCACTAGTACAGTAGTACAGTACACATTTACACACAAACAATACATAGAACAACACAATTAACAACTTTGGTTGGTAGGATTTCTGGGATTCGAACCCAGAGTAGTCAGACTAAAATTAACAATGAACTAACCGCGTAAAAATTATCGCCTAATTGGGAAGAGTGCGGGCCGTGCCCCGTCTGCCAGTTACACCCTGGCATTTGCCGTACAACTGAGGAAAAACAACGGAAAAACTTCAGTCAGGGTAGCAGAAGAGTGCCAGTTGGCACGATGAAAACAGAATGTGCAGAACAGAGCATACACAACAATGAGAATACATAAACATAACAATAAAAATACATAATTTACAAAAATTAAACAGAAGCACACAAAGCACACACAGCGATAAAAAATGGAACCAAAAGAACATGAAAGAATGTGGTAAACGAAAAAGCCACATAAGCAGCAAACTTCATATGATATGTATATCTTATGATAATGTTAGACACCCAGTTACTAAGACCTTCACTACACTTCACCCAAACTACACTTCACTTCATTTCACGACACTTGTCGACACTTCACTTCCTCCCATTTAAACTTCACCCAACTACACTTCACTACCCTCTCATATGGCTTAACCCCATTTAAATTTCCTACAGCTCCACTTCACCTCACATCACTACACTTCACTTCATTTTTATATGATATTCGCCACACTTCTATTCCTTTCATGTCCCCCCGTTTATAATTGTTTTCCTAACTCTCTTTCTAAAAATCTTAGGTTTACAAGGGAAAGTCCCTAAAGTTTCTGCAGGTAGTTGGCTCCAGTTTCTAATGGTCCTATTTACAAAGGGATACTTTCCGATATCCGTTCTCTGCTTCCTGTCCCTAATTTTCAGAACATGATCAACCCTACTCAAATGGCAAGGCCCTCCCAACCTAGCTTGGGTTCAGAAATGTATGTACGGGTAGAAATTAATTTCAAACGAACATGTGTCTCACAGCGTCGATTGTGTTTGACTGTAGTCACAAACATGCTACAGCATTTATTTAATGTGGCACAGATTGTGGCGTCGCCGGTGTTTGCTTCAAGAGACGGTGTGTTCTGACGCCGGGTGTGGTGCAGTTTCAGGCACACTGCCGCTGATTCTAACAGCTTGCCGTTGTATGGTTTGGCTTTCAAAAGGCGGTGACGTTTCACGTTGTGATTGTCTGGGCTATGGCGCCCGCCATGCGGTCGGTACATACCGTACCGACGTTTCGGAGGAGCGAAGTGCCTCCCCCTTTACCTTCAGAACTGCACGCTGCCTGCCTTATCCAATAATGTGCACTTTCGGTCTCTACTGTGAACTCCGCATGCCGTATTTATTAACACAGCCTTTTCGTTACACATGGACGTTATTTTATTTGGCAACTCGCACTGCTTCACCCGTACCGTTTCGCACGGGCCGCTATTCACATTGCCGTATGTCACGGTACACACAATTTAGTTCAGTTTGTTGCAGTTATGTTGTCCTTGTATTCTGCGTGTTCACAGAAGGCGCTGGAATTGTTTGCCTTCCGCTCGCAGATTCGCGTCACATTTACCAAACACGTTCGTTGCATGTCGAAGTTCATAAGGTGAGCGAGCCGACGGGAAGTAACTAGTTACAGTTGTCAGATAAAATAATGCCTGTATGTGTAGGTGTTTGTGTAGGCCTAATGGCATAAATTGCACGGGTATGCGAATATACACCACCTTACTAATGGGCAGAAGTGTTTGACAGAGGAGAGTTGTGGCGTCTTGTCACCACCGGGCGGGCGGGCAGTCACAAGACCACAAACCAGTTCTCAGAATGCTCACCGTCACCGTGCTGATCACATCGGACGCTGCCCATTCACATCTCTGCACTCTCATATCTTTGTTACACGACGACATGCAGTTGACTGACATTGACTGTGTGCAGCGGCGCGGTACGTCGTGACGGTATCAGCACGATTTGTGTTGTGCGATGTCTAAGGTTAGCACAGCGGTGATGCTGGAGATCCAAGTATTTTGGGAAGTGACACTGTGTCGTTTCGAGGACCGTGTTGCCTTCCTTCATTTTTAAGGCTCCAGCAGTGCAAGAAGAAAGGGACCGTTTGAGTCCCGCAGCTGAAGGAACAACTCGCGCCCACCGCCATGGGGCCGCATCTCATCAGAGCACTTGAATTCGGGCGATGTTGGTGTTGGTGTTGCTGTCAGTTGCGTTGCAGAGGTTTTTTTTTTCATCTGCAGTAATTTCCAAACTGCTAACCGCGATCTTGACGCATACTGCAGATTGGTTAGTCGTGCTGCATGACACCGTAATATGTGGAGACATGTCAAGCACAAGAAAATGTTTTTCTCCAACGTTCAATTCAGGAAAATACGTGAAGCTGAAAAGCGAATAATCGACCCTTTATCTAGGGCCATGCTCTCGTAATGAACGGATCAGTCACCCAGCGGTCACCGTATGTTCCGCCTGGTTTAACATTCAACAACTCTGCGTTCTGCCCACACAGCTGTATTTATGTGTTTTATGTGGATTTCATAACAAACAGCGATTATTTCCCTATACAACATTAAGTCTTTAGGCACGTTCGCAAAATTGCGAGAAGCAACTGTTGGCTTTGACATATCTGTCCGTCTCCGCCCGTGCGTCCGCATGGGAACAACTCGCCACCTGCTGGATGGATTTTCATGAAATTTGATATCTGAGATTTTCTCAACCCCTGAAGAGAAAATTCAAGTTTGATTAAAATCTGGCAACAATGGCGTGTACTTTACATGAAGACCTGTGTACTGTACATTCATGATCACATCTCACTCAGTTCTTCTTACAACGAGAAATAATTCACACATTTTGTGTTCAGTAACTTTGTTCCGAAAATCGTTCTGTGGAAAAATATTTCACAGCCACACTAGTTGGGTGACAGTATGACGCATGCGCATTGCATGCTGGATACCAAAGGCCACAAATATACAATCGGAATATGTAATATTAATTACTTTTCCACTGCAACAGTTGTCGCACGAACCCGCCTGAATGTTACGTTATACGTACATTGTCTTGTCTTGCTCTGAGATCAATGTGTTTACTGTGCGGTACGAAATTATTATGAAATTTCCTTCGGATTAATTTTACTCCTTAAAATCATTGTTTAGCTTTGACCTATATCGCAATACGGTACTACCTCTGGCAGTGTATGAAAATCAGTAACGATATGTTTGGTCGGGTCGCGATCTCCATGTGACGCTGTGTATGGGCACTGGCGTCTTTTTGCTGTCTCCCCCCCCTCCCCCGAAGCTCACCCCTCTGCCTCTCTCTCCTTTGTATATGCCGTCTTGTTTTCTGTCTCCCTCGCGAACCTAAACCACCCTCTATCGTCTCAGTAGTATGGTAAAATCTCTCCGACCCCCACCTCCCCCTTCACCCGTACCTACCCTCGCAACCCCTTACACCGCCCTCTAGAAGCACAGGGTCGGTTATCTCTGCGAATCCCCGGTCTCAACCAACGCCCGCAGGCTAATGTGGTATCATAGTCAGTAATTAGCCGACTGAGACTACAAGATAATGTACTTCGCCGGCATAAATCTTTCCGTGCAAGCAGGAGCCTTCCACTACTAAGCGAAATGGCTGAAGCGAACTCTGTCTTTCTCATTCTGGTCTGCAATTCCTCCCACTCGCAACGTGTCTCCCTCTCTGTCGCTCTCGTTCGCATAATTCTGTTCTTACTATCGCTGTCTCTTATCCTCGCGCTGATTCTTAATGACCCTCCGGTAAAGAAGGAATGCGAAGAGATTGCCGCTGGGTGAAAATAGGGTAAAGAGAAATGAAAGGGGAGACATGAAATGTATACATAAAAATGACGGTGAGAATAAAATAGAGACGAATTTTGAAGTTTACTGTGACGAAAAACTCTTGATAAAATCTGACAGCGTATATTTTGTGTGTGAGCCAGACGTGGTGTGGGATATTGCTACTGGTAGGACAGGCAGGTTGCTCAGCAAGATCACCTGATCACCAGACTTCACTTAGTGATGCACAGTGTGTGGGGAGCCGAGTGGATCAGACTGCCTGACAAAGACGCACTAACTGCCGCTGAACTTACCGCGGCAGTTAGTGCGGGGCTGATACTTTGGTTTAGACTTCGCGTAACTGGCTGTATGTCCGCAGTGCTGCCTCCGTAGTTCTGCTGTGAGGTCAAGAATAAACTTGTGTATTATTATTATCATTACTACTACTATTATTAAACTTTGCTATCCACAGTTTCCCCTGTGTTGAAAAAAGTGTGTACCTGTGCTTTGAGGTTTCCAGTCTTTGTCTGCCTGTTCTTGTAATCATAATGTGGTACAGAAGTGTTTGAGTTCTGATCATTGGTGGAATGTTACAAACAGGAGGAACCCACAGTACTTGGGCGATAAACTGTGCAGGTGCCAGCGAACTGGCCGGGGCTCGAACCTGGCGTTAGGCGAGCAGCATATGGCACAGCCGGTAGACATAAGCCAATCAAACCTAATTATTTCATAACTCATGCACGCATACATTTCCATGGCATCGAAGGTGTAAGGTGTGCGCGTGCGCGCGCGCGTGTGTGGTGTGTGTGTGTGTGTGTGTGTGGTGTGTGTGTGTGGTGTGTGTGTGTGGTGTGTGTGTGTGTGTGGTGTGTGGTGTGTGTATATGTGGTGTGTGGTGTGTGTGTGTGTGACTCAGAAACTCGTGGAGATTTGTAAAGAATGCATTTTAGGAAAGGTGTGTGAGTTTTCAGTTAAAAGGAGTAATAATATTGCTTCTTTGTTTGTTTAGTTATCTCCGTTGGTCTGTGTCGGTCGCTACCTCGCCATGGCAGTGTACTGTGCTACAGGCAACATGCACCACCCCCCTCCCGCCCCCTTCTCCTGTTGACGTCAGAATGCAGGACGACAGAACTCTGTACTGTCCGTATTTTAAACTTCTGTTGTTTCCTTCAAGAATACATTTCTGTGACGTCTTGTTTACGTAATTCTACAAAATTCTGTGCCCGAAAGGCAGCTTAGTTTAGCTTTAAGTGATGCGGTCTGCCTGCTGCATGTTGCAGTTCGCAGTCAGAGCACTTGAGGATTGGCACGGAAGATTCTCGGTCTGAATACCAGTAATTGTGACCCGCTTATCTTTCAAAATTCTATATTCTACCCACACATTGTCTTTATATCCTTTGTATCGATTGCAAAACAAGCAACAAATTTATCCCTGGGCAGTATTAACCGGCAGATTTATGTAACCGAGGTGGAATGTGTTTACTGCCCGGTACGAACTGCATCTTTAATTGTGCTTAGTCTTGGACTGAGAAGTGATCATATTATCAGAGTATAGAATGTCTGGTGATTGACCTGTAGAGGTCAACAAAATGCATTAGGCTACTGATGCTCTTGCAGTCCGTCGCTGTATGGCAGTTGAGCTTGAGTGTACATCGCTGGTAGCAGCGAAGAGCGCAAATATCTGTCAAGTACAGCACCACAGACAGCTGTTCGTCGTAGGTGATACAAACCGTTCATTAGGCTCGATGTATTTTTTGTAATTTATTTTATTTTATTTGATAGTGACTGAGATGAATTTGAAAACAGTGCGTGACTTTCATGTGAATTCATCATTGTCTGCGCAAATGCGTTTGTACAGTACTACAATACCAAATAATAATTTTTTGTTGTTGTCTGATGCTTTTATGGCACAAGTAATTAATTCTCTTAGATCTCTAAGAAAAGGAAAAAAAAACGAATGTTTGTTAACGGTAAGACGAAAAGCAGAAAGGAAAACTCCGAGAGAATTGAGGTTGTTAATTGCCGCAGAAAGTTTGGGATTCTCTGCCTTCTTGCATTACCTGGGAACAGCAAAATAAAATATAACGTGGCCAGCCTTATGCGTAACATAAGCATGTCCTTTAATTGGCAGAAAGCTTCTCAGAAATGGAAGCTTAAAATATATGTATATAAGACCGAAACAATCATCCGCTGTTTGCTGTAGGATCTGGAGAAGTCGAGTCGAAGCTCTGAAATGAACGAAAAAAGTATGAAAAATTGCTGTTTACCTTCGCCACACCTCTGAAGTTAGCTGAAGGTCCGAATGTTTCCCCACGAATGTAAATAAACTGCTGTACATCCACAAATGTAGATGGGATTGGTGCTGCTAGTATTATCAGGCACAGTAACGTACAAGCTGCTGGCAGTAACAGGCACAGTAACATACATGCTTTTATCAGTAACAGGTACAGTAACACATGCTGTTAGCAGTAACAGGCACAGTAACACACATTGCTGGCAGTAACAGGCACAGTGACATCTTGGTAGCATTAACAGGCACAGTTATACATGCTGCTGGCAGTAACAGACACACTAACATACATGCTGCTGGTAGTAACAGACACAGTAACACATCCTGGTAGCATTAACAGGCACAGTAATCCACATGCTACTGGCAGTAACAGGCACAGTAATACGTCCTGGTAGCATTAACAGGCGCAATAACAGGCACAGTAACATTCTGGTAGCATCAACAGACATTAACATACATGCTGCTGGCAGTAACACGTACAGTAATACATGCTGCAGTATAGTGTAGGGCAGGATCCATTTATATCGTTGCCTGTCACTCTTGGTCCATGCCAGCGGACGCATTTACTAAGACAGCTGTACACGCCTTCCCAGGTTAGTGTACGATTACGCTCTGACTAGCAGCAGAAACGTAGATCGACCGAGGAGAAGATGGACACACCAACACCCATGAATACAGAATAAGCCTGGGTGGCTTATGCTGTGTTGCTGCTGGTAACAGTTCTTGGTCTATTTGGATGTGAAAATTGTACGTGTTGGCCTGAATGTTGGGAGCCTCAGGGGACATTAGAGAGCTCTATTAGTCCAGGATAAGTTATAGTGGTGGGTGCCTGTGAGTGCAGCAGATAAACATCGGATATCGTGACAGACTGAAGGAAACCTCAAAATAAGAAAGATTCATCTTTATTATGTTCACAAAGAGGATGACAGTACGTCAAGCAGGCAGTCGTGGCCCTTATTGGCGGAACTTAGGAGAATGACGAACAGCCTTCGTAGAGGGAGCGACTGCCGACCGACATTGGAATCTGGGGCTTTCCGAATAAGTAGCTGCAGTGCAGAGCGCTGTAGCTCGATGTACAGCTTGTAGATGGCAGGAAACGTATTGAGAATAGCAGCCGTTTCAGTAAATTTCGAGTAATGTGGGTGTTCCTTGTTCCGGAGCCGCGGCGGCAGGCAACTTTGCTCTCCGCGCCGTATCAGCTGCCCGCCTGCCCGCCACACCGGCCGGCCGGCAAACTTTCACTTGAGTTGCGGCTGCAGCAACGCTCTGGCTCTCAGGACACTCCAGCGTGACGGCCAGCCGCTACCAACTCCTGCATTATAAAGCATTAGCTGTGTTAGTTACGGCTCGAATTATTGTACTGCTTGTTACGCGGCCAGCACAACAGACTGCCCCCCCCACCCCTCACCCCCCTGCTTTCCCACTGTCGTGTTTTGTTATTTTTTGTTGTGCTTTTTTTTAAACTTAAGCTTCATGAGGGGACATTTCGTTCCAGGTATGGCGATAATGTAATGTCATTAAATCTTTTGAGAGCTTAAATACCTTCTGCTGTCATTTTGCTTTTTAATACAGCTTTAGAATAGAAGGCACAGAAATTGGCGTCTCTTTGAGTCCTTAATGTCATTTATTGCCAGCAGGTTTGGAGCTGCCACAGGACGCGATCTAATAGAAGTTCACCTGACTGGTGCAGAAGTATGTCCGACATATGACGTCACAGTCATTGTGTAGTAATTGAGTGGCAGCAGTGGACTTGGGTTGTTTGTGGATGCACCGTAACTTAATGCATGCATCTGAGATCTTACGAAGCTTACAGGCGAGGATCCTGGTCTTCTGGGATGTTACACTGTATTTTTGGATGAGAGGCACCCGACATTTCGAAAGAACGGGTTCCCTTCTTCTAAGGAGTCAGGCAGAGCAAGGTCTCCTGTTTTGAACTTCGTTATGAAGAAGGAAATAACATTTCTTCGAAACGATGGGACCGACGACGCACCGTCACATCCCGAAGAACCCGAATCTTAATGCACACCCCTGTGGAAACTCCCGAAGTCACCAACTTAACAGTCATGTGACTAGTTAGAAAAGTTCAGCCCGTTACAGAACTTACAGATCACATCAAGATGATTGGTACCAACCGACTGTTCTTCGTAACCTGCACCAAGTGAATCTTAACGTTACATCAAACATTCGTGGTGAATGTGGCAGATAAGGCACGTGGAATTCATTTATGAATGAATGTAGTCCATGCCCTCCAGGCCGTGCTTCTCACCGCGGACACTGCAGTTCGATTGAAGGCCGGTTCATGCGGAGTTGTGGTGTCTGTTTGCACTGGGACAGACTAATGCGAGTACTTAGCCTTTCCGCGTCAGAATCACTCCCCTGGTGTTCATACTCATCCATCTATCACCGGCGCTATATAATCTCAGCAATTGACAGCATCGTTTAATAACACACACTCCGTCACACCCCCACACCCATTTACGGTTCGTTAGAATTCTTGCATGCAGCTTTGCATGCACATCTGTCTCGCCCATAATATTGCAACCACCATACTGTCATTTGGTTCACAATTGTCACTGAGATTTTAATGTTACTAATTACCAAGCTTGTAGTTGCGCACTGTTGTCAAAAATTAACATTTCGCTGTATTATAATTGTCACAAGGATCAGCGTCGTGCCTTGAATGACCAACTGCAAGGGGCGGGCTGCTTCTCTAGCAGTCAGTTGTTCTCAGCTACTCAAGAAATTCCCTTCATTTTAAGGAACCCGACGGTTCATTACCCTGTTCACAACAGCCCGCCAGTTGTCCCTGTCCGATCAAATCAGTCCACGCCCTCCCGTGCTGTTTTTAGGTCTCTTTTTTACTATATCCTTCCTTCAACGTCTGGGTCGTCCTCTTTCAGATTTCGCCGCAAATATCCTTTGTGTATTTTAATCTATACCATGCATTCCACATTCCCAGCCAATCTCTTCGTCCCAGGTTTTATCATTCGAATGATAAATGGTTATGAACACAAACCACGAAGCTCCTGCATGCAAATTTTTCCAGTGTTCTCGACCCTCTTCCCGCTTAGTTTCAACTAAGTTCCTCAGCCACTCCATGATTATTAAATGTCACGATTATTTTACATGTTGTGGTGGTTTTATGATTGTGATGTAGTGCACTGCTGATGTTCAGTTGCATGTTTTGACACTTCGAAAAGTTTGCCGTAGGATTCATACAAAACAAGCAGTTCTTTTTAAAAATAAGAAGCTTTTTATAACGAACTAGTTTCTCACGAAGAATATCCTCAACTGTATCGGCTACTTAGCATCGTTGTGTTGTGTTGTTTGGTGTTTGGTGTTTTGTGGCAGTCAGACACTGTCAGCCGTACCGAATGTTGCCAGAGGAATCAGACATCTTTCTGTATTTGAACTGATGCCTGTATCAGCAGTGTCATGATCGAATCGGCAGCATTCGAAGCTGCTTATAGAAATAAGACAACAAGCATTGTGAAACCGAGGGATTTATTGCACAACACGTAGGTAGCAGATGGACATACACATAGTCATCATTGACTGACGGAGTTGCTAAGCGCGAAGGCGGTACTGTACAGAGGGCGGTGCATAACCTGCTAGTCGTAGCGTCGTAGCTGGTCACAAGTCCGGTTACCAGTATGTGGCCAGTCATATACAGCTATCAGAACCCTCCTTGAAGCGCATGGCTGCTTAGAGTTTTGCAGCAGACGTCAACGTGAGGCAAGCTGTCTCCTCCTGGATACAGGCACTCGAAACCGATTTCTTCCACGCCGGTATACACGTGTTAGTGCCACGATGGGACAGATCCTTAGATGTCGATGATGACTGTGTAGAGCTTTGGGATATACCGTCGCTAACACGTGACGTGTCATACTGAAGTCGTAATACAGCTTTTGGCGTCTGAGTGTGCGGTGCTGTACAGATGGCACTTTGATATTTTTATATTCTGTTAGGAATGTATACAGAATGTGTGTAGTATACACCCGGCATGTGAATAGAAGATACTAGACTGAATATAGATAGGATATAGACACAATAACGCAAAATGTAGCCAGAAATTCGATATAGACGACATAGAATATTGACAGAAAGAAGAGAGTGTGGATTGAAATAGAGGCACAAAATAGAATAGAGACCATGTAGACAGAATATCGACTTCGTGCAGGTAGAATGTAGACAATATACACAAAATATAGACGGAATATAGATATGTTTTAGGCCGAATGTAGGCAGAACATTCCGGCTGCCGACAAAAGTGACATTCGTTTGCTCAATTCTGTGCGACAGGAATTTGCAGTATTGGGGCACAGTGCTGGTAGCGACAGGTTTGTGTGCTGTGACGCAGTGTTGGGGCACAGTGCTGGTAGCGACAGGTATGTGCTGTGACGCAGTGTTGGGACACAGTGCTGGTAGCGACAGGTGTGTGCTGTGGTGCAGTGTTGGGGCACAGTGCTGGTAGCGACAGGTGTGTGTACTGTGACGCAGTGTTGGGGCACAGTGCTGGTAGCGACAGGTGTGTGCTGTGGTGCAGTGTTGGGGCACAGTGCTGGCAGCGACAGGTGTGTGTGTTGT
>Ga0123353_10006981_pt1 | contig 15180 bp, 4 predicted proteins | sample TergutLab28metaG_3_FD_92763 | JGI IMG/M metagenome (GOLD analysis project Ga0123353, IMG submission 92763) | Labiotermes labralis P3 segment gut microbial communities from Petit-Saut dam, French Guiana - Lab288 P3 | ecosystem: Host-associated > Arthropoda: Insects > Digestive system > Gut ... | reverse complement strand
TGTTATACAGTATAGTTCTGATAGGAGCCATCCCGTTGTGTTATACAATATAGTTCTGATAGGAGCCATCCCGTTGTGTTATACAGTATAGTTCTGATAGGAGCCATCCCGTTGTGTTATACAGTATAGTTCTGATAGGAGCCATCCCGTTGTGTTATACAGTATAGTTCTGATAGGAGCCATCCCGTTGTGTTATACAATATTCATAAAGTATTTTATTCAGTCACAACACAACACAACACAACACAACACAACACAACACAACACCAATGTATAGTGAATAATACATAGTTTTGGTTATGTGTTTCGGTTTTATCAAACCATCTTCTGGACAATGTTTACTGTATGAAAGCACACTCAATGTGTGCGTACACTATGGGATCCCATAGTGTACGCACACATTGAGTGCACTTTCATATATTAAATATTGGCCTGAAGATGGTTTGATAAACCCGAAACACATAGCCAAAACTATGTATTATTGATTATATATTGATGTTGTTGTGACTGAAGGAAGTACTGTATGAGACAATATAGTTTATTGAAACGTTAAAAAAAGAATGATTTGAAAATATGCATTGAGAGGACTTGCTAAAATTTTAACATATCAGATCTAATATCCTTAGTTATTCTCTAACTGTTCTATCGCTTCTCAAACTAACCCCGTCCCCCAAGGTATACGCATTCCTCGTAAGTTTCAGAAATATCATGCAGGCCTGCCTGTACACTTCCGATGAGTTAGAACAGACGTATATCCAAGCAGGATAAATGTATCTTTCTTTAACAGCGTGTTCATTTCCCTAGGTCCGTTTAAAAAACAGGGGGCATTAATATTTGACTGATTTTGGTGCTGTGCATAGAACTGTGAGCTTGTTGCACTGCTAGCAGTCGGTAATCGTCACAGCTGAACTTGCACTTTCTGGTAGCTGCATTTGGGCCTGTGTTACAATTCAAACAAAAACATGCCCGTTCTTGTCTTTTCATCATTGCGCAGGTCAAAACAACATAAAGCCAACTGATAATCCTAAGTAAATTTGGGACATTTCAAATATGTCAATTTGGTTCAATTCTAATTTTTTAACGTAAAAGTTTAAGAACGTAATGAATGGTTACAACACCGACACACAATAAGACAAAAATAACACGAAGACACACAAAAACACTCAGAATATAAAAAACAACAAAATGGTTGGTTTTGTAAAGGATTCAGCGCCTAAATTAATAATTTTACAATATTGCACAAAAGAATTTTGGTCGAACAAAACAGTAGCATAAACTATCCAAAATATATGAAATAAATTACAAATAACTAATTAATTACACTGTTTGGAAATAACAACAATAATCAACTTTTTTCGCATACACAATTAAAATAGGAGGATGTTTCGGAATCTTTTGTTGTAGCTCCTTTACCTGCTCGTTTTCAAAGCACCATTTCCCCCTTTGTTGTCTGTTTTTCTCCAAAGTCTGTGTAACATTCGCTCTAGCAAACTTAACCTTGCATCGACAGTGTTCAGTTGGTCATGCAAGCCAGTCCGTTACAATACATTAGAAGACTAATATTAGAACAGCTGATGCCACAGTTTTTTTGTGTTTAATTTAAGTGTTAAATTAATGAAAGCCAAAATAAATTGGTAATGCCGTGAGTAAAACCGAAAATAAATAACTTCAAAAATCGATTGATGATCTAAGGTCCGGTTGATGGAAAAAAAGTGGTTAGGCTGATACAACTCTGACGGGACGACTCAGCATATTCTGCATGTCTAAGGAACTCGTCAAGACAGTGCATTCACTCTATGCTGCCCGGTAATAATAGCGTGTTCAAACTATGCTATTACCTTGTTTTCCTAGTTTCAATTGGAAATTTAACAAGCCGATCAAACGTGAAATTGACTTGCGGCATAAAAACTTTTAGGCTTCTCGCACAAGTTCGTTTAAAAACTTGGGGGAAGCCTTAGCGCCAGGAGAATTCTCGTATCATATATGCATGTTCTTAATCAATTTGTGAGTGGCCTATATTCTGAAATGAATATAATGGATTTCAGGATATGCGGCTCTTACTTTTCTTTGCTCTTAAGTTATTTTAAGACGCTGTATCAATTGCCGACATTATGTAGCGTCGAATGAGGCACGGTAGCGTGGTAAATGGTGAATTACAGGGCTACGATTTCTTTTAATTTTTAAATCTGAATTTCGCCGAAAGGAATTGCAGAATAGGTCTAAGGAAACATTTCTTTCCAGTAATCAGTCCTTGGACGGGATGCGATCTGGTTGCCCTCTGAATGCGACTTGTTCGGCTAATCGCTTTGTTCTTCGGTTCCACATCGCCCCCAGTCGACTTTGGCGATAAAGTGTGCCTGTCCTGTTCCTGTAAATGAAGGTCCCTCAGCTACATAGATTTATTTACATGGTACTTAGGCCTATGTTATTTAATAATTCAGTGCCAAGCACATAATTTATATAATAAAGAGACGTAACTGTGATCATGTGTCGCAGAAAGAACAGAAACTTGGAAGTGTTCTGGTGTAACGTGGAGTCCCTCTCCAGACCCCTATAGAGCATTTCATTCTTTTATCTATACCGCCTACGTGTCCAACCGATCGCAATTTCATGACCCTCACTGACCTACATATTGTGGCAAGTTACACGATTTAATTCAGGAATTGTGTGGCAACATGTTGCGTGTAAACTGAGCCATAAACAGAGCTCATGTTCACTTGACACAGGATCTACCAAAAATGAAATATTTGCGTTGCTATTTACAAGTTAAAATTTTTGTTTTGTAACTTGCTGTATTCAACAGAGAAATCTGAAATGTTTAAAATTTAATTGTCGGTGTTCTTGATATCATCCTTGAGCAACTTGCCCTCGAGGACCAAACAGAGAAAACAAGTATCTGGGCTACACAATAAACAGTATCTGTATTTGTTATTTGTATGTCATTAACGGTAATACTTTCTGTTCAGTGCAACCAATACTGAGGCGGTAAAACGTATTTGGAATTAACTTTACAATGTGAATTAATCGTAAAAGCTTGAAATTAATCCTCCTAATAGGGAATTATATGCGTTTCTGTTATAAGAAAACCTGAGCAAAATGGTCAAAGCAGACATAAGCAATTTTGCCTTGCATTGTCCAAGTAGCGCGATATTTATTTTTTACAGATAATTTAATTATTAGCCTAATTTCATATCTTCACGTTTAATGTTTCTGAAATTGGATCCCTGGCGACTTTGGTGAGGCAAAGGGGCTGCGTTTTGCTCACCTCTGTTTAATGTGAACCTCGTATACACGTAAGCTCCATTGATTAAAATTTTATAAAGTTTTCTCTGTGACGCCGTGAAGGCGTATTGAAGTAACTAAGGCATAGATCTCCTCATCCTCGACCTTGGCACTGGATAGCAGTGTACGTCCAGCTTCACGCGCCTATCGTTTTGCCACCGACTAAAGCGCCTTCACTTCTCATTGGACAGGAGGCTGAGTGGACTCAAAGCCGTTCTGGATGTCATTGAAGGAGCAAATCTTTTCGTGCTTCTGCCGGAAAAGTAACCACAACCCTTGACTGTCCGATCCGTAGCTTCACATACGCCGTCCTAGCTCGTATCAGTTACAAGAATATCTAGGTTCCATGATTATTTGAAGACCAGAGAAAAGAACTTTGCGCTCGCAACCAAGAAGTCTTAAAAACTGTAGCTTGTTCCACCTTGGTGTTAGGATTCTGGCCTTCTAGATTGTTACATTTGGTAGTAGACTTTCTGATTCCCGACGTTTCTAAGAACCCTAACACCTTCACCGTGAAGAATAAAGGAATTCTTCTAGGACTGATTTATATTTGAAGACGATGGCGATAGGTTTTTCGAAACTTCCGATGTCAATAACGCTGCTACTCCATGTAGCAACGCAGAAGACCGGAATACTCAATACCCACGTCGGTTGGACTTTAAATCTCACATCGTTGTATATTTACGAGAATATCTGATGGCCCCATTTGAATGTCGCATGTATCGGCCACCAGAACGTGAGACACATTCACACAAGACTGTGGTAGGAATTTCAAGTACACTGAGGGGATTATGAATTCGAAATGATACGGTTTGTATGCAGGAATTATTTTTGAGCTGCGCTAAAAAGGGCATTTCCAACATTATATTAATGAGGTTATGTTACATTTTATAAACCAGTTTCGGATTGTTTTATTTTATCCTGGTGGCGACACGGGTTGGATATGAAACTATGAATTTTGTTACTAGTAGGTTTATTTGTTGAATAACGTTTAATAATCTACTTCTTTTATGTGGCACGAAAAGTTAGCGTCTGAAGAGAAAAGGGTTCGTGCGGTGGTTCATGTGTCGCCGCCGGCCTGTCACGGCAGAGGAGCCGGTTCTACGCCTGGCCAATGCCTGCGAGGTTTATGGAGGACGAAGTGGCAATGGGACAGGCTTTCCCGCATACTTCTGTCCATTCCTGTCGTTTAAATTCCAACAATGCTACGTCACCACTGACATTAGTATATTTAATCGATAGGCGCGTAGCATATAGTGTGTTAAATACCGGCGACTATATTGGCAACAAGACCACAACTAATTCTGTACCCAGCCTTTTAATTTAACCATTACCAAAGAATATATTACATAAAAGGGAAAAAGTCAGTAAGTGAATATAAAATAAATAAGGAGAATATAAATGGTTTGTCCGAGGACAATGACAGAGAATAAGCTCGGATAAAGACACGTATAGTGTCTAATAGACGAAGAAATGGATCACCACAATAGAATGTCATAGGAAAGAAGAATATAACAAGGTTGTTATGACATCTCGCGGTTTTTTTTGTACACGAAGGAGAAGAAGTCGAAACACGAGAAAAACATCGAAAGGTTAAGTGAAAGATAACGTGAACAGAGTAGACGAAGAACAAGATCGACAAGAATAAAGACGGCGCATAAGTTTAGGTCAAACTGCAATATGGAGCGAAGCAGTTCCTACCGGCGCAGAGCACTGAGGCGGTAGGAACTGGCTTGTGAGAATTTGCAAAAGGAATACTGCAGTGTAATGTTAGAGAAAACTAAAGGAAGATGAGTTTTTCCTTAGGACGATACAGGCACAAAGTATCACGATGTGTTAGCTGTCTGTTGCTGCTAGCTTGACTGCTCAACTCCCTTCCCCCAAGCCCCAGTGGGTCATTAGCTGCAGAGGATATGTTTGTGGATACGGGAACAAAACCTTCAGTGTGATCTCCAGCAGATGCGTGTGCAGAGGTGTGACAGACCACGTGATGCAGTGCTATAGTCTGTGACCAATATAAATTTACACCAAGCGATCGGTTCTTCTCTTTCGTAGTTGTATGCCCAGAGGTCAAAACCTTCCGACATTTCTTGGGACATCAATAATCCTACTTCATAACAAATGTTACGGCATATTCTCTATTTCGAAACTTTTCTTATGTTCTCTTGGTTTATGAGGTGAATGCTAAGAAGCTATAATAATGTATTGAATGCATTTTGTATGCGTACTAAATTAATTATAGCCCTGTCATGCGTTAAATTTTGAAAACTGAAAATATCTATTTCCCGATTATTAACATTTTTTTACAAAGTAAAATTGTAACTACATATTTAGAAGTCACTCCCACCCGTCCGTAACTACATATTTAGAAGTCACTCCCGTCCGTCCGTCTGTAGCGTAGCGCCAGTAAACAGTTTGTTGGGTCTTTATGATATTCTGCATAGGCCTCTTTCACAAAAACATTTGAAACAAGCACGAGGGTCGAGAAAATCGTCTCAGTAAAAATCATATTTTACTTCAGGGTTTAAAAGATTTGTTATCGCTCTGTCCACGGTTCTTCGCAGAATTAGGTGAAATTCTGTTGTGCAATTGTGGGTTTTGTTAGAAACCGTACATGCAGAGCTACGCGTTACTGGGCGTCGTGAATTTAAGTATGTGACCGAGTTCTGCAGGTTTCATCAATTTTGAAAAATACTTGGTGTAGCAGATGTCCACAAAAAAAAAAGTGTTTAAGGTGATTTTCGCGAAAATTATTTCAGTGAAAGCCATATTTTACTTCGGGTCGTAACTGAATTTCTATCTCTACTTTCCACATGTATTTTCCGATTTTGTTGAAATTCAGTATGAGAGGTCTGACTGCACGGAATGTCGTCGAATGTTTAGGAGCTTTTTGAAAAACGGCAAGCTTTTTATGAAAATGAAATTACATACACACTAGTTAAGTAACATACCAACAAATGCACATATATAGTCTTTAATAATCTAAAATTTACTTTAAAACACTTAAATCGCTCCTACATGTTTCGATTATACGATCATCTTCAGGGAGCATACTTTGTTCCCTGCTAAAGTTATAGTTTAAAACACTCAAGAACAAAGTATGCTCCCTGAGGATGAACGTATGATCGAAATATATAGGAGCGTTTTAAGTGTTTTAATGTAAATTTTAGATTATTGAAGACTATATATGTGCATTTGTTGGTGTGTTACTTAAATAAACTACAAAATGCACGGTGCAATGATAAAGATAGTTACATATGCACATATACCCTGAGACTTACGACAGGCTGAAAGTAAATAACTCCTTGATAAACTCTGTGTAATTGGTCACGGTTTGCGTCGCATGTAGTGTTTTTATATTATATAAAAGTTTAGATGTCTCTTAATATAGAACACAGGGTTTATGCATAAGAACAACTAATTGGTTTGTGGGCTAAAGAGAAATGACAGTATACGATAAGAACCTTACCGAAACAGAAGTACATTTTGCGGCGAAGCATAGTTTTTAAATTGAACTTGGAGGTACGTAAAACAACCACTGGGATTTAAGGGGGAATTTCACCCAAATGTTTAGAAGAGGAAATTCATATCAAGATCGAAATACACTTTACGTTGTCAAATACAGTAAACACACTTCATACCTCAACTGTTGATGGCTACAATAACCCTTTGGAAGACTTTCGGTGAAGTCACTGAAGACTGTTCATGCCATAAGTCACGTCATGGTTGAGTGAATATTCCGACGCTTCACTGAATCTTCTGGCTTCTTTCATCAACCTAAAAAGGTTTCGTTGTTTCTTTTAAATTATTTCTTATATCAAAATGCATTAAACACGTAGAGAATAACAAAATCTGTTTTTCTAGACGTTTTGAACGGATGTTTGAAATACTTTCCAAATCGCAGGCTGGAAGAATTCTAATTATTTAATGATAAAATGCTCGATTGTGACGAAGAGCGAGCGATCTGTGGATATACATGTAGCGTTTAGTTTACAGGCGCATTCGCAACATGGTGAAGAGCGACAACTGTCTTCGTCATTTATCTCAGTATTTAACGAAGTTGATGCACAAAATTTGTTTCACAATAAGTATCATCACACCTATAGGTGTGATGATACCAGAGGCTGTTTAATGCAATTTTGACCTCCTGATGATGATCACATGTGCTCGAAACATGTAGGGGCATGAAATAAACCTTATTGTGAAACAAATTTTGTGCATCAATTTGATTAAATACTGAGATAAATATACTGAGGTGCACGGTCAACAAAACGTCAAAAAATATCTTCGTCATGTCTGTCCGTCCGCCCGAATGGAACAACTCGGCTCCCACTGGATCGATTTTTATTAAATTTGTGAATTTTTTAAAAATCTGTCGATTAAGTTTAATTAAAATCTGATAAGAATAACAGTTACTTTACATGAAGCCCTTTGTGCATTTTTGATCAGATCTCTTTCGATTCTTAGATTGAGAAATATTTCAGACAGTGTTTGTAGAGAAAATCAAAACACATTTTGCGTTCAGTAACATTTTTTTTTTCCAAAATCATGCCGTTTGTGAGATAATTTGGAAACATATTGTAGAGTCGGGCAGGCCATAGGTGACAATATGGCACATGCGCATTACATGCAGGATACCTCAAGCTACAAACGCAATCTCAGAATATGTAATAGTTACTGTATTTCCACCGCAAAAATGGTTGCAAAAACTCGCCTCATTGTTACGTTATACGTACTCTTGTTTTATGCTGAAATAATCTACCGGGTATTAAAATATCGAATATTTTAACACAGGAGGGTTGTTTGACCGTGCATCTTCCTCATGAAATAAAGTGGAGTGCCAACTTGATGCAACTACGCAATTTTATTGATGTATTCTTAGCTCGACATGTTTCGGGCGCATATGTCTATCATCAGGAGCATTAGATGTTGAGTTGCGGCATATGGTTTTCTGCACCGAGTTTTTGGATGGGTGGTGGTCTTGAGAGCCGCTGCGTGGGTCGTATATACGGTGCGGATGGTGCCGTACGACGTCGCACGGCACCATCCGCACCGTACACACGACCTACACAGCTGCTCTCAAGACCACCACCCATCCAAAAACTCGGTGCAGAAAACCATATGCAGCAACTCAACATCTAATGCTCCTGATGATGGGCGTATGTACCCGAAACATGTCGAGCTAAGAATACATCAATAAAATTGCGTAGTTGCATGAAGTTGGCATTTCACATTACTTTATCACATTTAGAATTATATTACTTGCAATAAATAATACCTTATCGCAAATACATGTTAAAATTAACATTTCCAGTAATGTTGATAATTGTCACGTCACATTTCATATTCGCACTACTTTTGTAATTAGAATTTATTGTACTTATGTGCATAAGGAATTTATTTATATGTTTATATTGTTACATAAATTGATGGAACGGAATTTGTTTTACCTTAAGCTTCCGCAAAAGAAAAGCCACTTTGCGACTTTCTTTGTTAGTTAACATGGCTACTGTTGCTTAACGTTTCTAGCAGAACCTTGAAATTGCCTTGTGCAGCTGACAGCAACCAGGGTCGCGTTACATTGTGGTCACGAATCCAGTAAAAACTCATTGCACGCCCCTCAGCTTCAAGCAATTTGGCGATGCAGTAAAGTTGGATTTACTTTGACAATATGATAAAAGTTTCTTTCGTACTTTTCTTATTTTAATATGTTCCAGATAAAAAAATAAATGGGACTAAAATAAGATAATCACAATAAAATTTTAAACCCCGAAGGTACAGCCAAACTTGTGGATTGCAAGTACCGTACGTTTTCTGTTGTGCTGTTTAACGCAATTCTTATTTGCTAACTTTATATTCATCTGTCAAAAGAACCAATATGACAGATCAGAACTTACATTATTGAATGGTTAAGACAAAGATACCTTTTTATTTGTTGTGTGTTTTACAACGTGTCTCTTATTTTTCCCCTGAGCCCGACATTTGTCACCGGATGCCTCGAATGAAATAATTCTTTGCAGTAAACTTGCCGTACTCGGGGAAACGATAAAGAGACCAAACTTATGAAGAAACTGCTTGTTTCCAATGCATAAAGAAGTATCAATTATCACACAATTTACTCTTCTAGTTGTGTAAATAATTTCCACTATTACAGATTACGCAGGCCTTAAACTTTTTGGGGGACAGCGGTAGCACAGTGGTTAAGGTGCTACGCTACAAATCTGAAATTCGCTGGTTCGATCCCAGCTAGTGTCAGTGGATTCTTCATCGACATAAAATCCTTCCGATCGCAGCCTGTAACAGAAATGAGTACCAGGAGCATTTCCTGGGGGTAAAGGCGGCCGGTACGCAAGGCTGACAACCCTACCATGTCATGAAATCGGGGAACCTCAACTTCCTGGAACCCTCTGGGCCACTCCAGGCCTGTAACCTTCACCTTAAACTTCCTTGGACGCAGCTCCAGAGTCTCGCGCTGAAAGGAAGTCTTCTGTTATTTCTTTGCAGTAGATCTATATTTTAAGAAACTCCAGAACAAGGAACAGGCTCACTGGATAGTACTAAAAGACCTGTCTGAAAAGGGACCTGTATGTAGCGGAAACCTGTCTTTAGCGGAAAACATTTACAGTCCCGAGGATTTGGAGTCAATACGATACAGATTTTTAGTATCTGTATGAAACGGAATCTGCCTGCAACGGAAAATAATTTTGGTGCTTGAAGTTGTGTTATAGGCAGTTTTCACTCTATAATGAGTCTATAGCAAACTGTAGCTGAGGCAAAGTGTGAAGTTTGAGGCTATTTATATTACAATAACAGGATTCCAGCTGTATTATCAGGAATGTTTGATATTTGACGGTAATTACGGCAACTCATTTTATATAGCGCTGAATGGCCGGATAATATTAACGGCTGAGTTAACTGGAAGTGATGTGGAATGAAGCATTATAATGTCCATTTTTGGTGCTGTAATCTGATTTACTGATACAGCATTTACTTGGACGGACAGATGAAAGTCAGGTCACTACAAATATCAGAATAAGTTCTCGCCGGTTTGAGAAATGAAGCTGAACTCCTGGATACGGAGCACGCATGCTACTCACTCGACTGAGCGGATTACTTTACTAATATTAATGGTAATAAGCAAGTAATGTAGTTTTTAATGTTTTCCATTACTCTCAATTTCTTCACGGAATCAAAGATCGTGGAGTTAGGGTTGATGTATCTGGGTGCTTGTGTTCGTATTTGTCGATTTTAATATTTTGTATAGTACAAACACTTGTTTACCGAATCGAAAATGCATTTCTTTATGCCTGTGCCTCATGAGAAGGTAAAGGTAAGGGCAAAGTTCTCCCTAGAACAGGCCAGTAAGACCCAGAGGGAGAGTAAAGGTATACCTCTACTCTTCCTTTAACGCTCACGGCCGCTTTACCCCTGAGAAAGACCTGGTACAGATTTTATATTAGGCTAGATGGGCCCCAGGGCAGGTCTGGTCAGGTGCAGAAAATCTCGCCCCCACCGGGATTTGATGCCTGGACCATCCAGCCCGTAGCGAGTCGGTATACCGACTGAGCTATCCCGGCCTAAATTCAATTGGAAAGGGAACGTGTGATTCAAATTATGAATATGAATTCATCTGGGTAATGGACACATCGCGTCTTCCTTCTTTGATAATCCTTTTTTGATAATCAGGGTGTAGAATAACGCTTCACTGAAAAAATGATCAGCTTTTTAAGGGGCGTCATAGTTAGCTTAGTGACAAACGCTGATACACACGCATTAAAACTCAAAGCCTCTTGTAGCTTATAGGCATTTCGTTTTGTGAACTTTCCCGAAAAGCTTCACAAAACGTTACATTTGACAGTGAGATGAATTCTCTGCGGAAAACAAACGGCAAAAACCGTACTTTTGGAACCTACCATCAGATTTTACTGTCCTCTACTCTGGTGCTGTAGATCTCTGAGTATTTCGTCTAAAACGCCACGAATCCTAAGGGACTACAAGAAGACTGGATTTGTTTATAGTTCGACTTTGGTTTATGCGGCCGTTTCATCTAAAGGCCTATAACTGTTTATAGTCAGAGGGGTACTTTAACCAGCGTGATCTGTCCGCACCGGCACCTTGTCAGTGCGTCAGCATAAATATGGGGGAGAAATTTGCAAACAGTCAATAAAATTGCTGAGACTTTACTACAGCAATACAATGTGATTTCCCAACCCTCTTGTTGGCATGTGTCGAGAATTTGTATAACCATGTTCACTTATGTCAGTTTACACGCAGCCTATACCCACGCGTATCTCTGACAGAGCAAGAAGCATTATAGAGGGAGCAAGGTGCATGAGATTGGATTATTTCAGTGGTTTTTGGAAGTTACAATAAATTTTGCTACTCTCACTTGAACAATTATATGGCATTAGTAATTCTGACATATTGGCTCCATCTGCATTAATATCTGAGTGAAGATAATAATTTCTCAACGAATTAAATAAGCAATTTTGTGGGACTGGATCCTTCTTAATAAGCTTAGTCGTTAAATTATTTAGAAGCTTATATGTAAAACGAAGCTTCATTACCATGGCTATAAAGTCTAACGCTGTATCTTATTCTAAAGAATCTCAATCCTGTACGTGCGCTCGCACTTTATTTATCTAAGATAGTTTCAATATTACCTCAGTGTGTAATTAATCTATCTAGGTCTGTACATTTCATTTATGGTAGACTTCTAAGATAAACATTTTCCTACAGTCGCTATTTGAACAAAGATTATACCTAAGTTTTAAAATTATTCCGTTCCTATAATAATAATAATAATAATTATTATTATTATTATGTACCTTATATAAGGACAGGTTTCGTCTGTGCGTGATTAGTTATTGATATTTACGCCAGATGGCAGTTGTTGTTATGAAGCAATTGAGCAGTTTTCTTCGGCATTACGGCGCGTTACTGTGCCGCCATCATCTGATAAGCTCTCTCTTCAGAACCTCTCAAATTCATGACGTACACATTTACTGCAATTGTGATTTTATGGTATATATGATATATATATATATACACACGGAGGAACAAATTAGTTTAAACATTGTCTGTGGAAATTATAGCTAGAAACGCCGTGGATCAGCGCGTGAACATTAGGTTACACCGTTTTGTGAAAGAGCCTTGGCTTTTGGTGGTGGTGGTTATAGTAATAGTAATAATCTTAAGAATAACTAGACCGGAAAATTTCTCCAGCCATATCTTAGTTCCCCAAGTGATCTATTTCTGCTAGGTTTCTCTGACCATATAATGCATGTCCCGTGTACTTACGGCATAATACGTTATAATGCTTGGGATGGAGAAAAGAATGTCCAGACGTGGAAGGTCGCAGGAAATACGTAGAATAGGTAATAGCAGACAGCAAAAAGCCGACCATCCTCAAGTACGTGGTTTAGTAGTTATAACGCCTTTAAGAATGATCATGTTACACATATTTATAGAGGGTTTCGATTACTCACACGACTTACTGAAATGGCAGTCACGTGAACTGCGCGTGTTGGAATTCACAATTATCAGCAAGTAACCTATATCAAATCTCGGCCAGCAGGTCTCCTGCTAACTCTCTTCCGGTAAGTCCCGCGAATGTCTGGATGGGGTTTAATTCAGAAAATATTGTTACGTTTTTTCGGACTAATTAACCAACCAATTCCTGCATCACGCCCATTTTTGAGAGGTTAGAGGTTAACACTTATTAGGGCTATCCATATGAAATAACACTGAATGTTCATCACCGTGTTCACAAAAGTTCATCTGCTGTCCCTGTCTTCAGCCAGATAAATCTAAACGAAAATCTGAATTTTTAAAATTTATTTCTGCCTTATTTTGGAGATGTACAGCGGCTTTGGCTAAAAGCCGGAAGGTCGCGTGTTCAATTTCCGTTAGTGTCATTGGAATTTTTCACTGACCTAGTCCTTCCGGCCGCATTATGGCACTTGAGTCGAGTCAGCCTCTAAGAGAAATGAGTACCAGCAATAATTCATGGGGAGGGGGGTAAAGGCGGCCGGTGCGTAGGGTTGACAACATTAACACCTGCGTGCGGTGACTGTCTTGAAACCTCAGATCCTCAACCATCTGTAACCTTCCGGGTCTGTACAGGGGTAACTTTGCCATTACCTTTACCTTTACTATAGCTTTGGCAGTTAGTTGTCGGCCTCGTTCGATGTCTCGTTTGTCCGAATTTTATCACAGCCTTTAGTTCATATGGGATTTGTGGTGCTGAAAGTGGCAGACGGACAGGTGTTTCTCCAAGTAATTTGCTTTTCCTCTGTCAATGAAATTTCACCAATTCTCCATACGTATTCACTCACCTGTCACCAAAACTACACATTTTTCTACAGTTGATAGCGTACTTTAATAAAGCTTTCCTTTTTCTGTCTCCCTAGAAAGAACCTTGCCTATATCACACCATCTACCTTCTGAAGTAGTCATCACAAATAACTTACTATTGGACAACATGTAGGTAAAGACAGAGACTAAAATCCCTCCTATTTTTGATACGGCGAAATGAGCGTTTACAGAAGAGTGAAGATAAATCTTGACACATTCTCTACCTCTACCCTGCTTGAGGTTTTTACCCTGACTGAGGGTTTTCTGTACTTTTTCCTCAGTTGTAAGGCAAATACCAGGCTATAAGTCGTAAGACGGATCACGGCCCGCATTCTTCCAAAATTAATTGTGTTGTTCTGTTTATTATTTGTGTGCAAACGTGTACTGTATTACTGCCACCGGTTGTCAACCCAATTTTAGTTAACAAATATATATATAGTCTGCCGTCAGCAGAGTAGCCACTGCGTAGTAGGCAGGGTGAGATCCGTTCCCATTCTCGATGGTGCAGCAAGGAAAACAATTACTGTCACTCCAGGAATTGAACTTCAGTATTTTAATGCATGTTTATTCATTTTACTTAGTTGTTTCACGTCATTGGCAAATGTTCTTTGAATAAAATTTTAAAAAATTTATAAGATATAAGAATTTTCTAGACTTTCATGTTTGCAGCTCGGAAAGCAACGCTATTTCTAGCAGACCAAAAACACAGCAAGCACCCTTCAGGAGCCTCTATTGTGTGTACGGACGTGAGTCCTTGGATATTACGTAATCCTTGGCATGGTATAAGCACTGACAATCCCATACGCCCTACTTAATCTCCCGACGGTAAAAAGTTGTTTTTATTCATGAAATATCGACTTCGCCGTGACCAGCGGCAATCTCTAAGACATGGAAGTTGTGCGGACAAGTATAACGAGCGCATTATTAATAGTTTGTTTGGCACTTTTTCTTTTGCTCCAATAACAATTCTTTTTTCAAATACCCGGTTAATGAAGGTTTACTTCAGTATCTTGAATACATGGGTGTCTAATTTTGTAATAAGAAGACGTTCGTAGAGGAATACATAAAGAAAGAGATTTAAAGGCGAAATTCCTTGAACAATTGGCGATATTATGCTGTATCGCAGGTTAGTCTTTAGTCGCCAGTTAGTCACCGCGGAGGCCTGGTTTCGATTCCAAGTCAGTCTTTGTGGGATGTGTGATGGAAAAGGTGATTTTTGTATAGGTTCTTACCTGATTGCTTCAGTTTCCCGCTGTCAGTAAGATCGCAGCAATTCCCCACCGTCAAGTTGCAGGTTCCTGCCACCTACGCTGCATGTCTTAGCAACTGACAGCTGTGAAATGCAACTCTTTACTTCCTTTCTCTCCTGGTGGTGTTCTGGAATGCGCTGTAGGCTACACAGTCTAGAAATAAGTTGTACGGTGAAGTAACTCTGAACAGCGTATAATATAATATAATATAATATAATATAATATAATATAATATAATATAATATAATATAATATAATATAATCACACACTTTATACAAGTATTATAGTGTC
>Ga0123353_10006980_pt1 | contig 15181 bp, 9 predicted proteins | sample TergutLab28metaG_3_FD_92763 | JGI IMG/M metagenome (GOLD analysis project Ga0123353, IMG submission 92763) | Labiotermes labralis P3 segment gut microbial communities from Petit-Saut dam, French Guiana - Lab288 P3 | ecosystem: Host-associated > Arthropoda: Insects > Digestive system > Gut ... | reverse complement strand
AGTCAAGTCAGCCTATTTTTGATCACTGTCATCTTTCTTCTTGCGTTTCTTTGATATTACTGCGTCTGAACCAGAAAAGGCAATAATGACTATCACAGGCACTACAAATGGAAGCATATCAAAATCAATATCCCAAATCCGGCTAATCAATCCCAATGTGACGCCAACAACAACCGCAACGACAACGTATATTACTGCTCGTTTAACACTCATTTGATCCCTCCTTTCTGTATGACTACAAACAGAACGGAAAAATCGGGTGTATCGCTTATTCCTGGCGGCAAAAAGACAAGTTTTGTGCAAGGATTAGGCGGTACGGAGCACTAGGGCAACCCTGACATGGGCCGCCTTTACTTGACTACTGTTACGGCGCATGAGATTGCTTTTCCGTCTATTTGTATTGTTATTGTTGTAGACCCGACTTTTTGTGCCGTTATTAACCCGTCGGGGGATACCGTGGCTATTGCCGTCGATTTTGGCGTGTATACTGCGGACTTGTTGGTTGCATCATACGGCGTTATTATCGGGTTGAGCTGATACGTATCGCCGACGTTAAGCGTTATCCTTTGCTCAGGCAACGCTATCGACGTTACCGGGGTTTTTACAGTAACTGTACAGCTTGCGGTACGTGAACCGCTGTCGCTGGTGGCTGTTATTATTGCGGTGCCGGCGGAAATGGCTGTGACCCTGCCGTTTGAATCAACTGTTGCTACAGTCGCGTTATTTGACGACCACGTCGAGGTTTTTATCGTTGCGCTACTGGGCGCGTATGTGACCGTGAGCGGGCTTATAATGCCTACATTGACTGTAAGAGACTGCTTGCTGAGCGATATCGATGTAACGGGTGTTGGATCCGCCCTGACTGTGACGAGACAATCGGCTTTGATTGAGCCGCTTGAGTTTGCGACGGTTATCCTCGCCGAGCCGGCTTTTACGCCGGTAACCAGACCGCCTGCGTTCACAGTCGCGACAGATGTATCTGAAGAACTCCACCTCAAGGTCGATTTGTCAGCATTATTAGGTGTCACGTAGGGCTCAAGCCTTATGTTTCCGCCCAGGGTCACGGTGGCTGCAGCCCGCACGCTTATAGCTGTTGGATTGATGGTTGTGGGGACCGGGTTTGGAGTTGGAGTTGGAGTTGGATTCGGAGTTGGAGTTGGATTCGGATTCGGATTCGGGTTCGGCGTTACCGTTTGGCCGGGTTGCTCTTCCGTTGATTGCCCGGTCGATGAAGATGAGGCGCCATCGGGCAAAATATGTATACCTACAATGGTCGACCTGTACCCTTGCCTTTCCCTGACCGTAACATTGACTTTACCGGCTTTATGCGGCGTCGCGACGCCATTTTCAGGGTTTATCTCCAGCATTGCCGGGTCTGAGCTGTCAACTACTGCATCCGTTCGTGCGATTCCAACGTCCATTGCCGCTGCCATGACGCCCGGCAATTCGATGGACGGAACTGCCATGCCGACTATGGAGGCGTAACCGGGTTCAATTGTCGATGAAGCGCCCGACACAGGAGGGAGCAGTACAACGTTGAACAGCACTGTGGCAATTCTTGTACCCGTGGTGATAGTCAGCGTGTATTCTGTTTCAAACAGAGGATTGAACGTGACGGTCTTTGTGACCGCGTTAAAGTCGATTTCCGGGCCGGCAGGCGAGAAACTGAAACTCGACGCCGGTAAACCTATAAATTCCAAATCCGTGATATTTGCCAGGGCAAGGGCCCGGCTGACAGCGCTGTTGCCCAATAGCGATACCGGTACGCCGGCAAACGCGGTGGCTGCAGGCTGTGACGGCGGGTATATAGTAAGTTCATATACAAGCGGAGTAGTGACCTGGGGGGTGTAGCTCATGGACTGCACTGGGAACTGCCTTCCTTCGTCTAGCCCGATACCTCCGGGCATCGGTGCAAACCCCCACTTGGACCACTGGAAAACGCTGTAGCGGTAAGTATATGTTTCTTCGACCGTTATCTGCTCGCTCGGGTATCGCGTACTGACAAACAGGTAGTAGGAGACCCCGTCCAGATAAGTGACGGACATAGAACTGGTGGTAGTGCCGCCGACCCTGATATACTCAGCGCCCATGAACGGGTAATCAAGCTCGCGATAGCCGGGGTCGGTGGAATTGGTAGGATCACCGGGGCTGCGGTAATCGTATGCATCCCTGCTGCCGGGTTGGACCATTATGTCTTTTATATGATTCTCGACGCCGGGCAGCGGTTCGCGCCACGGCACCCTGTCCCTGATAAGGGCGTCCGGCCTGTTTATCGGGTTGGGCAGGAGCCTGAGATAGAAAGTATTGGTTTCATAGTTGGGGTCGCCTGTCAAAATTGCGGTGACGCGCCCCCATAGCCCGTTTTCGCTTTCATCGGCAGTGCCGTTGATATCCGTTATTCGGTATAGCCCGTCGCGGACTTCCTGTTCCGTTATCGAGTAGATATCTTTTATACCCGGCGGTACCTTTACCCAGGCGTTGGCGACACGTTCCCACAGGATAAAGCCGGATTCCGGGGAAATAACAGGGTTATATTTCCCGCCGACAAACAGATCGACAGTATCAATGAAGAACAGATCGCCCCATACCCTTGCGTCGGCTGCCAGCATGGAGTTTCGCGGCGGTGACATAATCACTGCGGCGAGTCCGGTCGGCTGGGTGTTGTTGGGGATGAGATTCCCGTTCGTCGCGGTGAGCATCTGCGTGGTCACGCGGTCCACGGCGCCGCCGCGCAGGACGGCGAGCCTTACTGAACGGGGCACCGCCATGGCGGGCGGGTCAGTTGGGGACGCCGATTCGGTCGTCTCGTTTTTGAAAAAGCCAAGCCTGCTCGTACCGGTATTTCTCGGCACGTGGAACTCGTAGCCGGCGGGCACGAACTCGCCCGATATGGTCGGGTGCGGCACTCGGCCGTAAGGGCCACCGTCCCAAACGAATACGCGTTCGAATTGCAGGGGGTTCCCGAACCCGTTGCTCGGGTCCGGGTTTGCAATCGGGAGGCCGAACCTGTCAAGAATGACGCCGCTGTCGTTTGTCCTGATCTGATACAGTATTTCACGGTGTTGGTTACTTATATATGTGCCCCATGACATACCCGACAGAGCCTGGTTTGCGTTGTTTCTCGGAGTGACGGAAGGCCTGTCGTTTATTTGCATCGTGAGCACCGGCCCGTACCCAGTCGGGTCGGGATTGATGACTCCGGCGGGCAAGCGCTGCCCTTCGCCCTGGATATTAGTGCCGGGATACCATGTGCCGGTAGTGCCCGTGTGCCAGAATGTGACAGCTTCGCTCCGGGGCGCAACGACAACGTAAAGCTCGGCGACAAGGTCTCCGCGCCCGTCGGGGTCGGTGGTCAGCATTATCCTGACTTTTCCGATACCTGTGTTGCTCGCTTGAATCCCTATGGGGTCGCCGACGCGTACCGACGTCCTGTCGCCGCCAACGAAACGCGCGGCGGGGGCGATGCCCTCGGGCTCGACCTGCTCAACCTGGATATACAGCCTCTGACTCATCATAGCGTCGTCTTCGACGCTTGTCAATATGTAATTGAGTTGGGGGTCCCCGGCAAACATAATGGAGCCCCTTGAGAGCTTTGCGGTTATTCCCGTACTCGACCTGAGTTCAACTTCGACCGTCGCGCTGCCGGAATCCGCGCCCGGTATTGCGCCGACGACCCTTGCCGTAACGGCGTCCCTTATTATCTCAGGCAGCGTGGACGCGTCTATAAGGCCCCTTATCGCCGTGATAGTAGCGGTATTGCCGGACTGTGTGACTGAAACCCTCGGGTCATTGGACGACCATATGACCTGCCTGCCCGGCGTCGCCGTAAAGGCCGTCACCGTGGAGGAGCCGCCGGGCGTCAGGATAATCCTGACAGGGTCGACAATTACGTCGTCCGCGTCCCTGAAGACCCGCACCGGGACCTCTTTTATTTCTCCGGTTTCTATCCGCGCTATTACGGAAGCGACGCCCGGGCTGAGGCCTGTGACAAGCCCGGTCTCGCTGACGCTTATAATAGAGGGGGGGTTGGTCGACCATCGCGCTGTTTCGGTGGTGTTTGTCGGCGTAAGCACTGCCTGGAACTGTATCGATTGCCCAACGAATATCGTCGCCTGTTCGGGCGCTACCCTTGTGATGCCGGACGCCGATACGAACAGCGGCGCAGTAAAGGTCACGGCAGCGGTAAATTTTTTGTTGCTGGCGTCGGTCAATGTAAAGGTGATTTTATCAGTCCTGTTCCTGGAATCAAGGCCAAGATTTGTACAGGTGAATTTAAAGACATTCGGGCCCGTCCTTTCCAGATTGCCCACGGCGCCCGGCCAGATATTCGGGTTGGGGCCAGGGCTGGGGTTGTCCCACTGGAATACTATTACGCCCTGGTCGATCAGCGAGCCGACCTGCGCCGCGGATAAAAGCTTTCCGCCCACAAGCTCGACCGTTAAGTTCAGCGTCCTTGTCCCGCCGGACGGGACCGAAGTGGTGTTCGGCGTGACGGCGACGTTTATTCGTTGTATCTGCATATCGCGTATGTCTGAGCTGGACCCTCCGTCGCCCGGGGCATTTGTTGGATCGCCGAGATATTTCTTGATCGCGTCGATCACGTCCTGGATGGAACGGAACTGGCGGAGTTTCCACAGGTAGTCCGCCATGGCGTCCTTTTGTGAGTTGGTGTAACTCTTATAAGGATCGGCGCCGGTCTGGAACTGCAGGATAGCGGAGTTGGCGGCGATTTCAATTATCTTCCGCAGCGCGGCGTAATCCGGGGAGTTGTTGATCTGCCCGAGCAGTGTGGTTTCGGCGGCAAGGCGCGCCTGTACAGCCTTGTCAAAAGCAGCTTTGACGGCGGAAGGCGTCGCGTAGGCTGTTTTCCGCGCAGCCAGGACCTGTTCCGCCACCCATGTTTTTCCTGCGTCCGACAGCGCGGAATATTGGCTGTTGCCCGATGTGTCGATCGTGAGGTCCGCCGCGAACTGTTGGTCCTCGAGGACGTTCCTGGCTTCAGTTGACGAGACGGCGCGATTAATTGCGTCAAGCCCTCTGTTTTCCTTGCTGGGCAAGCCGAGGGGGTTGTCAGAATTCAGGATACGCCTCGTCGCCTCGGCGCCCGAATACGGGGTCGCGCCGGCTTGGATGCTGTACATGACCCTCTCGTCAAATTGTTTTTGCAGTATGGCTTTCTCGGCTGCGTTCAGCGACGCCAAATGTATAGTCGAACTCATGAAGTGTATATTTTCAGTCAAATGCCCGCCCCAGTTTATAAAGAGCAACTCCTTGAGCATGCCGGTTTCTTTGCCGGGTTCGCGAAATACAGGCAGATAAACAAGCAGGCCCTTTCTCCCGTTATGCGTATCGAGTGGCTTGGGCGGGAGGGAGACGGGCGCGCCGTCGACATATGTGTATGTGAGGGTAGCCATGGAACCGGCATCGGACGGCGCAGGGACAAAGAAGCCGACCCAGTAGCCCCAGCGGTTGTTGCGCTGCGTCAGCGGGACACGGCTGGCGGCGGCCTGCGTCACGCGGGCCTCGGAAGCCGTACTGCCTGCCGCCATTGATAAATTCAGCGTGGCCTGGTTAAATGGAGCCAGGGCGCTTGTGTTTGCCAGCAGCTCGACCTTTTGCGGGCTGTTTGTGCCGATCCTGTCGATGCTGTTGTTCGCCCACTGGGATTCGGCGCTGGACACGGGATACCCGCCGACTACCGCGTTTATATTGACGCCGAGAGTCATAAGCTCAGGGACCGTGTTGACGTTCGCGCCGGAATTGTTGATAAGCAGGTTGCGTATGACGCCGGAACCGGTTACCGAGGCGTTGGGGGCGCCTATTGTGAGGTGCCCGACCGACGTGTTCTCAGCCAGATGCAATGTCGAGCTCGAGCCGGAAGCGTCAAACCGCGCGTTGATGGCGTGGCCGGAGTTGAGCCGCACCTCCACGCCGGACCCATTAATGTTCAAATCAGTCGGGCTGACGCCGTTGAGGTTGACGACGGCCTTTTCCCGCGCGTTTTCGAGGATTGTGACCTCCGGCACGCCGCTGCCGGACAGCATAAAGCCGGAAACGGCTTCCAGCTTGGGGACAGTCGAATTATCGCTGACGTTGATACGCGTATCCATGCTGAAACTTGCTACATAAATCCCTTCCGAGACGACTGTTTCGTATAAGGTAACGCTGTTTGGACCGCCGCCCCGGATAATCAGGCGGCCGTTTATCGTGCAGTTTGAGATGGCGGCGTTGCCGTCGCCGACGCCGTCGCCGATAGTGACATCGCCGTCGATAACGCAATTGCGCAGTTCGGCGCCGGGCGTCTGGATCAGCAGGTTGCCTTGCAGGTAGACATTACGTAACCCGGTTTCGGGCATATATACGTGCGCGAAAAGATTGTCGAGTATCCTCACAGATTCGGCGCGGGTGATAAAGGCGCTCGGACGGAAGTCACCGCCGGGATACCCGACCATCAGCCCTTTTTCAACGAAAGACGCCACATATGTCCTTGCATAGGACGAGACGAACGTCCCGTCGTTGAAGCGCGACAGGGTCCATTCGGCGACCGAACTCATGCCCAACGACCTTGCCGCCAATGTAGCGGCGTCCTGCCGCAGCAGGTTACTGTATGGGCGCATCGTCCCGTCGGTATTGCCGAAAGCGATGCCCATTTGATTGGCGATGGCGACAATATCGCGCTCGTTTGACGGCAAGTCGTTAACGTCGGTGAACCCGGCGAGATTTGACTTCGCGGTCGCGCCCATCGCTTTTGTAAGGAGCGAGAAAAACTCGATCCTTGTTATATAGTTGTTCGGGGAAAAATATGGCCCCGGAAAAATATCCTGGTCCAGGAACCCGAGGTTGTTCAATCGGTTTATGGAACCGGCAGCCCAGTGCCCGCTGACGTCAGAATACGAGTTGAAAGCGCCGGCTGTCTGCATAATACCCGGCGGGAGTATTCCAAACAGAAAGACAAGGACAAGCAGCGCCGAAAGGATTTTTTTTACACTCTGCATTAGAATTCCTCCTAAATAAATACGCAGTTTATACCGATATACATTTTATGCATTATACTAGTCATATCGCAATTTTGAACTTCGGACTTTAGGTGTAAGGAGGCATTCTTATGAAAAAACGCGTAATAAATCTGATAATGACTGTGGCGCTGATAATGGCGCTGCTTTCCGCATTTGCGCCGACTGCGCTCGCCGTAGTGTATGGCCCCACCAACTTCGGAACAAATTTGACCTGGAGGCTGGATACGGTCACGGGTGAACTCAACATAAACCTTCGCGCGGGCAGCGCAACAGGCTCCATGCCGACCAACTGGAGCAGCACGGGCGCGCCATGGTACAATCATCGCGCCGAAATAAAAAGCGTCGTGTTCGATAATGGTGTGACCAACATAGGAAACAACGCTTTCAATGGCTGCGCCGCCCTCACGGGGATCACCCTCCCGGCTAACGTGAGTTCTATTGGGACCGGGGCGTTTACAGGCTGCGTAAGATTAAAGGATTTTAGTATCGGCAGCGGGACAAGTAATAATTGTTTTATGGTCGATGCTTCCGGCATCCTGCTTGCGCTTGCCACCAGCGGAAATAACCAGGGGCAGGCGGAAAGGGTGGTCAAAGCCCCGGTGGGGCTGCCTGACAGCTATCCGGGCATCCCCGGCACGGTTAGGGTAATCGATCCGGAAGCATTCGCGTACAGCAATTTGATAACGGCTACAATACCAGCCAGTGTTAATAACATCGGGCTCAACGCGTTTTCGTGGAGCATATTCCTTAAAACTGTAACGTTTGAAGGGGACGCCCCCCAAACGCTCCCATCGGGGACACGGGGGTTGTTTGACAACGTGGCAAGCGGGTTTATGATTTACTACTACCCATATACCTTAAGGTGGCCGACGGCGCCCTCGACAAACTGGAGGGGGTATACGGCCAACGCCATGACGTCTTACGTGACATTGGACAAGTCCGTCGTTGCGCTGGAGATAGGCACAACGACGCAGCTAAAAGCCACCGTATACCCGCTTAACGCGAGCCAGCGCGTCACGTGGGCAGTTATACGGCAATCTGAACCCGAAGACGGAGCAGCCGGACAAACGGTCGCGACAGTGTCAGCCGAGGGGGTCGTGCACGGTTTGGCGCTGGGATGGGTCGATATCACAGCCACGTCGGAAAGGCCGGATGGCATTACCATAACGTCACCACCGTGCCGCGTTTACGTCGTAGCGCGCAATGTCTCCGTGACCAGTGTCGCGCTGAACAAAACACAGATGACGCTGACTTTAAACGGGGGCGCCGAAACGGTGTCCGCCGTCGTATACCCGCTCGACGCGACAAATAAGGAACTGATATGGAGCAGCAGCAACACAAATGTAGCATATGTGGATGCCGTCCCGGCTGAGGACCCCGATACAGGCGGCTCGAATACGACGCCCACCGCCCCTTCGTCGCTCCAGCGCCTGATAGTGCCGGTCGCGCCCGGCACGGCGACGATCACGGTCACTTCTGTTGATGGCGCAAAGAAGGCGACCTGCACGGTGACCGTTTCGGCGGCGCCTGCGTTTGTGCCGGTATCAAATATAACGCTCTCCACCACGACTGTGGCGACGGGAGCGGCGGTAAATCTAACCGATCTTGCTACTGTCCAGCCGTCAAATGCGACGAATAAAAATATCTCATGGAGGCTCATAGAACAAACGACGACGGGGGTCACGCTCTCGTTCAGCGGGGTCTTGGGCTTCCCCAGCGATCCATTTGGGCAAACAGGGACGCTTGTCGTCGAAGCTTCGGTAACAAACGGATTGGCCGAAATAACGAGCGCTGATGGCGTTGAGTGGGGATATCCTGAAAACATCGACTATACAAAGCGTTTCACAATCAATATAGTGCCGTTTCTGCCGGTCACAAGCATCACAGGGGTCCCGACGCTGGCTTTTGCCGGCGTGCCACTGCAATTAACGGGGATCGTTCACCCCGTCGGCGCGTCGTACAGGAAAATCGAATGGTCGCCCGATCTGGCTGCGAATACCGCCGGGGCGCATCTCGACCCCGTGAATGGGATCTTGATCGCGCAGTGGCCCGGTACGGTAAGCGTGACGGCGATCGTGCCAAACGGGCGGATGTCCAGTGATGGGACGCTCGTGGCATATGAACAGACGTTTGTCATACGCATCGACCCGTATACCGCCCACACGCTGGAGCTCCGGGCAAATCCGGGCGGCAGCGTGAGCGGTGCAGGCGCCGGCCAGTTTGCGGGCGGCGAGACGGTAACAATTACCGCAACGCCTGCCCATGGCTATGTTTTTGCCGGTTGGCACTCGTCAAACGGCGGTGATTTTGCCGACGCAAGCAGGACGACAACACAGTTCACCATGCCAAGTAATTCCACCACGGTGACTGCATTTTTCACATATTTGGGCCTGCCCTCTGGCGGCGCCGGGGGCGGGGGGGATGTTATCCTGCCGACGCCCGTGCATTATTTTACAAGCAGCAGCGTTTATATACGCGACTCCAACGTCTCGTTTGGCCATGTCACGGTGAGGGATTTCCAGCTCTTCAGCCATGTGACGCTTGATGGCGTCACGCTCTCGAAAAACGGCCACTATACCGCCTCGCGTTTGAGCGGTTTTACTGAAATAATACTAGCAAATGGTTATTTGAACGCACTTTATCAGGGACAGCACACCCTGACGGTACATTTTAAGGACTATGTGACGGTATCGGCAGTATTTACCGTTTTGTGGACCTCTCAGGAATCGCAGGCTTATTACGACGTCTACACGTCCGACTGGTATTATTCGAGCGTCGAATATGTAAGCGCCCGGGGCTGGATGTCGGCAAGGAGCACAGAGCCGGGGCGGTTCAGGCCGAACGACCCCGTGACGCAGGGCGAGGTCATAGACGCGATGTACCGGATGGCCGGTTCGCCGACAGTAATCAATCAATACGGCCAGCCGCTGCAGGGCAGGGATGCGTCGCTTGAGTGGGTGCTGTCAAACGGCATTCTTCCGGTCAGCGGGTACTTCAATCTAAACAGCCCGATTACGCGCCAGGACATAGCGCTAATGCTTTCCCGCCTGGCAACGGTGCTGCGCCTGCGGTACCCGGTAATACGGGAAACTCCGGCTTTCGCCGACGAATGGCAGATAGAACAGGTCGCAAGGGCTCCGGTAACCAGCCTATACAGGGCAGCGATAATAAACGGCAGGTCAGCAAGCACGTTCGTACCGCTAGGCAATATGACCAGAGCCGAGTTCGCCACAGCAATGTACAGGTTCTCAGAAGGAATGAAGAGTTGACACAAGGGGACGGTTCTCCTGTGTTCACCCTCTGTGTTACAAATCACCCGGCTCTGCGGAGCCACCCTCTTTGCTAAAGAGGGCAAGGGTTGGATGTTGTTAGCCTCTGCTTCCTCTTTAACACAACAGAACCGTCCCCCTGTGCTCATGTGTTTTCATTTTGTTCCTTGGCCGATTTGTATTAGGCGGACTATTGTTGGGCATAGTACCAGGTTTATGCCTAGTTCTATCAGGAAATTTATGCCTACTAGCGTTAGGAAAATGTATGCTGTTACGTTTGCGGCGTCGGCTGCTTCGCCCCACTGTGTTAGTGTTGGCAGGAAGAATAGGTATGAACCTATAATGAAAACTGCTGTATTTACTACCGGGGCTACTATTGCTGAGGCTATTGCTGCTATTATTTTGCTTTTGCCTGCCAGCATACGGTATACGGCTCCTGCTGCTAGCCCTGCTAACGAGCCTTTTAGCAGTACAACCGCAATTGTTGCCGCCGGGTTTATTGCCATAAATGCTGCTGCGTCGCCGCTTATTAGCACGGCAAACCCGAACGCTAGTCCTAGCCAGCCGCCTGCGTACGTGCCGATTATGGCGGCGCCGATTACAATTGGCATAAGAACGAGCGATATGGAAAATGCCGGGAGCAATGTTTTGGTCAAAATCGCAAGAATTTGCAGTATGATAACTATTGCTGTCAGCAGTGCCAGCAGTACGAGTTTTTGTGTGTTAATTGGTTTTGCTGTTTTCATTTGCAGTCCCCTCCGTGGCTGTCGCGGTACTCAGTTCCTTATTGACAAGAGCAGTAAATAAAAAACGCGAAAACGAACTCTCGTCTCATTTCGAATTCTGAATTCTGACTTCTGGCTTCTTGCGCTCCGCAGAGCGCATTCGTAATTAACAATAATACTACTTTCAGAAAATGTTGCAAGCCCGAATTTTGTTTTTTTATTGAGATTATATGAGTTTTTCTATTAAAAAAAGTTCACTGTTTGTGTGTGGGTAACTGATATTGTGACTTTTGTTTCGGGGAATGCTGCGCGCAGTTTGTCGGCCAGGGTGCTTGTTACTACGTTTTCGGTGCAAAAGTGGTCGCCGTCGATTAGGTTTATGCCTAGCTCTTTTGCCTGTAGGAAAACGTTGTATTTAATATCGGCGGTGACAAAGGTGTCGCAGTTGTGCCTTGCCGCGTGATCTAGCATGTCCCCGCCTGAACCGCCTGCTATGGCTACTTTGAATACGTCGCGGCGGGCGTCAACATACCTAAGCCCGTTGGTGTTTAGCGCCGATTTTAAAAACGTCAGGTATTCCCGGAGCGGGCATGGGCGCCTTAAGTAACCTACCCTGCCGTATGAAAACACCTCTCCTGTCGGGAGCCGGTTATCCTCGGACAGCAGCTCCGCATTTGTGCCGTCACAGGATACTCCCGCTGCGGCGGCTAGCGCGTCGTTTACGCCGCCGCGGGCGGCGTCCAGGTTTGTATGCATACAGATTGCCGAAATCCCGCCGCTTAGCAGCCTGACGATTTTCGCCCCTGTCGGGTCCGCATCCGTGACGCTTTTCAGCGAAAAGAACATCGGATGGTGGGAGACGATAAGGTCCGCCCCTGTACCAAGGGCCTCGGATATGACATCATCTGTTATGTCTAGGCTCACAAGTATCTTTGACGCCGGTGACTTGCCGGACCCGACAAGGAAACCGACGTTATCAAAATCCATTTTCATTTCCACAGGCGCGAACGAGTTTAAAAACTCATATATATCATTCACAGTCGGCATTTGTATACTCCTCCTTTAATCCTTCATATAGGGCCAGCCTCGCCGTTGTGTCCGCAACGTCGGGCGCGCTGGATTTTTTCATGCCACTGAGCGCCCGGCGCGTTTTTGCGATAATGTCGTCCATATAGCCGGTGAAAAGCGGGTCGCGCCTGGACATAAGGCGCTTAAGTAGCTCCGGTTCCGGCTCTTGTATGGAGTCCGTTTTGCCGCCCTTTGCGAGTATGGCGATATAAAACCTGCCGTTATCATATGCAAGCTTCGCGTCTTGGATACAATAACCGTTTTTACGTAAAAAGACGCAAAGCTCGTTTTTTTTCGATTGCGGCTGCAATACCAGCCTGATGCCGCGCTCCTTCGTCCATGGCGCGTCTTTGAGGATTGCCGCTATCGTCTCCCCGCCCAGTCCGGAGATAACGACTGTGTCGGTTGTCTCCCCGTCGACGCATTGAAGCCCCGGCGCGGCGACGAACGTGATTTTGTCCGTCACGTTGTAAGCAGCGGCGGAGCGTCGCGCGGATTCAAGCGATCCGGTGCTGATATCGGAAGCGGTGATACTATGCGCCAACCCGTTTTGCGCCAGGTAAACGGGCAAATAGCCATGGTCGGTCCCTATATCGGCAACGGACGCGCCTTTTTCAATAAAGCCGGCCACAGCCATTAGCCTGTCCGGCAGTGTCAATGCCCTACGCATATTATGCTCTCAATACATCGTAAAACCAGGACAGACGGGGCACACGGTGTGCGTCCCGCCTCAGTCACTGCTTATCTTTTTCTTGCTTTCTTACTTTACAAACTCCGTCAGCTCTGATAGGAATTTGTCGGTGTCTACACCATGGGCCGCACACGCCTGATCAAGCGTTTCGCCACTCGCCATGACGCATCCAAGACAGTGCATCCCGATAGACTTGAACAGTGGTACGGCGTCAGGCGCGATGTTCAATATATCAGCGATGGTCGTGTCCTTTGTGATTTGAGACATTCAGATGAACCTCCCGTTCAGTCTACTCCCTTGTTTTTGCGAAACAGTCGCTACAATAGACGGGCCTGTCGGTCTTTGGTTCGAACGGAATCCTCGCCTCGTTTCCGCACTCGGCGCAAACTGCTGTGAAGTATTCCCTCGGACCGCGGGCAGCAGCTTTTCTGCTGTCACGGCATGTCTTGCAGCGTTGTGGTTCATTCTGGAAGCCACGCTCTGCGTAAAACTCCTGTTCGCCACTTGTGAACACGAACTCCGCGCCACATTCCTTGCATACTAATGTTTTGTCTTCGTACATTTTTTAACCTCTCTTTTGACATAAATGTTACCCAGTGGGTGTTTTATTGCGTTCAGCTTTCGCTGATTGACGCCGGTGTTGGGGGGGCACGTTTCACTATGGGCCGACTTGCCCAAGTATATGCGCCAGCTTTTTCCTGATCCTTTGCACAGCGTTGTCAACCGATTTGATTGGCTTGCTCAAGCGGACAGCCATATCTTTATATGACATGCCTTCTAAATATAGTTCAAGTACGCTGGATTCAAATCGGGATAACGCGCCGTATAGAAGTCTTTCTACTTCGTCGGCGCTCTCTCGCGCTATAACAAAGTCTTCAGGATCACGCAAAAAACGCGAACTCTGGGTATTATTTTCGTCAAGTTGCGGGGATTCCAACGAAATATAGCTGTTGAGAGGTGTATGCTTATAACCGGAGGCTGATCTAATAGCACTGTAGATTCGTCTTTTGATGCAAAACTCCGCATATGTTGAGAATTTAACGCCTTTCAGTGGGTCGAAAGTCCTGACGGCGGACAACAGTCCGAGCATTCCTTCCTGGATCAGGTCCTCACCGTCGCCACCCGTAAGGAAGTAGGGGCGGGCGCAGGCTCTGACTAGCCAGGCAAATTCAGATACAAGAATCTCTTCCGCGCCAGGGTCGCCCCCGGCGGCCTTCTGAGCCAACTCAAGGCTCGCGTGGTCATCAATGCCACTCATTTGGTCCGCCTGTCAATTTAATGTCGTAAATGCTTTAACAGTGTAAGACAGCGAATTTTCATCCGCATTAGCCAGTATATTTATTGCTGCTTATAAAGTCAAGCCTTTTTCAATAAAAAATACAAACAACGTGATAGATTTTGCAGAAAATATAGTATAAAAACAATATGTAATAGCACACAAGTTTGCATAGGATGATTTCAGAGGTTATTTGGGAGAAAAAACGATGACAAATGGTCATTTACACTAAAAGTTTATTTACACAATTTCAAAGGAAAAAATTAAAAATAATTCAACAATTAACATCCGGCATTCAGCAATTAACATCCAACATTCTGTGTTTAACAGTTACTTAGGTTAACAAGCCGCTACAGCGACCTGATAACACTAATAAGATATTCCGCCTTTTCTGTCGCGAGCGCCTCGGTTTTTGCTTCGACCAGCACCCTGATGATCGGTTCCGTTCCTGACGGGCGTACCAGGACGCGCCCCTCGCCGGCCAGAAGGTCTTGTTGTTTTGCGATCTCATCTTTGAGCCGGGGATGCGACATTATGGCGTCGCGCTGCGCCGCGCCCCCTGTCAGCCTGTAGCTGGGCATGACCTGCGGGAACCGCGGGATATCGCCGATAAGCTCGGAGGCGGCCTTGCCGGTCGAGATCAGAACGTTCAGAAATTTGATCGCGGTGAGCTGCCCGTCCCCGGTTTTCGCATCGTCAGAGAAAATCAAGTGCCCCGACGACTCGCCGCCAAGGTTGCAGCCGGTTTCAAACATCATTTCAAGTACGTTCCTGTCGCCGACCGCAGAGCGGTGGAACTTAAAGCCGTTATCGCCGGCAAAAACGTCCATGCCCGAATTTGACACGACAGTGCCGACCATAGCCCCGCCTTTAAGATTGCCGTTAACCCTCATTTCGCGGGCGAAAACGGCGAGCATCATATCGCCGTCTATAATTTCGCCGCGCTCATCGATGACCAGGCACCTGTCGGCGTCCCCGTCAAAGGCGAAACCCACGCCGAATTTCCCGGTCCTCATTTCATCCCGGATACGGCCCATATGTGTGGAACCGCAGTTTACGTTTATATTCACTCCGTTAGGCTCGTCGAACATGATTTCATAATCGCAGCCAAGCTGGTCAAACAGCATCCTTGCGGT
>Ga0123353_10006978_pt1 | contig 15183 bp, 12 predicted proteins | sample TergutLab28metaG_3_FD_92763 | JGI IMG/M metagenome (GOLD analysis project Ga0123353, IMG submission 92763) | Labiotermes labralis P3 segment gut microbial communities from Petit-Saut dam, French Guiana - Lab288 P3 | ecosystem: Host-associated > Arthropoda: Insects > Digestive system > Gut ... | reverse complement strand
TCCATGTAATATCACGCTGGCCCATATGCATAATGCCCTGCATATAGTTAATCAGATGGTGAATCTGACGTTCCACAATGGGCTCAAAATCTTCTTGAAATTCACGCCCAGCAACTTGAACATAAATTGCCAGCGGCAACACATCTCCTTCTTTTAAATCTGGAATGTCCTTTCCAATCACTTCTACTTTACCATCTTCAATATCGTTCATCCCGGCCATTTTGCACCATTCTGTTGCTTGGGATTTACCTCCGCCCATTTGACAGAACAGATCTGCACCGCGAACACGTTCTCCTTCGTATGCAGGACCAAAAGAAAGTGGAATATTAATCGTTGAAACGGTTGTCTTTAAGCCACGAACTTCTACAGAGCGTTGTACCATTTCATCATGCGGTACATTGGATACCACATGTTCATAAGTACAAATGCCGGTCGGTAAGATTTCTGGAATATCGGTATCTGCAATTGTAGGGAAGCCCCAGTTTACACAGCCAGCAGCAGCAACTGCCCATTCGGCATTTACGTCACCCAACGCATTTACAAAAGCAAAAATACGGTCTTTGTTATACATCAACATTTTGCGATAATCACCAGGCTGAACACCTCCAAAAGCCATTGCAGCACGGTTTGCAAAACCAAGTGCAAAGGCAGCGGCAGAAATGTCCGGACCAAATGGAACAATACGCGTATTCCAGCCAACCTGAACGCCAGCCTTAATCAATTGCTCAATAACTGTTGTGCCATTTTGATTGCCCGCACAAAAAATATAAAGGCTTCTTTTTTGATATTCTTCCACTATCGCTTTTGCAATTTCAGGAGTTGGCGCGGCGCCAACAATTGCTGCAAACCCTGGAGCAGATCCATCTACAAACTCAACTCCTCTTTTGCGCAATCCGGTATCATCTGCGGCACCAAGCCAAATTTTACCAGCATCTAAATCCACATCTTCAGAATTCAAATAAAAATTTGGATCATTCAAATAGCGAAGGGCTTCTTTAATTTCAAATGCAAAAATAGCCGCCATTCCAGCATCTAAGAGAGGCCCCAAATAAGGCGTATGATTTACAGCCTTTATATGGGGAGGCAACAATTTGCGTGCTACTTCTAAGGGTTTTTTGATATCTTCGAGGGTTTCTACCTTAATTCCCAATAAAGAATAAATAACTGGTAAATAGTACGCTGTATTGGGAAAACCTACTTTTGTGCTTGCCGGATAAGTCTCTAGGGCTTTTTGATATTCCCCTTCTGCTTTGGAAACAACGTTATAGCCACCTTGTATGGCTGCAAATGCAACTAACTTACTCATATAGCAGTCCTCCTTTGTTGAGGATATTTGTTAATATTACGCTTCAAGCTTTTGACGATCGGCCATGTCCATTAAAACGCGTTCTTGCGCCTTGTAGCTACCTACTTCTTTTAGGCCAAGAGCTTTTCGTTTTTTATCCATATGGGCAATAATCTTTTGTGCTTGTTTGTATGGATCTGGTTCTACATCCCATCTGCCGCCATACATTTTTTCCATGTCTTCAAACAAATGCTTTTTAAATACAGGCGCTCCATCAATTTGTAGCCCAACGCCACCAAACAGAACATATACACCAGAGGCCACGAAATACTGTCCAATTGCAATTGCTTTTTCGCTCATCCATTCCGGTGCAGAACCAGCTACAGGCAAATCAGCAAGGTCTTTTCCAAGTCCGCCAGCTTTGATTACTTCTGTGGCAGCAATAAGAATTCGACTATTATCTACACAAGAACCCATGTGAAGAATGGGCGGAATCCCAACAGTTTCACAAATTTCTTTCAAACCAGGACCACAGAATACTGCCGCAGATTCTGGTTGTAAAAGCCCTTCCATCGCGCAAGCGATACCATTACATCCGGTAGAAAGAACTAAAACGTCATTTTTAATCAGCTCTTTTACCAAAGTGATATGTGTTTCATTCATCCGTGTTCGAGCGTTACTACACCCTACAACACCTGCAACTCCACGAATACGGCCGTTGATAATGTTATCATTTAAGGTATAGAAACTGCCACGGAAAGTACCTCCCAAGTGATATTTAATGGCTTCTACACTAAAGCCTGCAATTTGAGCATTTTTGTGTTTCGGGATTCGAACTTCTCCACGGTTTTTGAAGTTGTCGCAAGCAATTTTAATGATACGTTTTGCATCTTCAATCGCATGATGCTCATCAAATTCCACATGCAGAACATTGTCTTGTTCCATTCTTCCCATTTTATGGGTGGTAATTAGTTTGGTATGGAAACATTTTGCTACATTTGCAAGAGCTTGAAATACACATTGCACATCCACTACCATGGCATCGCAAGCACCAGTAATAATGGCTAATTCTTGTTGTAAATACGTTCCTGCTGTAGGAACTCCGTGACGGGATAAAATTTCCATCGCAGTACAACAAATTCCAGAAAGCTGAATTCCCTTCGCCCCCACAGATTTGGCATAATCGATCATTTCCGGTGTTTGAGCAATCAATACAATCATATCGGATAAAACAGGTTCATGACCATGAATAATAATGTTTACATGGTCTTCTTTTAAAACGCCTAGATTTGCTTCCGATAATAATGGATGCGGAGTCCCAAACAACACGTCTTGAAGATCCGTTGCAATCATAGCCCCTGCCCAACCATCGGCCAGTGCAGCACGGGTTCCTTGTTTCATCAAGCTTTTATAGTCTTGATCTACCCCCATATGGGTTCTGTGCATAATATCTACAATTTCACGATCAATATTTCTTGGAATAACACCTAGTTTTTTCCAGCGATCATATACTGGTTGTGGCGCTCTTTTTGCATACGTAACTTCGCCTTCGGTTTTGCCCCATTCCGCTAACGCTTTTTCAGCTACTTCCAAAGCAATTTCGTCGACATTACGATCTTTCATTTCGCCGTCTACTTCTACTTGCGTTGCTACATCCCAAAGAGGGGCAATTTCTAGAAGCTTATTTACGTCTTTTACTCTATACGCATCGGTTTCTTTTTTTGCAGCCGCATAAAATACCTCTGCAACTGTACGACCATGATCCGAGTGGGCAGCACAACCAGACGCAATCATTCGTAAAAAGTTTCTGGCGGCAATAGTGTTCGGCGTGGCACCACACAACCCTTTACGATCGTCTTCTTCGCCTTCCGCTGCACCTTTACTCAACGGCAAACGACAAGGACCCATGGCACAATTTTTACAACAAGTGCCCTGGATACCAATGTTGCATGCTTTCATGTTTTCCGCACGATCGAAAACGGTTTCAATCCCTAGCTCATGAGCTCGGACAATCATTTCTTGCGACGCTTTGTCTATGGCCGCAGCAACTGGATCCGCCAGTTTTTTCGCTTTTGTCTCTATTGTTTTTTTATCTTCTGACATGAGAGGCTCCTCCTCTAAGTTTCAAATCTTCCCAGCCAAATTTTTATTTGGCCAGCGACAAGCTATGCACCCCTACTATGCACCCCTACGTTGATTCCACACAACGTAGCGGATAATTTTATCTGCCAAGATCAGTTGTTCTTCTGATGCTGTCATTGATACAGCTCGACATTTCGGCTTTGCTTTTTTAGTTGCATTTCTTTGCTCTTGTTCTTCAGCTCGTTTTTCACGCAGAGCTTCTTCCGCATCTTTTTGAGCTTTATCAACTTTTTCAACTTCTTTTTCTACATCTTTTTTCGCTTTGGCGCTCGAATCTGCATCTGCCTTGATTTTTGCTTCTGCTTCAATATTTATTTTTATCTCCGTTGCTTTTTCTTCTACCTTAGGTTCAACAACAGGTTCTTCTTCTTTTTTAGGTTTAATTTCTTTCGGTACATCCGCTTTTTCTGTTTTGGCTTTCGGTGGTTCAGTTTTTGGTGCTTGTGTTTTAGATGCTACTTCGGCAACCGGCTTTGCCGAAACTTTCACATCTAATGTCAAATCTGTGGCAGGCGCAATCGCGGCCAAATCCACAGCGAAAGTAGGCATTTTTTTCTCAACCGCTTTAATCTCCATTGCGGATCCGCCATTCACCAATAAATCAATAAAGGCATTGGCTAAACGAATTGCTTCTGGATGGCGCATCACCATAACATTTGATCCTGCTATGAAATATACAGTCGCCGCCACAGCTTCCATCATAATCCCCCTGACTTCTGGATCTCCCAATGTCGGAGCTTCATCTGCAGACTGCTTCGCTTCCTTACTTTTCCAAATTTCATTTCCAAGATTATTAATAATTGGCAGTTGAAGTTTATCATCTCCTTGAACTAATGCGGCCATCCGAATTCGTTCCATAACCGAATATGAATATTCTAACCCATATCCCAAACCACCTGTTGTCGGATCAATCAAGACACGATCCATCGGCATGCCTAGGTTTTCAAGAAGAATGTTCGCTTGTTTTGCAATGTTTACATCGATCGGGGAAGACGCAATGATTGTATGGCCAAAACCCATGGCGCTGGCACCAATTCCTTTATGATTTTTATCTTCCACAGGTCCTAAAATCAAATTCATCCCCTGGCATTCTTCAGCAATCAGCTTTAACACTTCTTCATCTTTTTGTGCATTTGCGGTTCCCCATACAACCAAAGGCACATCAATTGCCGATGCTACCGCTTTTACCACTTTCGATGCTTCCTGTGCACTACGATTTTCCCCATTGGGGTCTGTGCTTTTTAGTTGAAGCACAATCATTTTGGCACCAAAGACCTTTACACATTTTTGAGCCCATGCAACTGGATCATTAAATACGTCCTGAAAATACACATTTACTGCGTCCGGCCATTCTTCAGGTACTATATCCCAAATTTCCATTGCAATAATAGGTTTGCGGGACATTTTGCCTTCAAACTGATAAAATGGGTAGCAGGTTTCGCCACCAACAGTAATGGCTCCCTTCCCTTTTCCTAAAGAAATTTCTTTAATAGCACCTGTATATGATTCCTTATAAAATTCGAAACCCACGCTTACCTCCTCGCTGATCCGTTTCCAAGCATATAAAGTTTAAGCCCCTAAAGTACAGGGTTTTTTGCTCTTTTATTTTTGAAAACGAATGATTATATACGCCTCTACCCTTGTCTTTTGGACAAAGACAAAAAAATATAAACATCTTGAGAGAAAAGGCTATCTGCTCTCTTTTGGATTGTCAATAATGATAATACTTTTTTTATTTTTTAACCATCTGAAAAGACAGAAAAAAGACTTTTTAAAAAGTTTGTTTGGGCGAGTCTTTATACTTATAAGCAATGGTAGGCACGGACAGATTTGAACTGTCGACTTCTACCGTGTCAGGGTAGCGCTCTCCCCCTGAGCTACGTGCCTACAAAACCACTCTTTTCGTATATTATTGGATACTTAACAATCGTTTAGATGATTGTCAAGAAAAAGGGAACTATGCCTTAGTAGGCGTTGAGTTTTTATTTGAAAGATAAGAAGTACCAATATAAATATAGTGCGCCCCCGAAAGAAAAGTCAAAATGGCCACAATCACCCACAACCACATTTGAGACCAAGAAAGATTCCAGATTTTTACAGATAAAGCGAAAAATACTGTTAACAATTGAAAGGCCGTCGTAAACTTACTAATTAAAGAAGGGCTCAAATGAACTGAAATATGCTTTGCAGAAAAATATCCTATACCTAACCCTATTACAGCATCTCGACAAAGAACGATCCCCATCAGCCATAAAGGAATCCATCCCAAAATCGCTATCGCGATAAAAGCGGTCGCCAACAATAATTTGTCTGCAATAGGATCTAAAATTGTTCCAAGTATTGTTTTTTGGTTCCAATACCGCGCAGCAAATCCGTCTAATGCATCTGTAATCGCCGCTACGGAAAATGACGCCAAGGCCACACCATAATTTTCTTTTGCTAACCCTATTACGAAAACAGGTATTAACAAAATTCTAAAACTTGTTAACATGTTTGGAATATTAAGTATTTGTGACATCTTTGTTTTTTCAGGGTTAAAATTTTACACTTTTCTTAAAATCGCATACATAGCAATGTTTTTTAGCATATCATGAGGCTCAGAAGAAGGAAAGATTGAAAGTGCTTCAATTGCTTGATCGATTTCTTTTCGAGCGTGTTTTTGGGCTTCTTGAAGTGAATTGTACTTTTTAAAAATAGCCACCACTCTTCTTATTGTTGAATCAGAAACATTCGGTTGTCCAAAAATTTGAAGAATTTCTTTCTTTTCAGCTTCTTTACAGCTGGCAAGAGCCAAAATAAGAGGCAGCGTCAATTTTCCCTCTTCTAAATCTGTACCAATTTTTTTCCCGAAAGAGTTGCTTTCCGCAGTATAATCTAGAATATCATCTACAATCTGAAACCCCATTCCCAAATGATATCCATACTGTCTTAATGCCTCCACTTTTTTTACATCTGCGCCTACCAACATCCCTCCTACACAACAAGCAGTTTCCATTAACAATGCTGTTTTTTTATGAATTATTTTGAAATACATTTCTTTTGATATTTCCGTATTTCCTTTCAATGTAAGCTGATGCAATTCGCCTTGGGCCATTTCTGTTGTTAAAAATGCCAAACGCTTGACGATATTTATATTTTTTGTTTCTGCAATAATAGTTAACGCCCTTGCAAGCAAATAATCTCCCGATAAAACGGCTCCGGCATTACCCCATACCATATGTGCCGCCGGTTTTCCGCGTCGCACCTTGGCTTCATCAATCAAGTCGTCATGTAAAAGGCTTGCTACGTGTAAGTATTCAAAAACAATTGACACACGAAAAATTTCTGCGGACACTTGTCCACACAAACGAGCGCACAATATCATTAAAAGGGGGCGAAGTCGTTTTCCTCCGGCAAAAAGAACATGGCTGGCCACATCTTTCAAAACATCCAGCTGGGCTTTCAATTCTGATTCTAATAGCTTTTCTATTACATGCAAATCCGATGCGGCTTTTTCCATATAGATTTCTTTTAGGGTTCGTTTCATATTCTTTCACCCTGCAAATCATAGGCTAGGGTTTCGGTTATACGAACACTCACTCTGTCTCCAACGGTCATTTCTTTCCCTTCTACAATCACTTCTCCATCCACATCTGGCGCTTGAAATTGAGTTCGGCCAGCATAAAGGGTCAGTTCTAGTTTTTCTTCCAACAACACTGAATATATTTTCCCTTTAAGCTGCCGGTTTTTTTCATACGAAATTTTTTGTTGCTGTTCCATTAAACGCGCATATCGACGTTTTGCAGTCTGAAAAGAAACAGCCCCTGAAAGAGCGCTTGCTGGCAAGTCTTTTTCTGCAGAATAAATAAAAGCGCCCAAATGGTCAAATTGGTTTTTTTCAATAAAATCAAGAAGTGTTTTAAAATCTTTTTGGGTTTCACCTGGAAAGCCCACAATTACAGTCGTTCGCAATGTTGCTTTTGGGATTTCCCTTTTAATATATTGAAATAACGAAAAAAGCTTTTCTCTGGTTTCCGTTCGTCCCATTCGCTTAAGTATATCATCGCTGGCATGTTGAATTGGTACATCAAAATAAGAACACACATGATCATATTTTTTTACCACATGAATCAATTCTGGCGTAATAGACTCCGGATGTCCGTACAAAAATCGTATCCACACATTTGATTCTTGCTGCGCCAAAGCTTCCAATAAAGAAGAAAAAGACTCCGGCGAAGAAAAATCTCTTCCCCAAGCGGTTGTTTCCTGAGCCACTAGCACTAACTCTTTGGCTCCTTCTTTTACCAACTTCTGTGCTTCTTTCAAAATTTCTGTTTTCTGTCGACTTTTTTGCGATCCACGTATTTTTGGAATAATACAATATGTACAATGTCGATCACATCCTTCAGCAATTTTGATATAAGCGACATTTCCTGAACTGGGAAAACGAACTGAAAAATCTGGCAGTTTTACCTTTTGAGGAACAATCGGTAAATATTGTTTCTTTTTTTTATCTTTAATTGCGGTTGCTATTTCTTCAAATGCTCCCACTCCTGTAAAAAAATCCACTTCCGAAAGTTCTACAACTAATTGTTCTCCATATCGCTGTACCATGCACCCAAAAACAAGAAGTTGTTCGCATACCCCTTCTTTTTTAAGCGTAGCCAGTTCCAAAATTGTTTGTATCCCTTCTTCTACGGCTGATGAAATAAATCCGCAGGTGTTTACAATAATAATTTGGGCTATATCTGGCATCTCTACAAAAGTATGCCCTTGCCCCAGAAGCATCCCTTTCAGATATTCACTATCTACCCAATTTTTGGAACACCCTAAACTAGATACAAAAACTTTCATACATACATTCCAAGATAAAAAAGGCCGCCTTATGAGGGCGACCTTTTAATCAATTCCTTTTGATCCGTTTTTTAAGCCTCAAGTGCTTTTATAATTTGAGGAACCACTTCAAAAACATCCCCAATAATACCATAATCGGCTTTTGTAAATATTGGGGCTTCTGCGTCTTTATTAATTGCCACAATTACTTTTGCCGAAGACATCCCTGCTAAATGCTGAATTGCTCCGGAAATTCCGCAAGCAATATACAAATTAGGAGATACCACTTTTCCCGTTTGCCCTACCTGCTCCGAATACGGGCGCCATCCTTCATCTACAACGGCTCTAGAAGTTGCAATAGCCCCACCTAGTTTCTCAGCCAAATCTTCCAGTACCTTAAAATCAGCACCTATCCCTCGACCGCCTGCAACAATAACTTCCGCTTCGGTTAAATCCATAGATTCGGTGTTCATCGCGACCTTTGTCACATTTAGTCGAGGAGCCTCAAATGAAACGGAAAGTGTTTCAATCGTTCCTTGTCCTGCTGTTTCTTCTATTGGAAACGCGTTAGGGCGTGCCGCTATAATGTTTATTGCCCCGGAAAGATTTACATCTTCCAACAGCTTTCCACCATATAAAGGCCGTGTTATTTCCAACGAAGAGCTGTTTATTTCTATCGAAATTACATCCAAAGCCACCGGGGCTTTTAGCCTTGCAGCCAATATGTTAGCAAGCTCCTTTCCTTGTAACGAAGCCGTCATTAACAGAGTTGTTGCTTCGCTTTCTGTTATTGCAACATTTATCGCTTTCGCCATTTGTTCTGGCTGAAAAGAAGATATCGCCGAATCATTCACAACATAAATTTTATCTGCGCCATACTTTGCCAATTGAGGAGCCAGTACATTTCCGCCCTCCCCTATCACCAATGCCATCAGTTGTATTCCTCGGCTAGAAGCTATTTTGCGTCCAGTAGTTAAAATTTCAAAGGTGGCTTTCCGAAAAACACCGTTTTGGATTTCTGCCACTACTAAAATTGCCATGTCGGTCTCCTTCATGCCATCACAGGCACTTATTATATCTTTTTCCCCTGATTAAATTACTTTGGCGTTTTCTCGTAGGCCCTTCACTAGTTCCTTTGCCATTTCCTCTACGCTTTGCCCTTGAAGAATATGACCGACGGCTCGTTTGGGTGGTGTTTTTAAACCGACTCGTTCGCCAGAGGCCTTTGTTGTTAAGGTAATTCCCAATTCCGCTAAGTTTTTTATTTCCAATGGCTTTTTCTTGGCCTTCATAATGCCAGGCAAAGATGCATATCTGGGCTCATTCAATCCGCGTTGTGTGGTTAAAATCGCTGGCAATGTTACTTCTACGGTTGCAATACCATTATCTACAGTTCGCTCACAAACTGCTTTATCGTCCACAATTGTTACTTTAGTCACTAGCGAAGCTACCGGAAGCCCCAACGTTTCTGCTACAACGAAAGGCGACAGCCAACTATCCGTATCCACTGTCCGATGTCCGGTTAAAATAAGATCATAAGGCAGTTTTGAAACGGCAGCGGCCAATATCTCTCCAATGGCATAATCGCCTTCATTAATTACTGCTGGGTCATTAATTAAAACGGCCGTATCGACACCCATTGCCAAAGCAGTACGAACCGTATCTACAGCACGATCCGATCCCACCGCCACCACCGTTACTGTGCCGCCTTTTTCCGCTTGAATTTGCAATGCTTCTTCTACGGCCAGCTCATCATAGGGATTCATTATCCATTTTAAATCTGTTTCTTGAATTTCTTTTCTATCAGGCGAAATCGAAACAATTGATTCCGTTGCGGGTACTTGTTTGATTAAAACAATTATATCCACGTTTTATCGTCCTTTCCCAGTTTTTTTGAGGTTGGTTTAAAGCATGTGTTAAAAATGAACAGGCTACTTTTAAAAAGCGATTGGAGACTACAAAAACAAAACTGTTTTGTCAACCTGGCGGAGGGATGGTTTTTATAAAACCCACTTAGGGAAAGAAGCGGTTCGATAAGATCTTATTTTCCCATCGGGCTGAATTACCAATATACAACACGACACATTCGGTAATGTTTTTATTAGTTCTATTCCTTTTGAAGCACCCATCACCATTAATGCTGTTGCCAACCCGTCCGCCTCCATACATGTTGGTGCCACCACGCTTACACTCACAACACCATTTTGTACAGGCCTTCCTGTTTTAGGATCAATAATATGAGAATAAGTCACGCCGTTTTTCTTGAAAAAATTCTGATATGTGCCACTCGTCGCGATCGCCTGATTTTTCAATTCAATCGTGCGATATGCTTTTTTTTGAGATCCGGACTCATCGGGTTGCATAATGCCAACTTTCCATAAAGAACCATCTGGCTTTGTTCCAGAGACCAAAACTTCTCCGCCAATTTCAACAAACCCATTTATCACCCCTTTTTGTTTTAACAAAGCCATGAGCTGATCCACTCCATATCCTTTGGCAATCGAAGCTAAATCCACCTGTACTTTTTCTTTTTTCTTTATTAATTGATTTTTCTCAGCAAATCCGATGTTATCAAACCCTACATTTTGGATTGCCGTTTTAATTTCCTTATCTGAAGGTACTTTCGGCGTCTCTCCTTTTATAAAAAAATTCCAAATTTTCATTAATGGATACACGGTACCATCCCATGCGCCATCCGTTATCTTATACAACTGCTTCGAGGCCTTCATTACCGTATAAAAATCATCCGACACGGTCATTGAGCCTGTGAGCATTCGATTAAATCGAGAAATTTCGCTTTCTGACCGAAAGGTTGACATTTGCGTATTAATTTTTTCTAAACAAACATCAATTTCTTTCGCCAACTGTGAAACATCAACGCTCCTTGGTATTTGTGCTTGAATGCGGTATGTGGTTCCCATCGTTGAGCCAGAAAAAATTATGTTTTGCGCTTCTGTCGAGGCACTTGTTACAATTGGAGCCTGAGTAAACAAAACAACTAAAAATATGCCGAAAAAAATCTTCCAAACTGATTTTCTCAATTTACACCTCATCTTCGGATATCTGAAATTTATATCCTACCCCATATACAGTCACAACCAAATCGGGCCCTTTAAATTTTTGAGCCATTTTTTTTCGTAAATTTTTAATGTGAGTATCAATTGTCCGATCATATCCTTCAAAAGAATATCCTTGCACTCTTTCCACTAATTCTGTTCGTTTAAATACGCGACCGGGCTGAGATATCAATACTTTTAGAAGTCCAAATTCGCTAGGCGTTAAATCCAATATTTGTCCATCAACGAACGCCTGATGAGAGGGGACATCCAACACTACAGGACCTCTCGATAATAGTTTTTCTTCTACTATAGTGTCTTGTTGCGCAAAACGACGAAGAACGGCTTTAATGCGAGCAATCACTTCTCGAAAACTAAACGGCTTACAAATATAGTCATCTGCGCCTAATTCAAGCCCCAAAAGACGATCGATCTCTTCCGCTTTCGCTGTTAAAAAAATAATGGGTACTTGGGAAAATTGCCGAATTTCCCTACACACTTCTATACCATCCTTCCCAGGCAACATAATATCTAATAAAATCAATGCCGGCATTTTACGACGAATTGTTTGAACCACCTCGTCCCCCCGATGTAGTACCGCTGTATTAAATCCGGCTGCAGTTAAATAGTCTTTCATCAAACTAGCAATTTTTTCTTCGTCTTCGACAATTAAAATATATTGCGTCATAAAAAATTCCTTTCATTCGTCATCAGGAAATAAAGGGGATTGTGATTTTAATCTTTAAACCACCTTTTTCGCTTTTTTCAGCCACAATTGAACCTCCCTGAGCTTCAATAATGCTTTTACTAATCGCAAGCCCTAAACCGCTTCCGCTTCCAAGTCGTTTTCGAGATAAATCCACTCGATAAAGGCGGTCAAATAATTTATCTAGCAAACCTAAGTCTACACCAGGTCCTGTATCTTCAATAGAGAAAATCGCTGTCGAATAATTTTCAATAACGGTTGCGTACACTATTCCTGGTTTTGTGGCATGTTTTAATGTGTTTTCCAAAACATTGCTAAACACTTGCATTAATCGATATTCATCAACATTCGCTAGTTTTTTAGAAATGGCTTCTATTTGCACTTCTATCGCCATTTCTGTTTTTTCAAGCCTAGGTTGATACATTTTCAATACTTTTTCAAAGATAGAAACAGGATTTTGTTTTGAAACATTAAATCGCATAGTGCCAGCATCCAACAAGGTAAGTTCATGCAAGTCGAGCACCATTTTTTCCAAATATCCAATTTCCGCAGAAAGCGATGAAAGAGTTTCCGCCGTAAGAGGTCGAATTCCGTCCTGAGCCGCTTCTACTTCTCCGCGCAAAATAGCTAGTGGCGTTCGCAACTCATGAGAGATATCCGAAATCCATTTTTTCCGTTCTTGTTCATTTTTGTCGAGCGTTAGCGCCATATTATTAAAATCTACGGCCAAATCTCCAAGCTCATCCCTTGAACGAACACGAATTTGTGCTGCTAAATTTCCTCTTCGAATTTGTTTTGTCCCATGTGTTAAGTCTTTAATTGGAGCAAGGAGGTGTCGTGACAATAAAAAGGCCACTAGCACAGTTAAGGAAAAAACGCCCAGCCCAACTAAAGAAAACAATTTGTATTGTTGTTCGATGAATTGTGATTCAATGGGATTATTTAGTTTTTTTCGTTTTTGAATGCCTAAATAACCGATCGTTTCCCCGCTAGACTGCAATGGAATCAACCGATATTTTTCCTTTGCTATTATCATGCCGGTAATTAAGTGTCGGTCTTGATTTAATAAAAATGTTCGTTCTGCAAAGCGAAGAACTTTTCTCGGATGAGGCCCAAGAGAATCCATATATTTCTGACGATATTGACTTAAAAAAAGACTGTCTTTCATAAAGTACCCTTGTGGCTTTGCATTTTTTGTGCTTCGCAATCCTTCTGAAAGCATCGCCAGCCATAAGTCCGGGTATTTTTCTAGACGACTCCAGCTGAACTGTTGATATTCTTCTATTAAGCTTTCCTGAAACGGCACAAGTTGCTCCGCATCACTTTTTGAGAGGAACTCTACGAAATTTTGATGCAACACTTGTCGCAAAAAAATCCCTGTTAGTATTAATACTATGGTTACCGTTAACAAAAAAGCTGCCGAAATTTTATATAAAAGCCTTATTCTCATAAAGTCTCCTTATGTCAGCCTTCTTGTTACTCTATTTTGCTTTTTTTTTCAAAAGATTCGCACATCTCCTTACACATTCCATATGTCCTTCATTTTTTTTTCACATTTTAAAAGTATAGTAAAACACAACCATGAAGATTTTTGATTCTATATATAAATAAACTTACTTTTTTCACCTTTTTTTCGTTTCTTTATAAATAAGGATTTGCACATGAAGCTAAAACACTTTTTTACTCTTTCGATTTGTTCAGTTACGATGTGTGCTTTGCCGCACCAGATGACTGTAAACACAGCTCCTCACAGGGCCATGGGCCTTCCGGCAAACTTACGCCATGTTGCGCCCAGAAGCCGAACCCAAAGCATCAATAAAAACTAAAAAATTATTTTTAAAAAAGGAGGTTCCTATGAAAAAAACAGTTATTTCTCTTTTCTTGACCGGCTTATTGATAACCGGTCTTACCCTCACCAGCGCGAGTGCCGGCGCCCGCAAACAAGCCCCCTGCGAAGAACCTTGTACTGAGGCTCCCTGCAAAGACAGCTACGGATATTATAAAGGGAACAAGCGCGGCTATCTGCATTGTGTCGGTCAAGTTCACCGGTTTCAACATAAAAATATGTTCATACGAGTTCTTACGCAACTAACCGGCAAAAGCGAAGCCGACCTTAAAGCTGATTTTCAAAGCGGATCGAAAAAAACCATTCTAGAAAAATATAACATATCTCCTGAAAAGTTTTCTGCCGCTATGAAAAAAGAGGCTCAAGTTTATGTTCAAAACGCCGTTTCTTCCGGTAGCATTACAAAAGAACAAGGAGATATCGTTCTTCGCGATCTCGAAAATTGTTACAAAACACCGTAACTTTTTCAAATTCTTCTTGAAGCCCTACTGAACCCAAAAAAGAGGAGGCTGAAAATGATTTTCAGTCTCCTCTTTTTTGCCGTCTCTACGTAGAGTTGATTTTCTTCATAGCTTGTCCATAATTCTTTTTTATGATTATATTAAAAAGAAAGAGAGGTGCAATATGAAAAAACTCGCATTGATTTTAGCATTATTCTTGATCGTTCCGTCTGTATCTTTGGCAGCTGTGGATCCGGTAGCCTTGGCCGCTATGGTGGACGCTAAAGCCGGCGGATTTCGCAACTCGAAATGGGGCATGACACCTGAAGAAGTCATCGCTGCGGATGGTGTGGTCGGTGAAATTACAAAGGTTCTTGATGAAACAAAGATAAAAGTAGTCGGCGGAACTCAAGAACGACCTATTGTAACCACCTATGTATTTGAAAAAAACGAACTAGATCGAGTTAAAATTTCTATCGAAAATATCCAAAGTGAAAAAGAAGCATGGGCTATATTTAATCCGATCGTAAAAGAACTAACTAAAACCTATGGGAAACCGCCATATAAAAAAGGCACTATTGCAGCATGGAATATAGGCGTGACGCTTTTATCTGTGACCAACTCAATCACAGAACTTACATCGTATGAAGATACAAGAAAAGAACTTGTGACAGAACAACGATCAGACGGAAAATATTATACAACTGAAAAATCAGTAGGCTATGGGGCAACAGGAAAAAAGATAGGGGGAGAATTTTCAATAATTATCCAAAAACCAAAAATCAAAATGTTTTAAAAAGATAACGCCCCGGGAATGCGACCGGAGCGTTATCGGGAGAAAAGACGAAATAGGAAGGAGAGTCTATTCTGTCTTTAGGGGTTGTTTCTTTCGTGTT
>Ga0123353_10006977_pt1 | contig 15183 bp, 8 predicted proteins | sample TergutLab28metaG_3_FD_92763 | JGI IMG/M metagenome (GOLD analysis project Ga0123353, IMG submission 92763) | Labiotermes labralis P3 segment gut microbial communities from Petit-Saut dam, French Guiana - Lab288 P3 | ecosystem: Host-associated > Arthropoda: Insects > Digestive system > Gut ... | reverse complement strand
CTCCGTCATGCTGCTAATACATCTGTCGTCGTGTTTGTAGAGGAACATTCTCTAAGAGTGCTGGCAGTTCATCTTGCAAAAAGTTGGTGTAAATATTATCTGTCAGTTGTTGCGGAAAAATGTACGAACCAATGAGTTGGTCACCACTGACACCATACCACACGTTTACTGAAAAACGATGTTGATATTTGCTTTCGACAGTTCCATGTGGATTATCACGATCCTATAAATGGGAGTTTCTTGCATTGTTGACTACGTCGAGGATAAAATGATTCGCTACACTTCAACTGCTCCAAACTCAGTAACCGTTGCAAATCGGACTCGTGTGTACATATACAGTATGGCATTTCTGACTCAATTAACTCTGGAATTAAGTCCCGAAGTACTGACCTCAACTATGAGAGTCTGGCGAACATTACACACAGAAGGAATGTATCCGTAACATATCCAGCGCATTCAGCATCTTGAACCTGCGGACGTGTGTAACCGGTTGGAATTGTGCCGTTGGATTAATTCTAACCCCCATATGATTCGTTATATTTTGTTCACCGACGAGGCCCATACAAGGTGAACACGAGAGAAGAACTAGTCCAGCGAATTTTCAGCGCTGCAGAAAGAATCAACAACGCTGCAGTGATTCGTAAGGTTACAAGTTCTCTGGTCACACGAGTCAGAAATTTATCCAAACAGATGGAGAACTCATCGATCAACTTGCTCGAGTGCTGAACGGCGAATCTGTAACTGTACATTTAACAACACAGCTCAATAAATGCGCAACGCTCCTCTTTCCTTTCTAATTTATTTACTGTACTTTAAAACTCATTAACTCCTAAACCGTTGGGAATTGGACACATGTGTATATGACGTTTTCGACTCAGCATCTGCTCTGGAATTAAATTCCAAAAATTTTCCTTAAATCCTGGGACACTCTGTATTTTCATGTTTAAATTTTTATATCACAGATCAAATAACAGTATTTTTATGCTTTTATCTTTATATTAAGAACTTAACATTGTATGCTTAGATATCTTATATATCCTTTCATTGCAATTTCAGTATGAGAAACATACCATAGAAAACTGCCATGTACGCAGTGTCTTCCTGATGATGAACCATGAGTTTCGAAACATGTACTTGTAAAAGACGTCAAAAATTGAATTAAAGCATTAATTTGAAAAGTGTGCATTTCTTTTGTTTACGTTACGTAATTGTATCACAATACACAGTTAAGAAGTATAAAATAATAAAAATATTATTCTTTCAACAAGTTGTTAGGATAATAAATAATTATATATACGTGGTATTTCTGACTTTATCTATTAAGAAGATCACGTTTTCGCGCGTAATGTTACTTTTGGTAGTAAAGATTCTCATTCGTAGTCTTTGAGAGTTAATTTTAATGCGCATTAGCAACATAGAGGATTTATTAGCTATCGTGAAATAGTTTACAAACAGTGTGATTTGTTAAGAAAATTTACCAACTGAGTCTTACATAAAAATTTTAAGATTATTAACTGAAAGTCAAGTAAGGCTTTGTCACCACTCTGGGTGTTTGTGTGTGAAGTTTATTATTTTCTATCTTATTAGAAAGTTTAACCTACGTTCCACTTGATTTTCACCTAAAGTTGATAACTAGGAAGTGCACTCCACACTTTAGTCGTCGGACCCCTTGTCGATGGAAAAAGTATTTGCTTACATTACCTTCACTGAATTCATATCTTTGTCCCAGCTCATTAATTTTTGTCGTGTGAAATCATATTGTTCCAGCAGATGGTTTTACATTCCTTTGTTTCACTGTTTCTGGTTAGAACGTGTTTTTTTCCCCCCGACGGCTTCAACCGTATCGCGTTTATTATTATGGAAGAGTATTTGTTTTTAATTTCCTACACAATTTGTTGGATTTTAAAGCGTTTCACGTTTTTTGGAGGCTTGAAGATTCTTCAGTGATGTGTGTATGGTTTTATAACATTTTGCTTCCTTTTAAATCTTTCGTGACTTTAAAATCACGAACCCTGTATTTAACTTTTTTTCCTGCTTCATTAAACTATTTCGAAGAATAGTTTATTTGATACAAAAAATAAAATTCTTTTTTTGTACTAATAAATTTTTCAAGAGGATTCAAGTATTTCCAAATGTGGTCTGCAAATCGATATTTACATTCCATGCGTTTAATAAGAGTAGGGGTTTCTAAGTGCTGTAATTAAAAATAGGTTTGCATGACTTACCATTTCCGGTCATTCTTCGAGTTTCTGCATTAGGATGTTAAAAGCATTAAGCGGAGGATCTTTAGAGTCGTGTGTGCTGATTACAGGGTAGTTACGTGCCTGCAGTATTGCGAATAAGTTTGCAATCTGTGTTGCTTAGATATTATTTCAGTTCCTTAGGCTACCTTAAGCATTCTTGTGCTCTGATAAAATGCTGGGCTGTTTTTTAAGCATTATGTAAAGCTTGAATTTTTTTGTTATATTGCATGTAGTTATACGGTTACGGAAAAAAATAATATCGACATAATAAATACTAGGTTTTATGTCAGTCTTTCGCCATGTTGTCGTATAGGCCTGAATTTATAGGTTGTCTGTTTTCAACACCATGCTCTATTGAACTACTGAAGGGATCTTTTAAAGTTAGATATTTTTAGAAAGCTATGATTTGGCAGTGGTGGCCAAATCTGACCTTATAAACTGAGAGTGCTACCCTCAAGTGGAGATCAAGGGAAGCTAAAGGGCTTCCTTTGGCATCCGTTGGAGGCAGGAGGGTCTTTTTACGTTTTATTTATTATTTAAACGTTACAGTAAGCTGTTGTTTCGTATTTACCATTGGTTCTGATGTGTTTATCTGCTGCGAAAAAAAAATACCAAGCATCAAGCATAAGTAAGTACAGTGTTTAATTTTTTAAAGTTTAAGATGCTGTAATTTTTGTTCATTAAATATTTTACCGTTTCTATGCGCGAATTATTCGCACGGGTACAACTATTTGTTTAAAATGAGAATCTTAACATAAATGGCTGTAAGTTAAAACGCGTGACGCTTCAGTTCTCCCTCCTCGCAGCTCTTCCATTTAGGTGTTAGTCAAGACTGCCGTATCTCATTGGAAGCTGAGTGACCCATGTATATCAGAGAAGCCCCGCAAAGGCTGTATTTACGTCCCCGGCTAAGAGGTTGTGAATGAATTATATCAGCAAGCCCGAGGGCTCTGACTATATTAGGCTATTCATCTGTGAATCTGATGGCAGGTGTCCTTTCCTGACGGGAAAATTACTGCTGTGACTTTTTGTGCGTTCCTAAAAATATGACATGGGCGATGGCGCGATGACTACCAACCCGGTCAGTAACACGGCCTTCCAACTACAATTGCTTTTTTGGTTATACCAATGCACGTGAATTTATCGTGGATACTTTTTGGGTGAGGAAACACTTGTCACTTAGCTATGGAAAATGACTCAACACCAATGATTACCTGTTATAAATTAATTTCTCTATTAATTAAAATTATAGAGACTACTCATTAAACCTGTTTCTGGGTAGTGTATAATAAATTAAATCTGACTCTGGTAATTTTTGTAGCATAACTTTTTAAACGTATTCTACGTAAATAGCATAATATAAGGATTCTAATGGCGATCACTAGATTGATAGGCTGTTCTTTTGCACTTTAATTGTAGTGTCACACATCGTATTTTTCGGGATGAATATTCGAACAATGGAGATTGCTTATAGAGATGAAAATTAGGTCTCAGAAATAGTCTCATGTTACACCACATTCGTTTTCAGCGTTTTGCGTAGACACGTGATATATGGGAACCAACGTTTCGGGTGTTTTCTCTTCCTATATTCAAGTGGTGATTGTCATTGATGTGACAGACTTGTTTTTATTTTCAAGATTAGTAGCAACTATACGCTATGCAAAACCTTTGCATTCAGTCCAAACCATCACCACCAGTATTTCTAATTCAGCCTAAAATGTGTAATGATATAGTGGTAAATCCCTCAAGATGGAAGTATAATAAACTTCCGAAACGTCCTTTGCTGATCTATTTATTATGTTTCAGACAATTTACGATGTTGGACATAACTTTGCTGTGTAATGAACCGTTGTAAGAAAACCGTAGAAGGCCTTTGTCAAATGCAGCTATCACGAACGGAATACGAAACCACGATTCCAACGTGCATATAGCCACAGACTCTTCAGTCACAGAGACCGTCTAAGTTAGCTGCCAATTAATAAACTTTGCACCCATTCAGCATGTAGTGTACCTTCAATAACACAGATTTCAATACGGATTGGATACGTCACGTGGGCCGGGATAGTGTAGTCAGTATAGCAACTCGCTACGGGCTGGCCGGTCCGAGGATCGAATCCCGGTGTGCGCGAGATTTTCCACACCCGTTCAGACCGGACATGGGGCACTCCCAGCCTCTTATACAATAGGTACCGGGCCTTTCCCGTACCGTACACACGTATACATGATGGCATTTTCTTTACTCCAGTTCTGTGATGTGTCAACGGCACCACCATTTACTATAAATAATTTCTCTGATGCACCATTCAGGAGGAAGCAGATTCGCCATACTACTGTCAAGTCCAGTTTTCATATAATGAATGTTGATTCTTGGTTTATTTTCTTCAAAGGATATATTTTATTCCCTGCTTCTTTTTCGTTTTGTAGTGTGCATAAACGGTGTTCATACCTTGAAATGCAAGAATGGGTAATGATATTTGAACATATTTTCAATAATGGCCAATATAACGAAGTAGGCCCTCTACATTACGTGAATATCCGTAGCGCCTTGAGCGGAGTAGGCAAGTATACTGTGGCCAAAGAGGCGGAAGTGAAGGAACGATGCTCGAGACTTGCTATGATTCCTGCCTTTTCAGTCTGCCTAAAGCGCTTCTCATTAGTTTGTGTTATTACATTGTTGACGCTACAAACATTGGAGTAAAGAGTGTGCAAGGGCACTGCAGGAGACAAGAGACGGAAGCGTAACAGCTGGCAGTCTTTCGGGAGTTCTTGGAGTCGAGGGGTCGAAAAATGCTACCTTTCCGTGGCATCAGTGTGATGCAAAGTCTTTCATTATTTTTGCTCGAGGCCAAATGCGTCTGTTTTTATGTAACCGCTAATCGGCGTTTCTCGGGAGAAGTATTCTGTAGTTAATCCTTTAACTGAAGCTGCTAAACATGTGTCGCCGGGTTCATTGCTAAAGCACTAGACATTGGTCCCAATCCGAACATTTGTTCGTTTCAGTTGGTTTCGGAATAAACACCGACAACTCTCCTAAATATTGTCTGAATTAAACGTACTACAGATAAATGGCGTGTTTCATGCGAGATTGACCTAATCTTCTATGTTTTATTCAGACCATATTCTCCTGTTAAATATCTGTACACAGATATTACGTTACCGATAAAAAATTAAATACATGAAATTAAAGTACTGTTGATTAATATACAGTCGGTATAGCGTAGAGTGCATAGTTATTAGGCTACATACTGCACGAATGAGTTTCGTTTCCAGGTAGTGGCAAGATATTCTCTTCTTATCCAAAGTGTTTGGATTGGGTGTGGGGATCAGTAAGCTTCCTAGTCGGTGGGTACGGGGGGGGGGGCTTTTATTCCGGTGGTAAACAGGCCTGGGCGTGAAGCTGGCCGCTCACTTCCATCTAGTGCACACGTTAAGAATGACTGTAAACATATTCGAAAATTAGATAGTTTTTCTCATGACACGGGTTTAACGTAAATTGAAGTGGGTCCGACCAATTTACCCATGCTCAGTAGTAAACTCAAGTAGTGAGTACACGAAGCCTACCAGGGAACAAAAGGTTGAATTCCACCAATATTTCTATTGTTTCTCTTGTTACAGTGCTTTATATTTATGGTGTTCGGTAGAGCAAAAACTGTTTGACATTCACGTTATTAAAATATCTAAGTATATTGTATGCTGGTTAAAATATCTTAGCGTGTCTGTTCTGCCTGCCGGCCATATTGCATTTAACCCTGACCATGGAGAGAAGAGGCTAATCGCACTGGCCGCGCAGTCTTGCCGTGTGTCTACGGCTTCTCGCTTGCTGGAATTGCGGTTTCAAGTTCCGCCAGGGGCATGGAGGGTTGTCTGTTGTGATTGTTGTGTTTTGTCAGGTAGAGGCCGATCACTCGTCCAGAGGAGTCCTAGTTAGTGTGGTGTGTCTGAGTGTGTTCGAGGAACCTCATAGAAAAAGTCTCGACCCATTAGGACTGTAGAACCGTGAAAAAATAAGAGAAAGTTTGATGATAATAATGATAGAAGCTTAAGGTGAGGCTCTTAACCTAGTTTTCGCAGTGTTACTTTTAAAATTTTCGATATGGGAAAGGTTGATGATAATAATAAAGATAGTAGCGTAATAGGAGGCTCTAAACATAGTCTTCGCAGTGTTACTGTTAAAAATTTCGATTAATTATCCTAAGCAGACTACGTATCTACTTTTATGGAAATTGGCATACATGTGGTTGAGGGTTTCCTATATCCGCTAACGTTTTCGTAATTTAAAAAAATAATTTTTTTCCACGTATATTTAGGGTAAGTGTGCACGCGAATCTGTGTGAAAATTAACAGATACCGAGAGAACTTATCTGCTTATGGGCCAAGTTTCTTGTTTTGCTTTGAAAAATGCATTTAAATATTACAAGATTGGTACTGTGAAAACTGGGGTTCAGCCTTTGCTCATAATGGCCAGAGGCCTGTAGCTCTAGTTTGATATGCAGAAGAAGAGAAAAATCGGCGGAAGTGGTATTAATTAAGCTTTCTGTACATTCTGTACCAGTAATATGGAAACGGCAGTGATATTAATGCAACGTCATTGTACTCCATCCTTTACTAACAGATGATAATTTAATGGTCCGGTGACTTGTTTGTTAGGTATTATCACGTACAACGAGGACCATCGTCGTGGTGCACATAACGTTGACAGTTTCATTTCTGCTTTAGGTTTGTCGGCCTTACTGGGTCTTTGCTTCTCACGACTCAATTAAGTCGGTGGTGCTCTTGTCGCAGCGTCCTGAAGCCTGCCAGCTGTAAAGTTTCCCATGCTGTTAAGCACCACGGCATGTAGGTGTATATGGGACATGGAAATAAAACTCCATATATTCTTAATCCTCGTATTAGATGGAAGTTTTGTAATTACAACCGCGTTACCTGCAGAGAAGAGCCACCCGAATGTAATGAGTGTGGGACTTGGTGAACCTCACGGCCGGTCAAGATGCTATGACGAGAAATGTGAGCACCAGTTGTGATTGAAATCCCTGTCCAACATCCCGTAAGCCTATGACTTTCTTTCACAAAACGCCACGGACGAACTGCTAGTTGTACAGGCAGGAATTTTCCCGCATTTTATGAAAAGCAAACGTTCGTCACTGTATACTCAACAACCCGCCACTGGACCCTATCTGAGCCAAATCAAGAATATATTCAGGTCCTGATTTCTGATCACGCAGAACGGAAGCTGGGAGCCAACAATAAAATGTGAGGTAATAGTTTCTTACGGCGGTGTGTATTAATACGTCGGTCTTTTGAATCCGCGCCGTTCGTAGATAAGTAACAACATTTCAGGCAAAACTGCGACGACAGTCTTCGTATTAAACGAGGGATGGAGCTTGGAAGTAGAAGGGACATTTTCCTTCAAAACGTTAGTACCTATTTCCAAATTGCACTTTGTAATACTATAAAAAACATCATATTAAAAAGAAAATTGGCTGAGAAGGTTAGTGTAGCGATCTTTTCGGAGTTGCGCAACTGCTGGAGACAAATTATGAGAAATAACGGTGTCTAACTGTGACTGCAAGCTACTAAAGTTATTAGCTGGCCTACAAATCGTAATCCATTTCGTAGCCCTAAACTACGTTAATATGTTTTCATCGCAGAATGTTAATAGTGCTGTTTCCCAAGCGGGGTAGCGTTGTTGGTACAATGGCTGGGCTGGGGCTGGGCAACCGAGGAACCGTTAAATGCCTGGCAGGGAGCATTAGATCTTCCTCTACATTAAAACGTCCAGGCCGGCTAAGTAGACCACGCAGCTTCCAATTCAGTGGGTACCGAGACCCTTGCCCCGGGAATAAAGCGGCTTGGTACGTGAAACTGGCCACTTATCTCCATCTAAGAATGAGTGGAGCTAGATCATGCCTCCACTGCCCCACACTTCTTTATGGTGTGCACAGGGACACTTCAACTTTTATTTTCTAATAACAGCACTCGGTGAAACGGAGGCCTAAAACATAACTCCTGTCAAGAGAAAGGCAAGTTTCCTTTGTCTTAAACATCACACCATTAATTCTGCAGGTGAATCACGACATTCCTCAGATTTTCTAGGCAAATGTGAGGATGGTGGGTAAAATGTTGTCGCTGTGCTTGACGAGTAGGCACGGAACAGTGGAGTTACAGCTGCACTCATTTTTATCGTCAGTACTAGGTGGATGTGAATGATCACTTTCACGCCTCGGCCGCCTTGCACCGTGGAAAACCCCCCGGCACCCATTGATCATGAGGCTGGTTGGTCTCCAGAGCCCTGCCGGACACTTTGGAGAAGAGAAGATCTCTTGCCCCTCATGGGACTCCTACAACGATTCCTCGGTTTCTAGCTCAAAGCCTATTCAATACACTCACTACGCAGTTTCTGCTGGTAGAGGTACGTACACACTTCAATTGAAGCCACTACCGCGTTTTTCTACATCGTTTGCAAGTATTGTCGTCCTATAATTTGTCGCTTTACATTATTTTCAATTTAAAGCATCGGCAAATAAACTAAAAGCAAAAAGACAAACAAATCAGTTTAATAGATCTCTGTAGTACATAGAGGTTAGTGGACGGCTTTCCGTTCTGGTTGATTTGCCGCCGCGTTAATAGCGCGTGTGTCCAATTCGATAGGAGATCGGTTGGGCCACACAGTAAGTTAACAACTGAAAAATCACTAGCAATGCAGTCCACACAAACACAGCACATAAAATTTATACGTTCGTTTTTATTTTCTAGTACATTTTTCGGTCATGTATAAATAGAGGCCCAGAAGGAAAAGTGCTAAAGAAAAGTAGAAAATAAGAAACGAACGTATAGAGATTATGTGTTGTGTTTGTGTGAACTATGCTGCTAGTGATTAACTAACACAAGAGGATAATATTGCCCACATTTGCAAAAGAAAAGTCTTAATCTCTGTCTTCAATCGAACCAAAGATACTAAAACCATAGGCAGTAAGGCCAGCTTTACTGATGCTTGCAATCGGGACAATGATAGAACCTTCAAGTGAAAATAGAGTTTCCATTCTCTTCGGCTTCCTGTAACTTTCTACTCTATTCCTCTCCTGTCGCTATAATCGAAGCCTTCTGACAATTAGTGCCATACGTATAAGACACTAAGTTTCACTACTTCGTGAGTAAATTTAAAACACACACACACAGTCAGCCATAAACTGCCTGCGAGTATTCATATTTTTTTAATTCCAGATTTTTTACTTTCTAGATCCGATTTCAGTTGTGAGGCAGTTTTGTTGGATATAAATCAGACAAATGGGTAGAGAGACACGCATATCTTAAAGCACTTCAGTTTTATCTCATCTTCTAATCTAGTGCTTAGGCATCGTGTGGCTCTCGATCCTCCCCTAAGCGTTCTGTGGAACCGTTATTAACATATGTTGGTACATTGAATATGTTAATATTGTATTTTAAAACCATTTTTTAATACTTCGCAAAATCTGTCGTGTCTGAGTGGCCCGCGGTCGCAAATAGTTCACAGATCTAATCTAATCTAATCTCTCTAATCTCTTACAGCTCATGCTTTGTGCGGTAACCTCGACCAGTCGACACTTCTTAACAATCTCTGTCTTCAGTTCAAATTTCACGTGTGGCCTTCTCATTGGCATCATCTTGAGTACTGGAGCGACGTGAAATAATTTTGAAGTTGCAACTCAGAAATAAGGATTTCCCGCCGATTAGTAACGTTTTTTGTGTTTCTCGATTTGTTTGAAGTCACTACATATATGTTATATAGCGTCGATTGGAGTGATGAATGTGAATGTTAAATTTGGATGTATGTAGAAAGAGGGTGTTGTAGTCTGTGTTAAGGTCCTCTCTTAGTATTTGCCTTGTCTTACTGATGAAAGCCAGGTAAAATCTCTCTATTGCTGGTATTTCGGGCGGGCTAAAAAAGTGAATCCTCTTGAATGCGAAAGGAGCGCTAACTGCCACACAACGACGTTCGGTGGTGTTAATTGAAAGGAACCTATTGTTTAGAATGCATACTGTTTCATCGAATGAGTTTCTGTTCTATTCTATCAGAATTTTCTGTTCACAGCATCTAGACTGGCGCTTGGACCCACACAGCCTGCCACTCAGTGGGTACTTGCTGTATTTTATCTGGGTCTAATGCTGCCGAGGTGAAGCTGCTGCTCACCTCCTTCTTCTGCTGAGGTTAAGAGGGTACGAATTTGTAACTCCTCTTCGCCATAAGCCATCATGCCTTAGATAATTACATTTTGCCCACAAAGTGTGGGTATTTATACATCCTATATGATTCTGTGTGCATAATCAACTGTGATGTTTCCCCTCAGGAATATTAGCTGGTTAATATTTATAAATGGTATGATATCTCTTTTCTGTGAGGTAGGAACCTAACTTTTGATGCGTTATTTAGAATAACTTCAATCTTCAGAAGGTCAAATTCAGTGAATTACTTCCTCTTACTTTCTGTATGATAATCGTTCACACTGAGTTAGGGTAACAATTATCTGAATCAATAAATACATTGAATCTCTGTGTAGAAGGTATTCTACTTCACTTCCCAGAAGTATATCCTGCGTATCTAAACGCTCACGGTCAGCGAGTTTGGCGTGACTATTCTATGCATGTTCGGGATAATCGTGAGATCGTACCCGAGGGTAGACGTGTTTCTGTATCACAGGCTGTGCATGGGAATTTACACCGTGTGTATTCTGAAAATTTCCTCTTGGAATTCGAACAGTTCCTTCCGACAGTGGGATAGTGGGATCCGGAATAGCTCAGCAGATGCAGTGACTATATTAGGAGTTTTACACGGGAGTAATCGGATTTTGATACCTGGCAGTCTAAGGGGCTTGTCAACACTGGCCATGCCTGTTCTGAGGCTCAACCAGCCTCCTGTCTAACGGACTTGTCACACACTGTCCAAGCCTCTTATGAGGCCCAACCAGCCTCCTGTCTAACGGACTTGTCACACACTGTCTAAGCCTGTTATGAGGCCCAACCAGCCTCCTGTCTAACGGACTTGTCACACACTGTCCAAGCCTGCTGTGAGGCCCAACCAGCCTCCTGTCTAACGGACTTGTCACACACTGTCCAAGCCTGTTATGAGGCCCAACCAGCCTCCTGTCTAACGGACTTGTCACACACTGTCTAAGCCTGTTATGAAGCCCAACCAGCCTCCTGTCTAACGGACTTGTCACACACTGTCCAAGCCTGTTATGAGGCCCACCCACCCTCCGAGAATAAAGCAGCCGGTACGTGGCGTCCACCGGTGGTCTTGTTCACGCTGAGATCAAAATACGTGGAGTTATCCGTACGTTCACTCCGTTTATATGCCTACATAGCGTAATGCTTGAGCACATTGTTAACTAAATTACTTCGTACAGTGCTGGGTTTGTGATTATTAGCTAGGACTCAATGGTCTGTGACTCCAGTTTGATGTATTTTTTCACTGGGTAATGGTTTTTGAACAAAACACATAAAATGCAATAGTAAAAAAGAGAATCTGCCTGACCTTCAGCTGTATGTTTTGTCATCGAAATTTCCAGTATAATCGCATGAAATCTGGGACGATGTGTTGTCGATCTAGCACAGTTGTTGCTGTACACGAACTGAAACCCCTTTATCGGAAACTTCACGGCAGAGAAAACGTGTTTCTCGCTAAATGTAAGTATACGGCGAAAGGTAGTGAACATGTCCTCGCGCTTAACTATCACACTGTGAACGCATATGAGGGACTTGAGTAATATAGATCTATGCCTTCTTAACCTCAACCTCTGGATGATAATAAATTGTTAGCTTCACCTACCGATCGCTTTTCCCCAGAAGGAAAGAAAACCCGGTATCCACTGAAGAAGACAGTGGGTGGTCACGTGACCAGTAAGCACGCCGTGACGAAGAGAAAAATTTCTAGCCCCAACGAGAACTGAACCACGGTTCTCTGGTCATAGAGTGTGACTGTAGTGACAGATATTAGGTCGTGTCTCGTTAAAATTTTGAAGTTGTACTTAAAACATATTTTTGTATGGCGAATGATTAAGCAAATGCAAGAGATCTAACAACGACGAAAAAGCGTGATTATATATTTAGTTGTGCGTCATGTGTCTGCAGAAAATGAACGCCCAGGTCTGTGCTGCACGACAAAGAAGAGTCGTCTTTGGTGTTTTCTTTTTTTTCCCCGACTCAAGAACTGGATGCTGCAAGCCCGTTCTGATTTTCCTAAGATTTGAAACAGGCCTTGCTATTTATTCCAGTCGTCCCTCGCCTATCTTTTGTTTTGGATTGTAGGCTACTATAAGTATGCTACACCTGGCTCAGCTTTCGGTTTAGAACTCTTAGTACACAGTGGTCACCAGTATTTTTTACTTTAGCGGACCCTGGCGTCCATGCGTTCCTGAGGTTGTTCTGAGGCCGCTCGATTACTGGCACCGCGGTTTCGAATCCCGCTGAGGACATGGATGTTCGTCTGTTGTGTTCTTTGTGTGTTTGTAGGTAGCGCCCTCTGCGACGAGCTAATCGCTCTTTCAGGGATGTCCTACCTTGTGTGTGTTTGATTTAGGAACCTCAAAAGTGAGATGGCCTAGGCCCGATTTGAGCTATTGCTCAACACACACGCAACAATCACTGTAGCTTTCGTCCTACAAACATTCAGATTTGGGGTTGCCACAGCGAGGCTGATGTGAATTCTAGTGTACTGGAATGTGTCTGCATGTAGATCGGTTAGAATCAACCAGTCTGTCGGAAATACTTACTGCTTTTCTTTGTTACGTTTCGAATGCCACAGTACATCTGATGTATTTATACTGACTGCAGCAGCATAATGACTGCCCATTGAAAGTACATGCATCAATACTAAGTAGGTAGTCTCACCTGAACGTTGGACAGAATGTAGTGCTGGTATTATACAATCTTCCATATTATTTTGAAGTTGTTTACAGTTTCATTGATACGCCTCCTGCTCCGTCAGTTATTTCTAGGACTGACCTCAGGTATCCAGTACGAATTTTTATGTTGTACAATGCAGTATAATTTTCTTCTTTTTTCTGTAATGTTTCCTGATTGCGATTTTTTCGTTGATCTTATTAAAAAATTTGACAGTGAACTTTATCACAGCAGTTCGTTTATCGGATTGCCCGTTACAACGATGGAACCTGCCAACTTGCAAGTTAAATCCTTTCGCTGGAGCCGGAAAAGGGTATAACCGCTCACAACAACGAATGTTCCCTTCTTTCCTTTTTCTCCTTTGGTGGTCAAGGGAGATTTTATAATTTCTGCACTCCGTGGAGTAGAGTCCTTCTTGAGAAGCTAACAAGTTTTCAGCTAGTCAATAAATTCCCCGCATTTTGTGGAACCCGAAGGTTCATTACCGCAGACAAAAGTGCCTGCCACCTGTCCCTATACTGAGCCAACTCGATTCAACCCATGCCTCCACATCCCACTTCCCGAAATTCCATCTTAATATTATCCTCCTATAATTTCTGCACTTAGTTTTGTAATTAAGAACGTCTAACAAAATGACCAACGTACGTCGCACGGAGTTCCTAAGGAGCTAATAGTCTATTAAGTAATCGGGAAGTCAGAAATTGCCATGATGAAACCCAAGATTCATAGTCGTGTTTACAAGAGAGTATGGAACTTATTCTGAGCCAGATGAGTCACATCAACAATTTAACGCTCTATTTCCTCAAGACCCACCTTAATACTGGACTGTCCTCCCATATCGGTATAAGAGGACGTTTCTAAAGTTTTTTAAACCGTTTGGCATGTAAGGAGGAACAAAATCGTAACGCTGCAGCGTCACTAAAATATTCCTTTGTAACAGAATTACTTCGCAGTACTGTTAGTTCTATTGTATACCTTCGTCTGATTTATGAACGTAAAACCTCTATGGTTCAGTGCACAGGAAAAATTTCATTTCACGGTGTTTAAAATACTGAAATAAATTTTCGAATTCGGTTCCAGCAGTCTATTATTTTCTGAATAGCTACTGAACCATAGACTTGATTGAAGCAAATGGGTTTATTTGCATGTTTTAAAATATGGCACATTTTCATTTTTATTTGCGTTTCCCAGAACCGAAGTTTTATCTCTCAAGCTTCTCGTAATAATAGAGTGACGTTATTACAATCTGCCTTTCTTGCAGTTTGAAATTATGTTCATTAGTTCCTTTTAACGTGAAATAAAAATGTCGGGTCTTTTTGCTATTTCGTATTTTTTGTCATTAATCTCTTGTTTCATTTCCAAAAATATTATTTTTCTCTTGTAAAATCATAAAATTCTCTAAACACTTTGTAGCTGTGTAACCAATGTATTACGCTGTCACATGAAAAATCTTATATTCACTCTTAATATCAAGAAAAAAATAGAAGTGAACTGACGATTGCCTAATTTTTGGACAAGAATAAGGTTAACGGTTGACACACCTGATTTTAAAATGTGCTGCAGTTTTATAATTTTGCACACAAGACTTCTTTAACTGTTCTGTAATAAACGCTCTGAATTTTACTTACTTTTCTATTCGTCACTCCTAACAAGGCTGCTTTTAAAACCTGATTAGGAACCTCCCATTACGTTTTTATATCATACAATTCACGGAAAAAGACATAAAATTGGATCACGGTGTAATATCCTGACGTTATGTCAATAACGGAAACTCGAAGAGTTTTACCTACTTCTTCTTCTTCTTCGGTGACGCTACAGCCCGGGGTGGGCCTTGGCCTCCTTTACAATACGCCTCCAGGCCTCTCGATCCCTTGCTCTGTTTCTCCTTTCGTTCATTCCCATCTTTCTCAGGTCCGTGGACACGTCATCCAGCCATCTCATGTTTGGTCTTCCTCTTCGTCTTGTTGCATACAGCTTTCCGTACAACATCTTTTTTGGAATTGCGGTGTCTTGCATTCTTTCTATGTGACCAAGCCATCGTATTCTTTGCCATTTAATGAACCTG
>Ga0123353_10006976_pt1 | contig 15185 bp, 8 predicted proteins | sample TergutLab28metaG_3_FD_92763 | JGI IMG/M metagenome (GOLD analysis project Ga0123353, IMG submission 92763) | Labiotermes labralis P3 segment gut microbial communities from Petit-Saut dam, French Guiana - Lab288 P3 | ecosystem: Host-associated > Arthropoda: Insects > Digestive system > Gut ... | reverse complement strand
ACTAATACTGAACAGTCACCTAAACAGAGTGACGATACCAGATGCTGTACTAATACTGAACAGTCACCTAAATAGAGTGACGATACCAGATGCTGTACTAATACATTTTTCCTTCTGAAGGTGAGCATAATTAGTGCTCGAAACATGTACAGGAATATAATAAATGTATTAAAATTAAGAATTTGTGCATCAAGTTGGTAAAAAAGACTATCATGCTATTTGATGATTAAAAATCAGAAATTAAGTATGAGTATTAGGTGGCAGTCAAAACTGTATGATCTAAATTAAAACTGAAACATGCTGACAAATTTTCAGTAACTCTGACGAATTTCAATATTCATGAAAATCTGTTCGGTGGTTCGTAAGTTGTTTCGTGCCTGCTGAAGTGCAAGTGGAACTGCTCGTGTTTTAACAGTGGGTTGCGAAAGCGCCGAAATATTCAAGTTTTCTGCTCGAGTTATGAAACAGTGACTAAAATGAACTATTGGTATCTTGTGAGGTTTATGTCTTTACATGGAGAAAAATAAGAAGAAAAACAAAGCTCTGAAGCCTGAGTTAAAAATTATATAAATTCATGTTATGAACGTAATTACAAGCCCTCGTGACATAAACAGACAACCTCATAAAGTTAATTATCTTTGTATGGCAGTACTGTGTGTCCCGCGTGATCCTAAGTTAATCAATCCAGTACAGTGCCCAGAGTTTTTTGTGGCTTTGGCTATGTCGTCAGAAAGAATACAAACTTTAATATAAACAGCCAACTAGATGCAAAAATAATAGTTTTATTAATAATTTCAATCAGCTCAACATGTTTCGGGCGATAATTTCGCCCATCCTCAGAAGCACTTGACTGTGTTTACGGCTTGTGGTATAATGCACCGGCGATGCTGCCTGCTGGTGCATTATACCACAAGCTGTAAACACAGTCAAGTACTCCTGAGGATGTGCGAAACTATCATCCGAAACATGTTGAGCTGATTGAAATTATTAATAAAACTATTATTGTTGCATTTAATTGGCTGTTTATATTATTGTATCAATGATGCACGGTCACACAAACATAAAAAAGAATACAAACTTTTTCCACAAACATCACTGACCTCTGTAATGTAGATGCGATGTGTTTTACTGGTGTCAAAAACCCGACGTTCAAGATATTATTTAGGTCACCTTCATATTATACAGACCTATGTTGAAATATGACGGCTTCGAATATTAAAATACTATGGGGACCCTTCACACTGCACGCTATCACAAACAGTCAGCTGTAAACAATTACGTAACTGACACAAGCATTCTCATTCACTATAGTGCTCTTCTGCTAATGGTGGTATTAACAGAAACCCAATTTCACTTAAATGATCAGAAACGAAACACGCAGTCTACGTGACGCACTTTAATTGAATAATTAAAATAACTACTGTGTACCACAAAAAGTACGTCAAACAAAATATTCATTCGCAGTACCTCCCCCCCCCCCTCTTCCGAATTAAACTGTCTTTGAAGGTAAGAGTTCAAATTATTTTAAACCAGTTGTGCTTCCTTAGCATGATCTTTAGCTGTGAAAATGCGTAGTTTTTACGTGCTATAATGTGGCATTAGCAACATACGGTAAATAGCACCGCGGCTGAATGTGACGATGGAGAATCAACAGCATACCAATATCGGAATATTTAAGTATTATTACTTTATTTCTTTGTTTATACTTTATTGAATATTGTTGTCAGAAGCTGGGACTACATAACGCCCAACGATAGGATGATCAACGAATTGGAAAGGATGAGAAAGGAACCGGTTGTGGCCTGGGATGCCAGCTCGGTACCCGACTTGCAATACCGACGAAAACCACGAAAAACCGCCATCAGGGCAGCCAGTGCCGAATTTGAACCCGAAGCACGAGTGCTAACCACTAGAACATGTTATTCTCATACATTCGTACAAACGGTTCTCCACACAAAACAAGCAACACCAGTACATCACCAAAACTTTAAATTGCACTTATCTTTATAACACTATGTTCGTTTATCCACTTCATTTTAAAACACATATAAATGTACATAAAGTTATATAAGAAAATATACACAGGGTGCTTCAAACCCGTTAGCGCTTATGTGGGGTTTATTGAATTAAATTAAATTACGTTACAACACAAGGTGCACGTTCGGTGCTTGAAATATTTTCCACTCGTGCTGCTCCATGTCCACACATACCTGGTACCACCGATGAGTTACTTTCAAAGCCATGAGATACATCTGCGGAGGGACTGGGGTGATGCTATCCTCATTCCCTCCACATAAACGTGTTAACATTTTTAAGCACCTGTATATACATTTGCACATCTGGCTGCAGTGCGGTTGGCATTCACAGAGCACACAAGGCTACTTATCTAAGCAGGGCAGTGTGTCCCGGTTACAGTAATGCAAGGCAGTGACAAGATTATTTTTCAGTTAGTATTACAGTCTCGACCTTTGCTGACAAATGGATACTTATCTCTAAGGGATAACGGCGCCGCTCATTCTATCCACCTGCCTTCCCAGAAATTTTGAAATTCACTGAATGTCCATGGAGTGAAAATGTTGTTTTCCAACACCTATAATGTACATAATCAGAACTGATCAATGGGTTCTTTGTGGCACTGTAGCCACATATAAAAACTGTAATTTTTTGTTCAATTTTCACTGGGACTTTCACTCAAAGACGAGCTGGCGAGGAATAAGCATTTTTACGGTACTCAAATCCGCGCAGTAATTATTGCAATTCGAAAATATAACAACAAAAACGCTGTATTAAAATATAAAGTTCTTACAATTAAACCACTAGAACTCCGACATGTATCAACCCTTGCTTGTGAGTCTTCCTCACGGAGTGCACATCAATACTGGTATAAAACGCAGATTACAAATTATATAAAATAGTTTAAGACAACAGACGATTTTAATACAATTTTAACCTATTTCAGGTACTTACAATCTACGTCTTGAACAAATAATTACGACACTCCCCCTGACCCTGACCCACACGAAAGGGTCGAAACAAGTTGGAGTTCGAATGTTTTAATTGCAAAAACTTTACATTGTCATGTAGTACGTCTGTTCGTGTATTCCCGAATTTTAACGCATAAGTATGTCAAACCCTTAAGGCCCAGTGGTTATTTTATGCACCATCAGGTTTAACACAAATTCTACACTCTGCCCACACGGTCCGGTGATTTTTAGGGATCCCTGAAAAACATCAATAATTTCCCTACGTAACCCAGAACTATAATTTTGTCTGTTGTTTTGTATGGGTGTGAAACTTGGTCGCTCACATTGAGGGAGGAACGTGGGCTGAGGGAGTTTGAAAAAAGGGTGCTGAGAATATTTGGGCCTAAAGGGGAGGAGGTAACAGGGGAGTGGAGAAAACTACATAATTAGGAGCTTAATGATCTGTACTCATCACCCAATATTGTGGGGGTGATAAAATCGAGAATTAGATGGGTGGGGCATGCAGCGCGTGTGGGGGAGGGGGGAGGCGTATACAGGGTTTTTGGTGGGGAAACCTGAGGGAAAGAGAACACTGGGGAGACCCAGGCATAGATGGAGGATAATATTAAGATGGATCTTCAGGAAGTGGGGTGTGTGGGTATGGACTGGATCGAGCTGGCTCAAGATAGGGACAGTTGGCGAGCACTTGTGAATGCGGTATTGAACCTTCGGGTTCCATAAAATGCGGGGAATTTCGTGACTGGCTGCAAGCCGGTTCGCTTCTCAAGAAGGACTCTGCTCCATGGAGTAAGTAAGTAAACAAGCTGATTAGTTTTATAACAGAGGAGTAAAGTGTTTAGTGCACCGTACGAACTGAACTTCCAAATATAATTAAAGTTAATTTGTGTCTTTAATGAGGTAACGCCCATAAAAATCTAGAACTAAAACCACTTTATTTTCTCGGCCGAAAGATCGCAAAATCTTCAGGAGAATGGAATTACTAATATTTGAAGTCATGCAGAGAGAGGAGCACGAGGTTCCCCACACAACACTTCATGGCCATGCAAGGCTAACTGACAGCTACTCTGAAACTGACAGTATTGCCGGGTCGTCGTGTTAACAAGGGGTAACAGCTACCAGCTGCCTGTCCACACAGCTTAACTCCTCAATGACAAATCACGCCATATGCAACTAATGGCTTGCAATCAGCCGGGCACTGACTCGTACAGCTGATGTACAGAAGCCGCGAATCACTCACAACATACTACAGAGACACGGCCGCTCTTTGCACTGACATGAGTAGGCCTAATCAACAAGCACAAATAATTGGCCACCAATACACAGATGTAATGATTTTCAGTTCCTGTCGTGACATGGCAGCACCGTGAAACGCGACCCGCCACAGACATATTTCGTTGCCGTTAGCTGGCACAAAAACAGAAGTCGCGGAAAGACAGCTCCTATTACACGGTTTGATACCGTCCACAAGTCTTGGATTCTTCGCTTAAAGGTGAAAGAACCCTACAGACTGGGAATACAACAGACTTGAATGCGAAAATATTATTGAAATTGGAACAGCGCTGGACAAATGTTTCTGAGCGTACACTGTAAGCAAGTCTGTATTCAGCTCAAGATACTACCAGTTCAGCTTGCAGGTGCAGCCGTTACCGCCAGTCGCAACTGTAGGCCCAACGACGACGCAAACCTGCAGACAGGTCAGCCCATATGCATAATCTCGAAATACGGAATACCTTAAATTTCTCGCGTTGGTAACGGTGACGTAAGCTATGACGGGTGGCTGACGTCATTTGAGAAGCTGCATTTGGCGGTGACAAGATGAAGAGAAATGATGTGACAAGTGTCAAATGATACTGTGTGATAAGTGTAGAGCTACACTGTGAGAAACACTCGTGTTCATTTTGGATTTTCGAGACATTAGGTAGCTAGCCAAATAATTTCCAACGATCTGTCTTGTATTCTTTATTCCCACTAACCCTTCAAATCAGGGTAGTTACTTTACGTGTCACCAGTTTGAACACTAAAAATTACGCATTTTGCCAACACAGTGTGTTTGTGTGTTTTGTATGTATTTCAGAAACAACCTCGAACGGCGGCCTAAAAGTCATTAACCTACTTGTTTCTTTTTAACGGAGATGGAGTGTACTGCGCGGTACGAACTGGGTCTTCAACATATCACGTTTCGTCCATAAATGGTCAACAGTGTCCTGTTGTAGTGTTTGCCTATTATTACTGTCGTGAACAGTACGTCAATATTAATCTGACTGCCGGTACCATACACTGAGACCTAAACAATTAATCTGACAGCTACATATCCAGATTTGTATGTCAGAGGACAGACTCAGTTTTCCAGAATTCATAATACGAATATTCTCAAAAGTAATTCATAATACGTCCCTTGAGTAAAACATCACACAGAGCAACTTCTCACTCCGAAGTATTTTGTGAATTACACGGTCTCTTTTAACAGGCTGTTCTGAGTGCCGTAATTCAGTGCCTGGGCATAATCTACAGTACAACTGTAGATCATACCGCTCGTTCCTTCACGCCTTTCTCTCAAAAGGAAAATTTTATGGTTTTCTGTATAGGGCCGCCCTCACCCGCAATAAAACACTACACCAAGTTACCATGAAGTAACTCCATGGCGCTGACTTCTTCATTAGTCACTCAACTTGTCCATGAATTCTCCACCTTGCATGGGACCCCCACACATTAATGCGCCCTTACGTAACAGCCAAAGCTCTCATATCCTATTTCTTCAAGATCCAATTCAGTTACCTTACAACCTACGGCCGTCCTTACCATATACATAAAAATGCCTTATGCATGTCCGACCAAACACATTGGAAAGCTTATATCATGGAAATATGGAACTTTAGCCTAAATGTTTATTAATGCAGTTAATACGTATTGCAATAATCACAAATGTAATTACTAGTTATATGTACATGTAATAACTGGTTTGCACGCTAAACTGAGCACTACTGTGTTTTCATCTGAGGTTTCTGCACTGACGGCGCTACGCGTTACGTCATCAGACAAGCATAAACATGAAGAAAGTCTGAAGCTACTTGCTTTCATTAATGACAAATCCAGCGCATTTGTTTTATACATCAGTTGACGTCCACTTTACTGTGGAAGCATGCATCCAACAAAATAAACACAGCCTCTTCTGTATGCATACACATTCTGCTCTCTGCCTAAATCCTTTCTCTCTCTTTCTGCCTCAGTTATTTATTTCTGTTTAATTCTAGATCCGAAAATTCTTTCAGGTTGTATTAATTTAATATATGTATGCCACTTTATCATTTTTAACTGGATTTAAAGCTGGTTTGCACAATTCTCAACTAGAACGATTAACAGTATTAATGTGGAAACATATGATCACTTGGTATGTTAATGAAGCCGTGTGTCCAATCCCACCTGCAATGCAGTACATACTACCCTAAGCATGGGAACGATTAATTGGCTTTGAAAGGAATTTTTGTACGTTCAGTTCAGTCTGCAAGCCATATTAATAACGCACTGTTGGTGTTTGTAGTTTCACACCCCAGACTTCAAACACTGTCAATTTTCTACCAAAGCTTTTGTTTTCATCTGTCACAATCTTCAGTTAGCATGCCACTGGAGTATGGTAAGCTTGCTGACAGCCACACCACAGCAGGCACAAAATGGGAAGGCTTCAGTGTGCAGTACAAGGGTCAGTCAGTGCCCGAACCTTCAATCAATCGAAGTTTCAGATGGCGTATAAAAAAGTGCTGTTCCTTTGAATTTCTGATGTGAATGTACATTCATATACACAATTAAGTCAGTAACAGATTAATAACATGTCTGTTTCGATATTGAAAATACTCAACTTTCAAGCTTACGGGGGGAAAAAAATAGGTTGCCATGTTAGACTCCCCTACCACATTCATGCAACGTGTTACAAGCACAGTATGAAATTTAACTGACAAAAAAGCATTCCGGCGATCAGTACATTCTAAAAGTTTATTTATACAGTACATTAGACACAGTTCCTTCACAGGTGTATTGAATTTCATTCAGTGATGTTGTCTGTCTCGAATTCTGGCATATTTGTGTGTGGAATATTTTAAAGAACCTGAGAAATACTGCTCTCACTCCAGTCAACAAACTTTATCCTCTCGACTTCTTTCTTATGTGCATAATCTGACGCTACAGCGATATGTCACACAGCACTTCTGGGAAGCCACGTTCTGCATCACGACTTGGCCAAACGACGTTTGGTGTTAACGGCGATCCCAGCCCACTGAACTGAGTTCGGGAGATGCTTGCTTAAAGTCATCACTGGGACACTTACTGTTCTGTTGATGTAAGGAAAAGCCAACTTGATGCACAATTTAAATTTTGCATCAAGCTGGTTTTTCTTTAAATGCGTATATCGAGATGCACGGTCAACAAAACATAAAATTTACTGTGTTGTGTGGGGTGTCTCACAGACTTCAGCAGTTCCTCAAGTCGTATGTGGGGATAATACCAATATTAGGCTATGACCACTCCCTTCCAAAATTCGGACCGCAATGAATATCTCAATAAAATTGATAAGAAAATGTTTGTTTTGTTATTTCTTTCGTTTTAATAGGCGACTGTGAGATGTTTCCTAAATAATTAGAAAAGTAAACACATAAGCTGGTACAGAAGTGTACACAAAGCTTAATTCAAGACACTCCATAATATTTAGAATCGCAAACAAGAATAGCTCTGCCATGCGCAGAGGATGGAAGGAATTTTAGAAAATGTAATAAACATTCTGATGCTGACAGCTTTATACTAACTTCGACGTAGCAACAAATCAGACTTCCACGTGGTGCTGACTTGGAAGAAAATGAAATGATGGGGGTTTAATGCCTTCTCGTATAGTATAAATTTATCACTGGTTCTCCGAAACGGGTAGAAATTTGTGGCAGACATCATGACGTCACATATCGAAAGACGGTATTTTGCATGGCCATGTGTACAAGAAATGAACGTTCGGGTCATGGCTTCAGCTCTCTGTCCCTGCTATCCTAATGCAGTTCAGATTTCGCATTCAGGACTCTCGTCATATGTTGCTTCTATCATCCTTGCTGTGTGTGGTGCTGCTGTAACGGACTGCATGTTCGTTGCACGAGTCATATGGGTGGGCAACGTCATCAGTACAGCGGGCATTTATTGTTCACGTGTGTAGGGCTTCCATACGAATTATATCCCCTTTAATCACATTACCATGCGGACAAAAGCGACCTCATTTACTTGCATTCATTTTATGCTCACTGCGCATATAACGCAAAAGCCGACAAATCAAACCGGTTCTAATTTTACGTTAAAAGCGTCTAATCACTGACTCTCCTTAATCTAACAGCGCCTAACAAGACCACATACGGAGTAGTACCCAATTCATGTCCTCGGTACAGCGCGTTGTCCTTCGTGTTCACGTACTGTGGATACAAAAGCTGTTGTGCAAAGCTAATCATACTCTAGAGGCCACATTGCTCCTAGGGTACTTTCTCATTACATTAACATACGTATTACCCACAATGAAAAACATTCCAAATAAAAACTGGAGATCTCAACTAACAGATATTCGTCGCTTCACGACGGGGATACGTTCTGAGAAATGCGTCGTTGGGCGATTTCGTCGTTGTGCGAACGTGTACTTACACAAACCTAAATAGTACAGTATAGCCTACTACACACATAGGCTATATGGTACATCCTACTGCTCAGAGGCTACAAACCTGTACAACATGTTACTGTACTGAATACTGTAAGCAACGGTAACACAGTGGTAAGTATTATAATATGTTATAATATTATCGGTATATGCGGTCCGTCGTTGTCCGAAATGTCGTCATGCGACACATACCTGTAAATAAATCAGTCCCATTACAGGCTCTAGGTGCCCAGAGGGTTCCACGAAGTTAAGGTTCCCAGATTACGTGACAATGGCCCAGGATGGTGGTTAAGGTTGTCAGCCTTACGCACCGGCCGCTCTATACCCCTATGAAATACACCTGGTACTCATTTCTGTTAGAGGCTGAGTCGACCCCAGGGCCATAGTGCGATAGGAAGGATTATGCCAATGAAAAATTCAAATGACACCATCTGGAATCGAACCAGCGACCTTCCGATTTGTAGCACAGCACCTTAGCCACTGTGCTACCGCAGAAGATGTTCCATCGTGTCCTAATTTTTAGCAATGACAGCACAAAATCTCACTGTAAGAACTAATGAAATCAGGAGAACGCTGTTATCGTGCATTTTGCGAAGTTTTTCGGCGCAACTCACGCCCACGCTGTCTATAATGAGTAAAGCCGAGCGGGAACATCAATAATTCTGCAGCATACAGAAAATAACTTCTATTTGCGTTGTTACCACATGAATGCGTGGGATGTCAAACCCGACAATAATGTTCGGTGTGCTCTAGAAATGACTCAACGCTGTAGCCCAACTGCGTTATCGGTGTCCCACTTTCTACCATGTCTGGTTCGTAAGGTAGTCTTGTATATGAAAACAGTCCGAAATAACAATACAGCACAAACTTTATGGGAAAATCTATGTACTAGATCAGTGGTCCCAATTTTTTTTTCCCCGTGTCACTTTCTCGTATACAACTTAGTGAATTACTGACTTCATTATACAGTTGTCTCCTGCTTCCTGTCACTGTCGCTCTCTTCGTCAAAATGTTTCTTCTTTGTTTTGTGTATTCTGTGCCTTTGCATTGTTTTGTGTATTGTTTCTCCCTTTGTATTTCATATTTTTGTACATATTTACCGACCATTCCCACCGGGCGGAAACCCAACTGCAGTAAATAAATATATCATACCTTACTCTCATGAGCACTCTGTTCTCGAAGCCGCTTAACTTATATTCTTTGAAAGGTGGGAGACAAAATTTCATATCCATACACAACACCATGTACGTGTACGGTGTGTAAGGTGCGGATGGTGCCGTGCACCTACGCAGGGGCTCTCAAGACCACCACCCATCCAAAAACTCGGTGCAGAAAACCATATGCTGCAACTCAACATCTAACTCTCCTGATGATGGGCGTATGTACCCGAAACATGTCGAGCTAAGGATACATCAATAAAATTACCTAGTTGCAACAAGCTGGCATTTCACTTTGTTCCACTAACATACGTATGCCTTACTGTAATGGGACTAGCACTGTTACTGCCATGACTTAGAAACCACCGCCTGCCTTCGACAAGCCCAAGCCTCATGGTTAATACACGCAGCGCCAAGTTTAGCATTAAAAATGTCTGCATTTTGCCCACACTACGATTTTATGTGCTCCTTAATGATCCTCACCATAAGCAGCGACTGTTTCCCCATACAATATCCACCGATTTTTATCGTTGCACAGTGCATTCTGTAGTTTAAGTAACACACCAACAAATGCACATAAAGTCATTTAATGATCTAAAATTCACATTAAAACACTTAAAACGCTCCTACATGTTTCGACCATACGATAATCCTCAGGGAGCATACATTGTTCCTTGCTAAAGTTATAATTTAAAAACACTCACTGAGTGTTTTTAAAGTCCCTAAGGATGATAGTATGATCGAAACACGTAGGCGCGTTTTAAGTGTTATAATGTGAATTTTAGATCATTAAATGAATATATATATGCATTTGTTGGTGTATTAATTAAATAATCCACCGATTTGTCCTTCTTTCGGAGGCAAAGTTCTCTGTACGGTACGAACTGCATCTTTACGCGTAATGTAGATTAATTTTAGTCTTCATGGGGTTAATGAGTATCAGATTCTTGCAATCTTTTGAACGTCAACGTATAAACCAACAATGCAAACGTCAATAATTATCAGACACGTGCAAAAGACTCTACATTGACAAAACACCAACAGGTATGTTTTCGTAATATTTTCTGGCGAAACAAACGGCAAGGCAAAAAACTGCATTAGCTAAGAAACGAAATACATGACAACTATTTCGTCATTTAACACACCGGAGTACACCAATGAAAAATACATTACGGGTAATGACAACTTGGCCCTGTTTCTATGCAGGAAGTCCGTCGGCAGTATTGCGCTCAGCACGCAGACAAACCGAATACATCCGTAAGATCTGAGGCTGTCGTAGCAGTGAATGAAGATAAATTACCACCTTCTGGTATGTCCGCCGTGTCTTTCTGTAGCAGTATGCCCTGACACAGCGGTACACTTCTGCCACACTAAATGACGTCACATCCCAGAAAACAGTGATTTCTTAACCCTCTGAAGGCCGACTTAAATCCTATCTGCCATCTACTGGCATTATTAGGAACTCACAATATTCTCCACGTTAGCAGTATGAGGGTTAATGGACACCCTGTATGCAGATTTTGTACACTGTGAGGGTCATTTATTGTATTATTCTGCAATATCTCTACATCCCACCACATCCACAGTTTCCATGGGATACACTTGTCGCTCTTTTTCCCATAAACGTAACCAATGACCTCCAATACCGAGGTCAGTAGCGTAGCACGGATTTAATTTACAAAAATCCACAACGGCTGTAAACTCGTGAGTTGGTCACTAATACAAGTGGCTAAGTGCTAGACCACCGGGTTAGTACTATAAAGACGAAGTTGTCCCTGTGAATGAGCATCGTGAAGCTCAACGCATTCTCAACCTCGGTACTATGTGGACGCACGTAACTGAAAAGCGTTACGCGCCGATTATTTCGCCCTCAGAGGCGTAGATGGGTGGATAATATTAGGATGGATCTCCAGGAGGTGGGATGTGGGTATATGGACTGCATTGGGCTGGCCAAGGATAGGGACGGGTGGCGGAGGCTTGTGAGTGAGGTAATGAACCTTCGGGTTCCGTGAAATGCGGGGAATTTCTTGACTAGCTGCAAACCAGTTAGCTTCTCAAGGACTCTGCACCATGGAGTAAGTACGTAAGTAAGCAAGTAAGTAAGGCATTTAATGGGCATCGGGGTATCTTACTCCGGGGGTAAAGCGGCCAGTGCTTGAAACTGACCACTCATATTTAGTGCCGAGGTTAAGAATGAGTGGAGTTCTATCCCCCCCCCCCCCAAGGGTATGCCTGCATGGCGTACACAGGGACAACATAACTTTCACGCAATGAACAAGAATTTGGGTGGGCCTCAGAGCAGTTACCTGAACTAAAATAAACCACTGAAACGTATGCAGGATCCTTAAATTGTCATTGAATTTATGGTTAATTGAAGGCATGGGTCTCCAACCTCTTTATGGCAAAGGGCCGCAGCCGTTATTGTGTGCTGGTTCGCGGGACGCACGTGTAAAAATAATACTAAGTGGTATATGTAACCGCCTTAATTACTGTGTGACTTATAGTATAAATATAATTTATATACGTGGCCGTGGACCGCATAACACAACCTTGCGGGCCGCGGGTTGGAGAACCAGGATTTAAGGGCACTGACTCTAACATAACCAAGTAACTGAACTAAAGCACCTGGCCTGACAAGCATTTCAACTGCAGATGATCACCGGGAATCAACCAACTCCGTGGCGTTAAGCCCTTTTTAGCGGACATTTCCTTCTTCCCCGTAAGCCGATGGTTCATTAGTGTGTTCAGAACCTGCCACTCGTCCATATCCTATGCCTGATGAACCCAGTTCAGGCCCTCCCAATTCCTTCAAATATCCATTTTAATATCATACTTACACCTAACGCTTAGCTCTTGTAAGTGGTCTTTTTCCTCCAAGTTCCCGCACCAAAACCCTGTGTGCACTTTTCACCACACGTGCCACGTGCTTAATCCATCTCATCCTCCTTGATTTGATCACTCTAATACAGTATTTTCCTTTAGCAAATCCGAATTCCGTAAGGGGTTAGATGAAAGATGTTTGGTGAGGTTCAAATTTCATTTTACGTCAAGCTAAACACACTCACATACACACACACACACACACAATACACATTCCGTGACAGTGTGAGTAGGCCTACACGGTCACTGTACTGTGCAGTTCTACAGAACAAAGAAGAGACATGGTCACTGCACTCACCGATCTGCAACGCCTCGCCATACTTCGCCAGGGCAGCATCTATTTTGTTCCGCTGGACAAGCTCATTGCCCTGCTCCCTCAGTCTCGCCGCACGAACCTCTTCAGGCCACCACTTTTCAGACAACCCTTTCATCAAGACGTTCGTTTGTAGCATACAGCCACTCGCAATCTTCTGACCACACTGCCTACAGCTTCTTGAAATATCCCGCGCCAAACACCCGCGACAGAAAGTATGCCCACACGCTATTGTCACCGGCTGTAGAAGAATTCCTTCACATATCCGACATGCAAATCCTCTTGTTGGAGACGAACTCGGGCCTACAGTGTTGGCTACTATAGCATCTATCAAAACCGATGCTAAATGTCGATACTTTTCTTGCGGTACGACATCACCAACTCTTGGCGGCGAACTCCCGTATCCAAAACAAAGCTCTACGTTGTTAGCACTTTCTTTTAAACACCTTTCGTACATTTCCGCTACCAGTCTGTAGTTTCTACCGACTAATGCATCTGTGGACATCTCCGCCATGATGTTCACTCCAAGTTTTATTACACTGCACGTGCTAAGTACGATGCAGCCTAACTAAAAGGGCGTTATATGCCGCGTAACCTCGTGTTGTTGGCTAACCGCCATCACACACAAACAACAACCTTCCGCCGCCGAGCGCGACTGTAGACTGAGGCACAGATAAACTGAAGCTCAGGAGAGGTTTCCCCGCTACCAGAGCTGTGTTGTTACATAAAGGTCACGTTCCACAGCGTAGTCGCTGGCGATAAACAGTAGGGTCCATCACCCCCACGTCGTCCACAGTCGCTCAATAAGGAGCGCGCAGGCGCAGTAGTGTCTGCAACACACGAGGAAATTATCGATAACTTTTGATACTATGCCTCAACGTTAGCAATACATAAATTCGACATTTTACCACATTCTGCAGCGTCCAACATTAAATGACTCATGTGAACGATGTGTCATAAGCTCCGTAGGTTACATGGATCAAACCTTACTGCGAACGTTTATTGGCAACCACGAGGCACTGGCTTCAGTGTACAGTGCCAACGAGACTGGGACGGAGCCGGTACAACTCACCGGGTCCCAACTGTTAGATACATTTTGTCTTCTTCGGTAGTATCATTATCTGTCGACTGTACAAATTAACTTTCAAACCAAATCCAAGTCACTCTGCAACTGACAGTTTTACCGATTTAGTGTAAATATTTTTAGGCGGTCCGCCCTTGCTGAGGAATCCGAAAAAAAATTTTTCAGCGGGGCCCAAACCCGCTCTCGGCGGCCATGTCAGTGTATCTAAGGGTGGTGACATATGTTCGATTGCCGGCAGAGTGAAGGACTTTTCTCTTCGTCACCATGTCCAGACGGGCCCCCGTACCCACCCAGCCCAAACACTACGGGCACAAAAGGGGCTCACTACCAGGGGATGCAACGGCACGAACGTGGTGTTGGTAATTCACCTCAGTGGAGTGTAGAAGTTAGGAACACATCAACCGTACAGCCTCATTGCGTCTGATGCATACGTTTTCGTATACACCGCACAGCAGTGGTCTTCAGACACTTGTAGCACCCTGAAAGACAGAAAAAAATGTAAAAGGAATTTTCTATCTAATACTCCCCAATTTCCGAAAGGATATTGCTTTTGGGAAGCTTTCCCGGCTTCGCCTGTTTGCCCTGGTAAGAGCAACATGAAGATGGGTAAGAAGCACTGGTGGAATAGTACTGACAGAAGAAAACCGAAGTACACAGAAAAAATACCTCTTCCAGTGCCACTTTGTCCACCACAAATCTCACATCCTAAGATCCATAAATAAATGCACTGTGATGTAAAATTAATAATTATTTAATGTAATAGCATGTACCGCTTGGCTTTAAATGTTTAATACAGGGGTGCTGATACGTCCTTAGCCTGACCAGGAAGGAAACAAGATACATTCCCCACATTTTATGGAACTTGGATGTTCATTACCACATTCGCAACAGTCCACCACCTTCCCTACCCTAGCCAAATCAATCCATGCCTCTGCCCATCACACTTTTGACAGGCGCAGTTGGTTTCCTTCCTGGTCGGGCTAAGGACTTATCTGCACCCGGTATGTGTCGAACAGCTGCGACTAAATCCAGATTTTCACAGAACGCCTATGAAGGAAAGGTGTACTTTTTAGGTACGAAAATGAAACAAAGATTT
>Ga0123353_10006974_pt1 | contig 15187 bp, 9 predicted proteins | sample TergutLab28metaG_3_FD_92763 | JGI IMG/M metagenome (GOLD analysis project Ga0123353, IMG submission 92763) | Labiotermes labralis P3 segment gut microbial communities from Petit-Saut dam, French Guiana - Lab288 P3 | ecosystem: Host-associated > Arthropoda: Insects > Digestive system > Gut ... | reverse complement strand
GTGCTGTGGAAGATTTTCAGCCTGTTCCGCGCGTTCAAACCGCTAACGTTCTTCGGCGGGCTGGGGATCGTGCTGCTGCTGGCGGGCCTGCTGGCGGGGCTGCCGCCGATCCTGGACTACCTTGAGCCCGGCCACTACGTCCACCACGTCCCGCTGGCGATCCTTGCCACCGGCCTGGTGCTGCTGTCAGCCGGCAGCGTGTTCCTGGGCATCCTCCTCCACGCGATCAACTGGCGGTTCCTGGAACTCCACAACGTGCTGACGCGCAAACACAACACGCCGCCACGGTTGTAGTCGCCGACAGGGTGCACGTCGCGTTTGTGGGTGGAAGTCCCCCACCTGGCCACCGGCCCTGCCAGTTTGCGTTGTAAAACGTTTTTGACGCCTGGAACGTTTCACAACGCAAACTGGCAGGGCCGGTGGCCAGGTGGGGGACTTCTTTTCGATACTTTCCGCCATGACGCCGCGGTATAGTAACAACATCGCGTCACAATGCTTTGTGCGTTGCGTTTTCACGTTTCGCCTTTTATGAGGAGAATCCGATGGTTGTTTCACGACGGTTGATCTCGCTGGGTTTGCCGGTTCTGGTGGGCGTGATGTTATACGCGTGCGCGGGGCCAAAGGGCGGGAACGTGGGAACGATGGAAACCGTGACCGATCCCGGCGACCTGGTTTCCGGCAAGATCCTGCAACTGCCCGAGGGCGTGGTGAAACTGTCGGAGTTCAAGGTGCCCGCCGGCGCGTGGGTGTACGGGGCGGGATTCGACAAGACGATTGTCGACGCCGAGGGCAAGGACGTTGCCTTTATCATCGACGGCGTGGGCGAGCGCGACGACGACTTCACCATTATCGGCGGCCTGACGATCCGCAACGCCGGTTCGGCGGGCATTCGCGTGAGCAACGCACACGATGTCTATATTCATGACGTGCGCATCACCGGGCCCGTCGTGGGCATCAGCGTGAGCGATTCGGGCCTGGTCGATATCTCCCTCTGCGTCATCGACGGTGGAAACGCGGGGATTTCGATGAAAAACGTCACCGACAGCGTGGTGGTCAACAACACCATCGCGAGGCTGGGGTCGGCCTGTCTGGGATTGTCGGACGTGATGGACACGGTGGTGTTCAACAACATCTTCGCCGACACCTCCACGGCCGTCATCGTCAGCGGAAAGCGCGACGGTCTGGTGATCGACTACAACCTGCACGCCTGTTTCGCGGCGGGCAAAATCGACGGTCAGATCGCCCGTCCCTGGCTGGCGACGTGGAAGACCGTCTCGGGATACGACAAACACTCCGTCGCGACCGGCGTGGTGTTCGCCGATCCCGACAACGGCGATTTCACACCCGTGAGCATGTTGAGCTGGCAGCCGGGCGTCTCCACGGTGAGTCGCTGGGGCGTGGCGGAATTGGCCGGTCGCGACGCGCCGAAACGGGGCATCGTCGGCAAACGGTTCGACGACGAGGACGATTACACGGGCCGCGTGGGCCTTGGCGCCTACCATGTGCCGATCAACAAATCCGCCTACGCCACCGACGGGAAATTTACGATCCAGTCCGACGAGGGAACGAAATCCGCCGGTGTGTTCACGCCCGATGGCAAGCTTGTGCGCTACCTCTTCCACGATCTTCCGCTTCCGGCGGGCACGTACGATTTCCACCTGGCCGGTCAGACGCAGCTTGGTGAGGCCATTCCCGCCGGGCAATACGAGGTCCGCGTGGTGGAGGCCGACCTGGGCGTGGAATACCGCGGGTTCCTGGGCAGCCTGGGGTCGGGAAACACGCCCCTTGACGCCAACAGCCTCTCGCTGGTGGATGTCGCCTGGGGAAGCGACGGGCAGTTGCTGCTGTGCAACAGTTGGTCGGAAAAGGCGATGAACCTCGTGAAGATGGACCTGTCCACGGGCAAGGGGCAGTGGGCGTTCAAGGGGTCGGAGTTCAGCGTGGGCGTGGCGTCCGACGGAAAGGGAACGGCGTACATCATTCGCCGCACGTCGCACTGGAGCGAGCCGATCAATTTCCAGGTTTCGCGCGTGGACGAAACGGACGGCAAGCCGATCCTCGACGAACAGAAAAACACCGGCGCGACCTTCGAGGGGCTTACGAAGTCGGTAAACCTCAGCAGCGTCGCTTTCCTCAACGGACGGCTGTACATCGGAGACCCCGACGCCAACCAGGTGCTGGTGGTCGACGTGGCCACGATGAAACCGCTGCCGTCGATTTCGTTCAGTTCACAGGCCGGCGGCACGCGGAGCGTCACCGCCGACACCAAACGGAATCTGCTGTGGGCGGTGAATAACGCCCATATCGTGTTCGCGTTCACCCCCGACGGAACGGTCAAACACGAGTACTCGTTTGACGGTGAGGAGACCGACGCGCGGACGCTGGCGGTGGCCGTCGCGGGCGATTTACTGGCCGTCGCCGACGCGGCCACGGGCAAGGTCTCGATCCACGACATCACCGATCCCGACAAGGCCGTCCTGAAACGCCAGATCGGAACCGGCGACGGTCCCTACGGCCCGTGGCAGGCGGATCGGTTCATCTTCCAGGCCGGTCACAACGGTGAAACGCTCGACTGCCACCTCGCCCTCAAGCCCGACGGAACGGTCGCCGTTCTGGGGCCCGTGTTCGGGCACCTGGGCGTCTTCGACCCCGCCGGAAAACCGATCTACCACGCGCTGGCCCACTTCGGAAACAGCCCGGTTCTGCCGCACTGGAAGACCGACACGAAACTGATTATCGAAGTCTCAGGCCGCATGAGCTTCTGGATCGACACCGAGAAACAAACCTCCGGAATGGACGCCTACTGGGGCATCCCGAAATCGGCCGTGGAGATGGTTGGCGCGTTCGAGTCCGACGGAAAGCGGTTCGGTGTGTTCCGGTACCAGCCCATCGGGGTGCCGCGTCCTTCGGGAATCGTCATCTGCCGCGTGGAGGGGTACACGTATGTGCCGGTGTCGCTCTATCTGCCGGTGGTCGGCGAGGAAAAAACCGTCTGGAGGGTCCATCACGATCTCCGCGTGGACGAGACCGGCGAGACCATCGCCAGCGACGAGGGAACGGAGGTGGCCTTTGAACGCGTGCCGCTCTCGCGGTGGATCAGCGTGACGGCCGCCGGCGACATCATCAGCACCGGGTCGGTGCAGCTTGGCATGCGGTGGAAGTTCACGGGCCTGGACGCCAAGGGCGTTCCGCAGTACGAGGTCGGGCCCGACCTGAACCTGAAATGGTCCGGCCCGGAGCTTACCAGCCCGTACTTCTTCGACAAGAAAAACCCGATCCGCCAGAGCGAAACGCTGGAGATGCCCGGTGACCAGGGCACGGCCGCCTGCCTGGTGTTCACCGACACGCTCCAGACGATGGGCTTTTCCAACAGCGGAGCGACGGACCTGGCCCGCTTCGCGCCCGACGGCACGCTGCTCTGGCTGCGGCCCATGAACGAACTCGCGCCCGTCCTGGGACTCAAACCGCTGGGCACGCACCTGATGACCAGCTACGGCCATGAAGCCTGGTGGATGTTGCTGACCAACGACGGGCTGAACATCGGCAGTTTCGGAACCCCGGCGGAATGGAACTGGGAAGGATACTGGCTGGACCATCCCGATCACACCAACGCGTTCATCGGAAAGGACGGCCGCACGCACATTATCGCGGGCGACTACATGATTACCATGACGCACTGGCTGGTCGTCACGGGCGAAGAGACGATCAAGCATTCGAAATTCCCGCTGACGATCGGCGCGGACAAGGCCAAACAATTGGCCTCGCGGGCGGTGCAGGCGTATCAACCGACGCCCAAGTCGCCGCCGCCTCAGATTACCATCAAGAAACTCGACAAACCGCTGACGATGGACGGCGACCTGACCAAATGGCGGCGGGCCGTCCCCACGCCGCAGGTGCTGGTTACGCACGACACCGGAATGGGCATCACGTCGCCCATGGACCAGTCCGCCGTCATCCGTGTCGGCTGGCACGGTACGTCGCTCTACTTCCAGTTGCTGGTTTTCGACGACGTCATCGCCGAGCACCAGACGCCCGACAAGTTCTACAAGCAGGACGGGTTCCAGATGACCTTCAACGGGTTCCAGGAGGGCGGGTTCGCCTTCAGCGGGGCGACGCTGGGCGACGGAACGGAATTCCTGTTCCGCAACCGGTTTTTCCTGGCGAACTTCAATCTGGCGCTCGATCCCAAACACGCCCCGCGAAAGTACTTCGTGCTCGACAACGCCAAAGATGTCACCGAGCGCAAATACATCGAGAGCATCTACGGCGTGGATTTGTCCGAGTGCAAGGTCCGGGTGTACGAGTTCGCGATACCGATCGACGAGACGTCTTACGCCGACGATCCCGAGACGCTCTCGAAAATGCAGCCGTTCCAGAGCGGGCTGAAGTTCTGGATCGGGTTCATGCTCAACGACGTGGACACGATCGGCTCGGACGAACAGCCGTTCGCGGTCTGGCCAAGCACGTATTTCATGTTCGCGACACCGGACAAAGGCGCGATTGCTGTTTTAGAATAAATCCGAAATTCAAAGCACGAAATCCGAAACAAATTCCAAAACTCAAAAAAGAAAATTCCAAACGGCAGTGCCGACGGAGCGTCAAGGCGCATGGCGTCGCCGTTTGGGGGTTGGAATTTTCCGCTTTGGAATTTGTTTCGGATTTCGAATTTCGGATTTCGAGCTTTTTCCGGTTCCCGCTCAATCCGCGCTGGAATCCTGCCGACAATTGGTGTAGAACGTACTAAGCGGGCATAGAGGGAGCCCAATTCAGGATGTAGCGCACATGAGCGCAGCACGATCAATTCGGAGTTCGCGTGTTCGTCGCCCGACGCTGACGGTGTTGGCGATGGCGGCGACATTGGCGGTTCTGGTCTCGTGGGCGTCGGCCCAGACGGCGGACGAACGTGACGCGGGCGAGGCGCCCGCGACACAGGCCGCTATGTTGCCGCACTACCCCGCCGCGCCGCCCGGCGCGCGGAGTACCGATCTGGGCTGGTTCGCGCCTCCGACGATGCCGTCGGGCGTCGTCCGGGCCACCAGGCCCGAAGAAGTCGAACTGGCGTACGTGATTCCCATTCGCGAGGGGATCGCGCACAAAACCATCGACACCATCCGGCGCAAACTCGCCGCCCGACCGGCCGCCATGGTGATTTTCGACATCAACACCCACGGTGGGCTGGTCGATGTCACCGAGGAAATCACTGAGCTGTTCCTGCGCGACCTGAACGACACCTACACCGTCGCCTACATCAATCCCGACGCGTTCAGCGCCGGGGCGATCATCGCCATGGCCTGCAACGAGATTGTGATGTCGCCCACCGGGCGCACCGGGGCGGCCACGCCCGTCATCAGCGGCGCCGGAGGCGTGCAGGACATGGGGCGCGACTACCGGGCCAAAATGCACGGGGCCGTGCAGTCCATCGCCGAGGCGGTCGCCCAGCAGAACGGATACGACACGCTGCTGGCCCGCAGCATGATCAGCGTCGAGGTCCGGGCCTGGTTGATCCGCGACCGCAACACGATGGAACTGCGGATCATCGAACCGCGCGTGTTCCCCGAGCACATCGCCAACATTCCGCCGGCCATGCGGTCCACCACCGCCCCCGTCGGGGACGAGTCCCAGACCCCCTGGGATTTCCTGCGCGTCATCAACGGACCCGACAGCGATTCCGACACGGTGCTGGTTCTCACCGCCGACAAGGCCTTCAGTTACGGCCTGTCGTCGGCCACCCTGCGGACCCTGGAGGACGTGCAGGCCCATTTCAACGTGAAAACCCTCCAGGTACTCGAGGACAACTGGTCCGAGCACATGGTGGAGTTTCTCACCAGCCCAGCCGTCACGGGCATTCTGGCGTTTTTCCTGATCATCGGCGTGTACGCGTTCACGCACACGGCCAGTCCCACGTCGATCGTCATCGTGGTGATCTGCCTGAGCCTTCTGCTGGGCGCGCGGTACCTCACGGGACTGGCGTTGTGGTGGGAAATCCTGGTTCTGATCACGGGCATCGTGCTGATTCTGCTGGAGGTGTTCGTCCTGCCGGGCTTCGGCGTGGCGGGAATTCTGGGCATCCTCATGACGCTGGTGGGTCTGATCCTGATCACCGTTCCGCACGTGCCCGGCGACATGCCGTTGCCCAGGGGAAACCTCGCCTGGGGCGTGTTCAAGACCACGCTGCTGGCGATCTGCATCGCGTTTATCGCCGCGACGGTGACGGGCTACTACCTGATGCGCAACCTGCCGAAACTCCCGATCGGGCGCCGCCTGGCCCTGGCCGCCCCGACCGCGTCCAACGCCCCGCCCGTCGTGGACGTGAAACTGTACGAGTCCATCAAGCCCGGGGCGGAAGGCGTGCTGGAGAGCACATGCAGGCCGGTCGGACGGGTTCGCATCGGCGGTGAAATATTCGACGCGATGAGCGAGGGCGACATGATCGAGCGGGGCGAGCGCGTCCGCGTGCTGCGGCGCGAGAGCAACACGCTCGTGGTGGAAAGGAGTCCACAGTCATGACGGCGTTTGTGATCATCGTGCTGCTGGTGGCGGCCATGGTGTTTATCGTGGCGGAGTTTTTCATTCCGGTGATGGGCATTGTCGCGGTCGCGGCGGTTCTAGCGATCGGAGGAGCGGTGACGCTGGCGTTTATGCACGACGCAACGGCGGGCGTTCTCGTGTTGCTGGGCTCGTTGATCTTCTTCCCGATTTATGTCGCCCTGCTGATCCGCGCGCTGCCGAACAGTCCGCTGGGCAAGCGCGCGTTTCTCAAACAGGCCGGCGCGGGCGAACGGACGCCTGAGCAGCAATCGCTCGCCAAACTGGTCGGACTGGAGGGCGTCGCGGAGACTCCGTTGCGTCTCAGCGGGGCCGTCCGCATCAACGGAAAACGCTACCAGGCCATGGCCGAGAGCGACCACATCGACGCGGGACAACCCGTCCGCGTTCTGCGGTTCGACGGAATGGACCTGATCGTCGCGCCGGTGGAATAAAATTTAACGGTTACCCGAACAGAAAGGAACCAACATGAATATCGGATCGGTGCTGTACATGCTCGCGGCCGCCTCAAACGACATTGACATGGGGCAGGTCGGGATGTGGATTCTTATCGCCGTGATTATCGTCATTATTCTGGTGTTCCTGGGCATGTTCGGGCCGATGTTCGGGCTCTGGATTCAGGCCCTGGCTGCCAACGCCGGGGTGGGAATCTGGCAACTGATCGGCATGCGTCTGCGAAAGGTCAACCCGCAATTGATCGTCCGCGGGCGCATCCAGGCGATCCAGTCGGGGCTTCCCGTGAGCACGACGGAACTGGAAAGCCACTACCTCGCCGGCGGCAGACCGATTAACGTGGTCAACGCCCTCATCGCCGCCGACCGCGCGGGAATCACCCTGGGATGGAAACTCGCCACCGCGATCGACCTGGCCGGCCGCGATATCCTCGAAGCCGTCCAGACCAGCGTGAACCCCAAGGTGATTGACTGCCCCAATCCCGCCGGAGGACGCTACACCATCGACGCGGTGGCCAAGGACGGCATCCAGCTCAAGGCCAAGGCCCGCGTGACGGTGCGGTCGAACATCGACCGCCTCGTCGGCGGCGCCACGGAAGAGACGATCATCGCCCGCGTGGGCGAGGGCATCGTCACGACGATCGGTTCGTCGGGCAACTACAAGGAAGTGCTGGAGAATCCCGACCGGATTTCCAAGACCGTGATGGCCAAAGGTCTCGACGCCGGGACGGCCTTTACCATTCTCTCAATCGACATCGCGGACGTCGACGTCGGCGAGAACGTCGGCGCAAAGCTTCAGGCCGACCAGGCCGAGGCCGACAAACGGCGGTTCCAGGCCGAGGCGGAAAAGCGCCGCGCGATGGCCATGGCGCAGGAACAGGAAATGAAGGCCCGCACGCAGGAAAACCGGGCCGCCGTCGTGCTCGCCGAGGCGGAGATTCCCAAGGCCATGGCCGAGTCGTTCCGGTCCGGGCACCTGGGGATCATGGACTACTACCGCATGCGAAACATCAACGCCGACACCTCCATGCGGGAATCCATCGGCGGAACCGGAACCCCGGGCAAGGACAGTCCCGAGATCAAGGGATAGGATGACGACAGGCTGTTAGGCTGTTAGGCGCGGGCTTATGAAGCGTTAGGCCAAAAGATTCATAAGCCTCTCCCTAACAGTCTAACAGTCTCTTCCGAGGTGTATGATGGACATCGCAACACAATTTCCGCTGGCGGCCAACGACGGTGGGTGGATCGGGCTGGTGGTCTTTGCCCTCATCTGGATCGTCGGGGGCATTCTCAAAGCCCTGGCCACGGCCCGCGAGAAGGAACAACGGGCACGCGATCATGACCGGTTGAAGCAGGAACTGGAAGAAGACCGCAAGCACAGCGCCAATCGGCCATCGCAGAGTTCCACGCCGACGGGCGGACCCACGCAGGCGCCGCGGGAATCCAACACCGGAGGCGGTAGCATTTACTATCCGCCCGCGCAGCGGTCGGCGCCCGCCGCACCGCCGCCCCTGCCGCAAGGACGCCCGGTCCAGACGGCCCCGGCCAGGCAGCCTATGCCCGTTCCCCAGCAGCGACCCGCGCCGGTGGCCCAGCAGCGCCCCGCGCAACGGACGCCCGCCCGACAGGCGGCGCCCGCTCCGGCGGCGAACGAGCCACCGCAGGCCGTCCTGCTCCTGAGGCAGGTCGAACAGCAGATCGGAATTCTGGAGGGAAACCTCGAAAAACTCCAGGCCCGCCGTGCCCAACTGTCCGCGCTGACGGGCGTCCGCGTCCGTCGGCCGGTCGTCATCACGCCCGCCGCGATGGCGTCCACGCTGAACCTGGACATGCAAAACCCCTCCAACGTGCGGCAGGGAATCATCGTCTCGGAAATCCTCCGCCCGCCCGTCGGACTGCGCGACGGGGAAGAAGGCTCTTGGATGCGGTAAATACAACGCAAAATGGCAGGGCCGCTGGCCGATCACGCCACTTGTGGTATGTACCATGTGTTCGCCCTGGCCGGGAAGGCGACTCGGTTGTTTTCGTCGAAAAACCGGCCATTCGCCGTGTACCAGAAAGTCTGCACACCTCGCCTGAAAATCCCTGAACAAATCGTTTGCACCCACGGGATTCCCCGGTAAAATTTACGCGGTGTCCTGTGGCGTGGTAACGATTATGTAATGAGGCATGCCCATGCGACGTAACTCACTCACTCACTCACTCACTCACTCACTCACGCACTCACTAGCTAGCTCACTCGCTCGTTCACTCCTTCGTCCCCTTCCTCCCTCACGAACACGACGCGGTTTTACGTTGATCGAGCTGCTGGTGGTCATCGCGATCCTCGTGTTGCTGGTGTCGATTCTCATGCCGGCGCTGGCGGGCGCGAAGCAATTGGCCAAGGCGACCGCCTGCATGACGAACCTGAAAAATCAGGGGCACGCGTTTTATTTTTTTGCCGAGGACCACGAGCAGACCGTCCCGACCTGCTTCATCTACGCCATGCCCGAAGGGCTGGGGCGGTATCTGCATCAGCCGTACCAGACGCTGGTCGACGGTGCTCCCGATAACGGGTTCAAGGGCTATGGTGGGCAGGGTGGCAACTACCATGACCCGGCCAAGGGGATCACGTACGCCCCGCAGTTTGTTTGTCCATCGGTCGCCAAACCTGAGGGCGACAATGACGACCCGATGGGCAGTGTCACCAACAGCGCGTATATTCACTACGCCCTTGGAATGTGGAAAACGTTTTACTGGTTTTCCAGTCTCGACGGGAACCCCCTCAGGGACCAGTGGGGCGGCCGGCGCGTGGACATGCGTCAATTCGACGACCTCCGCATGTTCCTTGGCGCCCCCGATGACACGATTAGCGAATTCACGCACTCACGCAACTTCTTTGCGGGCGGAGGGACGACCAACAATAGACCCCCGTCGCGGTTCGTTCTGACCGCCGATGACAGCCCCTATTGGTATCTCAATGGGACCCGGGACGAGAACGGCACGCCGATTGGAACCGTGCGATACCGCCACAAAGATAAAGCCAACACATTGCTGCTGGATGGTTCCGTCAGGCCCGTCTGGCTGATCGACGCTTACGGTTTTGAGGTGCTGAAATTCTAGAACAGAACAATCTGTAAAGGAAAGGCATGCCCATGAAACTCTCTCACTATTCGCGCGAACGGGCTGGACGCGGTTTTACGTTGATCGAGCTGCTGGTGGTCATCGCGATCATCGTGCTGCTGGTGTCGATTCTCATGCCGGCGCTGTCCGAGGCGAAGAAACTGGCCAAGGCGACCGCCTGCATGACGAACCTGAAAAGCCAGGGGCACGCGTTCATGTTTTTCTCCGAGGATCACGAGCAGACCGTCCCGCCCGCCTTCATGTACCCCCATCCCGAAGGACTGGGGCGATACCTGCATTCGCCGTATCAGGACCTGGTCAGTAACGCGCCCGCCAACGGGTACAGCACGAATAACTGGGGGTACAGCGGGCAGGGCAGCGCGTACCATAATCCCGCAAAGGGAATCTACTATGCCCCGCAGTTCACCTGTCCTTCCATCAAGCCCGAGGGCGACAACGACGACCCGCTGGGCGTTTTCACCAATAGCGCGTACATCCATTACGGCATTGGCATGTGGACGTCGTTTTATTGGTTCCGGAACAACATTTCCCAAAGCAAGTACGTGGACAACTGGGGCGGACGGCGCATTGATATGCGGAAGTTCGACGACCTCAAGTCGTTCCTGCATCCCGATGTCGTGAGTGACCCGGACGCCGCAAACGCGGACTACATCTTCTCGCGTAACTTCTTTGCGCAAGGCGGTTCCAACGGTTTGACCCCGTCGAAATTCTGCCTGGTCGGAGAAACCCACGCGTACTGGACTCTTGACGGCGCCCGGGATGAGAACGGCAAGCCGTTCAAAAGCGTGCGCTATCGCCACAGGGATCGCACCAACACGCTGAGGCTGGACGGGTCGGCCAGACCGGCTTGGCTGCTCGGCAGCTATGGTTTTGAGATTGTAAGAGAGTAGCGGTTGTCGTGGTCATTGCGCCGCCGCTCGCCGCTGCCAGATTTCCACGGTGGGGTTTCCCGACCAGTCGATATGTACGGGCAGGCGGTCGGTGAGGCCGTAGTGGGGGTCCAGCAGGTCGGAGAGGCCCTGGGGTTCGAGGCGTTGGCGCCAGTAGGGGGTCAGCAGGATCAGGTCCGGCGGATTGTCGCGCAGGTCGTCGAGGAGGCGCTGATATTTTTCGTCCGCCGTGGAGGCGGGCGTGTCGACGAACAGGTCCTCGTTGACGTACAGGCGGGGCGTCGGACTGAGCACCCCGGCGTGCAGGTAGACGTAACTGAGGTACGAATTGGCCACCCAGACTCGTGGCCGGTCCGCTGCCTTGCGCGCGGCCGTTTCCTCGCGCATGGCCGTTCGCTCGCGAACGGTTTCCGTCAGCGCGTCACCGTTCCACCGCGCGATCGGCGTGGCCTGCCGCCGCGCGAACCCGCCCAGCGGACCGGTGAGATACGCCAACCGCGAGTCGCTCCCCGGCGCGGACAGGGTTTCGCCGATCGCCAGCGGAAGGCCGATCAGAACCGCCAGCGCCGCCATCGCGGCCGCGCGGCCTCGCGACTCCATGGCGGCGACGCGATACGCGACAAACGCCGCGCCCATCACCGCCAGAAGGGCCATCGAGGGGACCAGTTGGAGATGGTAGTGACCGTATCCCCGCCCGCTGAGACTGGTGGCCAGCACGGCCAGAGCACAGTCGGCCAGAAGGGCGACACCCAGCCCGCGGCTGAACCGCAGCACGGGCGTGCGCTGGGCCCGTGGCGCGGGCGTCTCGTCCATGAGTCCCACGGACGTCCCGCCCGTGGCGAGGGTGGCTGGACATTCGTGGTGCGCAACCGTTGCCGCCCCAGCCGACTCCGCCATTTCGGTTTCATGGCCACGTTGCATGGGCGAGACGCCCATGCGACTCACGGGCGAGACGCCCGCGCCACGGGGCATGCGTCGTCGGCGTTTTCCGAGGGCGACGCTGGCGGCGCCCAGCATGGCGGCCAGTAACGCCGGCCAGCAGATGAGCGAAAAATTTCCGAGCGCGCGGCCGAGGTTTGTCAGCACTCGCAGGGGCAACGATTTCCGTTCGGGGTCGGCCCCGGCGTAGGCGACGTTGAAGGCGATGACGTCCATCCAGTCGCTCATCGCTCCGTGCGCGAGGAAGTACACGACGACCGCGGCCAATGGAACCGCCGCCCCGAGCATCAATGAGATGGAACGGTACACGAGGGCGAGACGCCCTCGCCACGGGGTAGGCCAGACCGCCAGAACCGCCCATGGCAGGGCCGTCAGCAGGAACGGTTCCTTGGTCAGCACCGCGCAGCCCAGGGCGGACCCGCACAGTGCGGTCAGCGCGTGCGAGGCGCGGCGTGAGGCCGTCTGTCGCGACGCGACCGCCGCGGCCATGCCGGCCAGCATGAACGTGACGGCGTATTCTTCCGTCAGGTTTCCGCCCTCGAAAATCAGCGGATGAAACAGCATCAGCGTCAGCAGAACCGACGCGATCGCCGCCAGAGCGGCGCGGTGAAATATCAACCAGGCCAGTCCAAACGCCAAGGCGGCCGCGGCGGCGCCGAAGATCCGTTCCATCTGCCGGACCGCGTGGATGGAGGGCTCGTCGCCGGTCCACCATTGGTCTGCCCACAGGGCGGCGGCGTTGAGGAGGTGGATCATGGGAGGTTTGTGATCCCACGCGTCGCGGTAGGGGGCATGCCCGCCGAGCATGTGCCAGGCCACCGCGGTGAACACGCCGCTGTCCACCCCCGGCCGATCCGCGCCGATGTACAGCGGCCCGCGCGAACCGATCCACGCGCAGCCCAGCAGCAAGACCACCGCGATGGCGGCGCGGCGCGGCGAGACGGTTTTCGCGTTGTCCATATGTCGACTCATGCCGTTCGATCGTCCGGTGATTCTACCACGTTTGCCCGGGGTTTTTCAGTTCATCCGAGTGGCACGTTTCTTCTTACCACAGAGGCACAGAGAAGCACAGAGAACGACGGCGGGCACACGAAAAACGTTCACGATATCGAGACATTTTGAATGCCCGTCGTCGTTCTCTGTGCTTCTCTGTGCCTCTGTGGTAAGAAAACCTTGCCTCACAGGAGAACCGAAAGACCCTGGCACGCTTGCCTGTGTCTATAGACAATACCCCGTTTATCCGGTAATGTAGGGATAACTGCGAAGGAGTCCCCGTGACGTCGAGTGAGCCGAGAGTCGCCAAAACCGTCTCGTGGAAGGTGTTGCTCCTGGTGGGCATGGTGGCCTTTGGCGTGCGGATGGGGTTGTTTCTCCTGGGGCCCATGTCCAACGTGGAGCGGGCGTTTGAGTCCGACACCGGACGGTATCTCGAACTGGCCCAGTCCCTGCGAACCACGAACACCTTCGTCCTCCAGCACGGGGAAAGTCCCGACACGGTCTATTACGCCGTCCAGGCCCTGCGAATCGAACAGGGGCAGTCGCCCGAGCGGAACGGCGTCTGGCCCGAAGGAATCCGCACACCGGGGTATCCCGTTTTCCTGATGCCGTTCGTCGGCTGGGAGGCGGACGCGGGGCTGCACGTCGCGCTGCTCGCGCAGTGCCTGCTCAGCGCGGTTTCGGCGATGTTGATCGCGTGGATCGGTGGCGTGCTGGGGCTGCTGTCGTGGCAGTCGGCCGTGGCGGGACTGATTCTCGCGGTGCATCCCTGCGACGCGCTGTACGCCAATATGCTGCTGACGGAAACGCTGGCGGTTTTCGGGATGACGGCGGGCCTGGCGATGCTGCTGCTGGCGATCCGCCGGCGGTCGCGGATTCGCTGGGTGACGCTCTGCCTGGCCGGGCTGATCCTCGGGTTGACCTGCCTGGTCCGCCCGTCGTCGCTGGCGATAGGACCGGCCCTGGCGGTGTGGTTGCTGATCGTGCTCCGCAGCCGCGCGGCCCTGGTGGCCTGCGTGGTGGTGGGTCTGCTGAGCGTGCTTCCGGCGGGCGCGTGGAGCTGGCGGAATCATCGCGAGGGGTTGGGGTTCCGGTTGTCGACCGTGACGGCCGTCCACGTCGCGCGGACGGCGGCATTCATGCCCATGAACGACGCCGGACCGTTCGAGTATCCCAAGGATTTCTGGCCTCACTACGAGGCGTTTTTCGAGCAGGTCCGCTCCGAAATTCGCCCGCGCGAGTCCGCCGACGACGCCGTCGCCCGCGTCGCCCATGAACGCTTCCGCTCCACCCCGGCCTCCTACGCCCGGTTGATGGCCCGCAGCGCGTCCAAGACGTTGACCGACCACTCGGCGGGGCACCTCTACCGCCTGCTGGGACGCGAGTATTACCCCTCGGGAATGCGGGACCGGTTCCTCACCGGGCAGGCGTCGTGGCGGGAGTTTTTCACCACCGCGCTGATCGTTCCGCTGCTGTGGACCGGAGGGAACACGCTGCTGGCCGTGCTGGCGGTCGTCGGGCTGCTGCGTCTGGCGATCCGGCGGCAGGGAACGACGCTGCTGCTCCTGGGCGGCATGATGTTGTACTTCATCTTCGCCGCCCAGTACCACGGTGACGAACGCATGCACCTGCCGCTGCTGGGGCTCCAGGCCATCGCGGCGGTGTTCGCGATCTCCCCGCGCCTGCGCAAGGCGGGGGACGATTCGGCCGAGAGCAAGGATGCCAACCACGCCGAACGCAACACGGCCTGCGCGTGCGCGTAGTCGATGGTTTCAGATCGTTCGTTTACCACAAGACACAGAGAATCACGGCGAAGGTGTTGGTGGTAAAAAAACAGTGCCCTTTAGTCGATCATTCCTTCCTGCAAGTCGGCCGGTATTGGGGCGGGGCGGTCGCAGGTGGTGGTGAGGGCAACCTGCTTTTGCTGGGCGCTGGCATCGTGCAGGGCGTGCATGATGTCCAGGACATGGTAGGCCAATTCACCGCTGGCGCGGTGTGGGCGGTTGGTTTTCGCCGCCACGGCCATGTCGGTCACGCCGATGCCCCGTCCGTTGCCCGCGTACGGTCTGCCCTCGATGCTGACGTCCTGCCACTGCCTGGCGGTGGGTGTCCAGAGTTTCGGTGTTCCGCCAAATCCGTTGGGGTCCGGGACGCTCAGCGTTCCCTCGCTGCCGTAAATCTCGATGCGCGGCAGCTCGGCCGCCCAGATGTCGAAACTCATCACCAGCGTCACGATCGCGC
>Ga0123353_10006973_pt1 | contig 15187 bp, 10 predicted proteins | sample TergutLab28metaG_3_FD_92763 | JGI IMG/M metagenome (GOLD analysis project Ga0123353, IMG submission 92763) | Labiotermes labralis P3 segment gut microbial communities from Petit-Saut dam, French Guiana - Lab288 P3 | ecosystem: Host-associated > Arthropoda: Insects > Digestive system > Gut ... | reverse complement strand
TCTTAAATTGAAAATTTTTTAAATTTTTTCAAAAGTTGTTGGGGGTGGGGGATTTTTTGGGGGCCTTTGAGTTTTGGGGGGGGGGGGGGGGAGTTGAACCCACAACCCCTCCCCCTCGGTACGCCACTGCTGTTAACGTCCTTAGAACAGAATATGCTTTACTTTAATCTAATTTCACAAGTTGCTGCGCCCGTTAACGCCAGAATAAACCATAAACATTACACGACGGTCAACACGAAGCCGTTCCGAAGCAAATGTTCTAGACAAACACTTACCAACGCAATGACTCAGTGAAGAGGCACCTTTGTGTAGCAAGGTTTCAGGATGGAATTCTAGAAGCTCTCTTCCATATTCTGCACTGATTACTGAGTAACAACTGTAACTGGACAAAACTGCAACAGTCTGTCTACTTACCGTGTGAATCTGTATGTAGGTTACAAATGATACCGAACAAGAATATAACGACGCAGTGTTCACAGTGACGAACTGTTCATTACACTATCAGCCACTCCCTAACAACTGTGTTTCGAGATAATGTTCGGGCAGTGTGATATAGCAACGGCTTGCGAGCACGTTCCATCAAACACTTACAGTAACTGAATTCGGTTCGCAGCCCTTCTCAGTCTCTCTAGGCAGTTGTCGGACATCAACTTAACCTAAGTCATGTGCCTCTAATTCCACACGTTTTACAGTTCATTATTCACAATAATCCAGTCACTGGATGCTACGTAGCCCCGAGTCATACAAATAAATACTTCTGTAGTAACTTCATCTCTCTGGCAACAATGCAAGTAACATGTACAACTTTTTAAGCGCGTTCGAAAAATTTCGAAAATCGACTATTAGCTTCGTCAAGTCTGTCCGCCTGTCTGTCTGTCCTGCGCGGAACAATTCGGCTCCTACTGGACGGATTTTTATGAAATTTTATATTTGATTAATTTAAGAAAATCTATCGAGAAAATTCAACTTTCATTAAAATATGACAAGAATAACGGGTACTTTACATGAAGACCCTTATACATTAATTGTCATATCTCTTTCGGTTCTACTTAGAATGAGAAAAGTTTCAGACAAAAATTGTAAAGAAAATCGAAACACGTTTTATATTCAATAACTTGTTGTGGAAAATTGTACCTTTTATGAGATATTGTGGAAAAATTTTCCAGAGCCGGACAGGCCACAGATGGCAATATGGCACCCAATAATTTGCTTTCTTTCACTGCAATAAAACACGTTGGACTAGGTATAATACGTCAAAATAACTTTACATTCTGTGAACCGTTCATCGTGATACGCATACGTGAAGTAGACCAATAAGACACACCATTTTTCTTAATAATTTTGAGTGAAATAAACTATTAAGAAAAAATGTGGATCTTGTTGGTCTTTTTCACGTACGTCAAACTAACTTTGGGGTCTATCTCTAAGCAGATGGGAAAGCGTAGTCGGTATGGTTACTAGCCTAAAGATTGGGCAACCGCAGAATCGTGGTTCGATTTTAGGCAGAGGAAAGAAATTTTCCTTTTCTCTCTGAAGCCCACCCAGTTTCCCACACAGTAGGTACTGCGGTCCCTTTCTCTCGGGTATTTGTCATCTAATGCTGACGTTAATTACATGTGGAGCTGTGCCTTTACTTGCCCACATGCCGTCATTTAATTGAGGATTGTTATCTTCTAGGATTTGGCGTCCTTTAGCTTGGCAGACAGCATGTCAAAGTTTCTGGGAAATGCTATTTGCGTACCGTGTTCCAGGCTTATATAGAACAACACACCCACGTATTTACAGGACAGTACGCTACGCACAGGCCACCGCAGCCCAAGATAAGGTACATTCCAGATAATGTTAGGCCCACGTGTCACTCACTGCCACGTAGCAGGTACACGTGCAGAACTCATCTTACATTTACTCCACAACAACTGTGTTGCAGAGTGACAGATGAGGGGGTCGTGCTGTTACCTCCTGGTTCGCTTTTAATTTATTACGAAGTCGTATTAACTTTTTAACGACTAATTAGACCAAGCACAGGAAAGGAAAGATAAAGTTATCTCTGTTTATGCCATGCAGGCATATGGGTTCCACTTATTCGTAACATCAGCACTTGATAGGTATGTGCCCAGATTCACGCCCTGGCCACTTTACCGCAGGCAGAGTCCCCTTTACCCACTGAAGATTAGGGAAGGGCTGACGAACCAATGCATGCGGCGTTCCCTGCTGTCCCATTTTTTTTTTAAATTCTTTTGCCCTTCCGGCTTCTACTGTCCAGTCATACTGATTTATGTTACTCAACGTAACTGACATACCGACTGATGTGTTTCAAAGTGTCTAGCCTGGCATCTATCACAGCTCTCCTTGCATCTAGCCTATCCATGCTGCTGATCAGGCATCTAGAATGTTTGCCTAGTGTCTAGTCATGTCACTCAGGCATTTAGATTTGCTAATCTTGCATGCACCATGACCATGTAAGCATCTAACCTGACCACAAGCAATGCTTTCCAAACAATCTAGGGAAAATCTGCACTGTAGTTAGAACAGCTTATGTCCCATGTAGTACGAAAATAATCGAGAGGAACAGTAATGTGACATGAAGAGATATCACAGCAACAACTGGTCGAGAGCAGGAAGAAGGACAGCATCATGTTTCAACAGCTAAACTTTGTCATATGTCATTTACACAGGATGTGTTTATGGGAATTTGATTAACTGCCCATACTATGGCAACAATTCTTATAGCAATAAGTTATTAAGTTTAATTTTATTAATCATCAACTTGTAATTTCAGGTCCCCTCCACAAGGGTGCAGAACTCTTGTTTATTGTGTTACATTTTTGTACAAATATTAAACATACATAACAAAGAATGCCTGTGGTCAGAAATTTTACATCAGAACTAAGTTTTTATGACAGTGTGGTGATGCTGCTACACTTACCTCTTTGCAGCCAATGAGTCAGTTTCGCACTGGCGTTCCATAATCCAATCCACTGACATTTACAGCCTGGATTTCTATTGTGTTTATTTTACAAATACTTGCCAATACCTGCAAATTAGAAGCCAATGCAAAACACTGTCTATTATCTTGGGGCACAGAGGTTTTTCTTGTAGGTAACATGAAATTTTCACAAACAGCTTGGCAGTTCTTGCACAGTGTGCAGCTTTAGGCTAGGCCTAATTGACTGAGCCTTTGTTTAATGGCAATGATTCACCTACAGCAATATGTACTGTCATATACCTCATAACATTGAAAGATCATCCAGAGAATGGGACGTCAGTAACAAGTTGGAAGGAGGCAGCTATTACATACGTAAAGATACTGTTCAAGAGAAACCAAGAAAAAGAAAGACCAAATCTGACCGTGCAGCCAAGCATTAGGAAGTATTTTAAGCATCTATTAAAACATCAAGAAGATATCTAATGGTCTGTAATTTAATTGCTTCCTCTACCAGCCTCACAAACAATTATTATGTCATGGTGACTAAACTTATATTTCATTAAAAAAATAAAAAAGAGGCATATGTACATAGTAAGATATTTACATAAACTTTATTTCATACAAAATAAAATTGTCCATTATACCACTACTGTTCAAAAATGTCACAAACAATAAAAATATATTAAACACGAGTTAATATTGCCCTGTTGGTGTTCCTGGTTTATGTTACAGGATGATTAAAAAGGGAGTTAGAACAGAAATTTGTGTCAAAACCTGAGTGAAATGTTCAAGATTTTTTTTAGTCAAATAGAGACAAAGTCCACAAAAGATGGAATGGTTCTAAATTTTCTTATTAGGTTTCTGAACTTCAGAACTTCAAACATTTGTATTTCTTTGCTACAAAACAGATTATAAAAATATGCCCATACGAAACTAGAGCAATGAGTCCACAAGTCTAGTAAGTATGAATCCATTAAGTACACAAATCCTCATGTAAAACAATAGAGTTTTTTAGGTGGGGGGTAATTTCTCCCTTACCCTTGAACCACACCCCCACTTAAACTGGCCCTTCTTCCAATCAGCTAAACCTTCACATGGTGTTCAACAAATCACTTTCCTTTTAGTGTAACTACATATTGCAACTACATTATTAGAATAGTATACAGAACATAAAACATTCATAAGACGAAAAGTCACACTACGTAATCTTACAACAAATCCCTGCAACATATACTGTGTACCAAAGTGGTTCTTTATCACAGCATAGAAACCATGGACCTACAGCATTCAAAATCTTTGTTGTGGCACAAAATTCTCCTCACATATGAAGTAAACTATGATTACAATGTGCTGCCAGTTTTACTGAAGTACTCAACTTGTTGGCCAGATGACAACAGAAAGAGTAAATGCATATTTAATTTTTTATGGAATTCACTCCCAATAGTCATGACAAAATATGAAACAAATCCAGCCTATTAACTGATATTTTGTAACTGGTATAATGGATGGACACTAAAGTGACAGTACTTTTGAATTAGAAAATTTATCACAGAAGATGAACCATGAAAGAATGGAAACATCAAATAACGAGACATTGCAGAGAGGCTTCACTGTATTTCATATTTCTTCTTAATAGGATCTAATTATCCAAAATAATGCTATGGCACAAGCCTTGCCTTGATAGGCAATCATGAAATTCTGTGCATTGGTTCACCGGTCGGTAATTATACCATTCTACTAATTGTACCATTTTATGAAAACAGCCTGCTGTTGGTCCCTATCAGCCAGTTCACATTCTTAAAAAAAAATTACTTAAGTTCCATTATAATATAAACCTCCAAAATAAGCCTGTATCTTGCATTGGCCTCCTCAACTGACAACATATGAGGTTTCCATAGTGATGATAATTTGTATTGTGCTCTACTCAGTTATCACATACTGCAATATCACAGGTTTTACCAATGTTTTTGAGGTACCCACAACCTCCATCTTTGCACTATCCAAATGATAAGGGCCTAATATACATAATGTCACCCATCCAATTTCATCCGTATTTATTGGATCACCATATCTGGTGTATATGTTGTCATACAAATATGCAGCCTGACACATGGGTGTGTCACACTCAGGCACTGAAATGAGCAAGGCAGTATAGGACGTCAACCATGACTAGTGTTGTGGACATTATCTCCTTTCTTGGACTTCTTGTAATAAAACATTTTAAAAACCTGGTATGTGTTTATCTTCATGTAGAAGGCCTATCATGGGACAGTGATGGGAGACCAACTTTAACAAATGGGCCCATGCAATTAAGATCCTCTCTCCCCTACCATTCCACATGAAGATGAACACACATCCATTTCTGGGATTATTATCCTAATGCCACTGTCAAAATCCTTTGAAGTACGGCACAACATTGTGTGACATAAAAATATTGGTGCATACAGGCGACACACCTTAACATTGACTGCTTGACACCACACTTCTTGTGAACTGCAATGTAAGGCCATCTGTTCTGAATTATCAACACACTGTCTACATCCAGAGGATAAAAACAGCTGTGAAGAAACATTCTTAAAATCGTTACTGGCAACAACTGCTTATCACTGTCATTCTTATATTCATCTTCTTCTGTCATACTTTGGTCCACTTTGGGGACACAGTATCCCAAGTCTTCTTCCTCCAACCTTATTTATTCTTATATAGTTGATCACATTTTTAATGAGTTCATGGCTGTGGGTAGTGCAGCATTACTACTACTTATTTTAAAATCTAAATTTAATAAATGGCTTATGCTACATTTTAAACTGTGAAATACTGTATAAGAGTACATACTTAATTACCTATATGTAGGTAAATGTTCCCAAAGACTGCACAGCAGTAAAACACAGGCTAGGCACATACAAACTTATGTTGTTGTTGCTGCTCTCAGGCTTCCTGGGATTACAGTAAAATTGACCAAGTACTAGGCAAAATCTTGCTTCAAGGAATCTGTGTTCTTCCGGGATATTATGTAATGTAATGTCCCAGAAGACTGCATATCTCATCTACCTCACGGCAGAAGCCTCGAATCATGCATCTTTTTTCAAGTTCATATAAATGCTATGTCAACTGCAGATGCTTTATTGCATACAGTGAGAAATGAGAGGATGATTTCAAACTGGGAAGAATTAAGGGTAATCAAAATGACATGTTTCAGGATACTAAGACAACATTAGCATGGACGGACTGATGTCTGTTAAAAGGCTAGGCAGACTTTGCTAGGACCATCTGAACAGCAAGCAAGAATGTCTTGACAGGCAACAGCCTACTGCTACCATAAGCACACAGCTATTCTACTTTAATAACATTTTTCATTAATAACAACATGTTTTAATATAAAATGATATTAACCTCAGGAGCAGAAATTTTCAAAGTGGTTTTTCAAACCATACAGGATCAAGTACACCAGTGACAGGTTTTTACTCATGCTTTATATTAACTGTAACATACAACAGATGTGATTAATGAAATGTGCCATACATTTACATCTAAAATACTCTTAAAACATTTCCTTAAATCAAGCTGTAAAACTTGAAATTTTAAAGCCACAGCTACATTGTGTTTTGCTAATAATATAAGTTGTACGTTACAATAAATATAAAGCATGCGCAAAAGTGTGCTACTAATATAATTTATCCTATGATCCTGAAAAAGCCACTTGGAAATGCAGAACCATGGCGATAATTTAATGATATAATGAAATGTGTCACACCTTACAAATGCAGAACCGTGTTTCTCATGGAAAAGTTACCATGAATTTTGGCATATATGAATTTTCCAAAAATCTGCTGTCTATCATACAAGACTTCAACATAAGAAATATACAAGGATTCTTTGTATTTCATCATGAAAAACCAGTCACATGTATGTCAAGTAAAAGCATATTTCAGCGTCTCTGACATTCAGTGGCAATTGGAACAAATGAATGGAGAAAGCATGATCACTGGCTAAAATATAATTTGCTGATGACACTACAGATTATGCAAATTTATGACATTTGCAGTGAATGTGTTAGAAAAGCTATGAAACGAATTTATTGAACCAATGCTGACATTACTTTTGCAAAGACATCTCCAATCTCCATACTCAGAATTGAAATGAGATCAGGAAGGTGTACTTCGTAGCATAAAATATGTTCCCAGATGCTTGCTTTCAGGAATGTATAGAAATAACTGTGCAATAAATCATTCATAATGTTTTAACACAAATGTTCCAAAATGAGGAATTATAGTCCTTCAGTTTGGAGGGAGATGAGCTATGTTCATGCCTAACATTATGAAAACTTATTTGTTTCCAATTAATTGAAATTATGTTTATTTGAAAATGAATTAAAAGAATAGTTTGGATTTCATCTACACTGTGACATTACATTTATTTTTGTAATTAAAAACATAAACCACACATGAGCACCACAAAGCACAAGGTATAATGTTTACACCATGCCATTCAGAAGGTAGGCAGTGTGTTATATTGCAACCACTGAGGACTATCATTCTATTTTCTCTGTTTAATCAAAATTATTGCAGTAATTTGTCACATGCCCTGTGTAAAATTGGAAGCTTTCACAGTAATTAAATGCATTAAAACCCTTTGGGGGTGATCAGCCATGACAAAATGTGGTTAAAAACCAACATTTCAAAGACCTACTCTGACTCTGCAACATTAGTATTTAACCCAACATTAACTCGGCTGAAAGCCCAAAAGAATTTTTTTATGATGTCGCATTCCTCTTCAAGTTAACTGTAGGAATGAATGTGCAGGACTGGAGTAACTATATCTCAGTCACGAAGTTACTGAATACATGGTTTTCTGAATTACTTGACCAAGAAATCACAAACCAAGTGTGTGGAAAATGTGCTTCCTGCATCTCAACACACCAACTGGGATTTGAGCACCATCTGCCTGTCATTTTACTGGCTTACTCTCATGACATTCCATGAACTGTATGTGATGAAACTAAAGGACTGCAATGTTCAAAAATGCAGGTGTATATCAACAATCTGCTGATCACATCACTCTTATCAATATAGATCAGGTGTCCCATTCCCTTCCTGCTCCATGTTCTTATGACATTAAGGGCAAAAGAGGATGAACTGGGATGGTTACACTGGCCTTTGTTACGCAATGGAGGACTCTCATAACAGACAGAGGTAAAGTACACATTTTGTCATCGTAAAAGACTGGCCCCTCTTTCACCATAGGCAGGCATTAATGTGCATTTCTTGTTGAGTTCTATTTTCCAGTTTAGAGGGATTTTGTTTATTGTTAGTTGTGTTTATGCTAAGGAACCACAGAATTACATATAATGAAAGAAATGAGCGTCCAACATTTTAAGTGAGTGGAAGAGACAAAGGCAAAGAAGTTTCACTTTTATTACTAATCTCTAGTAACCACACAGGGAACATCAAATGAGAAAAATCAGATTTGTTTTGTGCAGCTTGTATTCAAGAAATATTTGTGAAGTGCCTATAAAGATCAGAATCTTAACTTATGTGCAGCATTTCAGACACTTACTCTCATAATTGTATGCTCACTCATTTGAAATACTGTTACTGCTATTGCTTTTTAATTTATCTACCTGCTGGTTGTTTATTGCCAGAGAACTCATGAAGTAGGTAACTAAATTATGATGGCAGGAACCATACACCTTCTCTCATCCCTCAGTGAAGTGATGGTGTAGTGCAACAATCTACATTTAAATCTGGAGAAGTAAACTTGGTGGACATGGGCGTCTCTCTTCTGGTGGTGAACCAATCAATGTAACTGCTGTGGATTCTTAAAGTAACAAAAGGTCCCAAATAAACTATGTTTCCTGTCACTGTATGGGCACAACCAACCAACCTACTGCACCTCCCTAACTAACTTTTGACCTCAATACCTTCCAAGCTCTTGTTCCTCCATCTGACATCTCCCAAACTCCATGACCTGTAATACTCTCTACCCAAGGAGCCCATCTTGATGAATGGAGTAGCCAGGTATCTTCACCAGATATCTCTGGGAGTTGTCCAAGCACTCTACAAGTTGAAAAGACAGTCCAGTTGACTGTAGTCTAGATAACATCCAAGCAAGTAAGACAGACTGGATACACTATTTGTTTGGGCATCATTATCAGTCATCATCTGGCAGGCTTTTAATTCTACAGAAATGCAACACAGTACTGTCCACAATATCACAATTGAGACTGTCCTTGGTCTTATGTAAATGACTGTCTATAAATATATATATATATATATTAAAATTGATTTTTAAGCATTATTATATGTAGTTTAAATTAAACTTTGGGTCTTCATTTCACTCGGTATAGGTTTGTGTATATTTGGTGAGTTTTTATTACTGATAATCTGGGATGGCTCTAAACCTGTGGATGTTTATTATTCCTGTACCATATATAAAGATACTAACATGTTGCTATTTTATTACTAATTATAACAAATATATTATTTAATTATACTACTTAAAATATATTTAAGAATTTTGAATAAACATAAACGTTAATTTCTAAGAAATGGCTGTTTTCCATAACAATGTTGTGATATCTGTAAATAACATAAGTAAGAATAATACAAAGTAAACATAACAAATTATCTGGAATAACATTTATCAATAAAATTTTGAAATATATCTGACCAAGACAGAAAATCTTCACAAACTCAGTAATGCAGCCAGATTTACTGTAAATTGGTGCAATGCACCCTCATTTAAAACTTCAAAGTATGTAGCCAGCAGTTTAAAAAACAACCAAGAGAATTTTCCAAAACCTACAACATAAAAAACACGAGACCTAACTAAGGACCTAAAAGATACTGAAACTGATCAAAACACAAGAATGTGTTCTTATAATATTACAAATGTATATAATAATGTGTGGGCCAGGTAGCTCAGTCGGTATAGCGACTGAGCTATGGGTTGGACGGTCCAGGATCAAATCCCGGTGGGGATGAGACTTTCTGCCCGTCCAGACCAGCCCTGGGTCAACCCAGCCTCCCGTAAAATGGGTATTGGGTCTTTCCCAGGGGTAAAGTGAGGCCGGGGCATGCTGCTGACCACTTACCTCCTTCTAGTGCCACGGTCATGGAAGAGTAGAGCTATACCTCTACCCACCCTCTGGGCCACACCGGGCCTGTAACAGGATCACTTTACCTTTTTTTATATAATAATGCACCCTCAAAAAAGCATGGTCATATAATTGAAAATGTTTCAGCTAACATTATCACTACATAACTAAAATATATAAATAAAATACTGCATCTGTGCAATAGCATTTGGCATCATCATCATCATCAGCAGCAGCAGCAGCTACAGCACAGCAACAGGGTAACAACACTTGTCTGCCTTCATTATGTTGCTCTCTCCTATTTCTTCTGCCAGATGGAATGTATGCATATAATATTTTGGGAATGTGTGTACTGTTCATTCTTAACAAATGTTCCATCCAGCTGCCTCTATAATTCACAACAATGTGACCTACAGTGTATATATTCAGTTATGCTCTCATTTTCTTCATTTATTTTATCATCATATATGTATAAACTGCAACTGACCTCAAAAATTTCATCTTTGCTGTCTCAATACCATTATGAAACAAAATTATTTCCAGCACAACCAACAACACAATTCAAAGGGAATTCAAAAAGCAAGTGATGCTGGAAAAGAGAAAAGGACCTTAGCCCTGACACAAGAAGGAGAAAATACACTAGCCTTTTGTAAGTCCCCAGTTACACAACAAAAACGTCTAGCAATGGGTGTTCTCTTTTCCACTATACCAGAAATATATTTTCAACACTTACAACACAATGGCAGGAGAGATGACAACCCTGTTCTGCCACTCCTGGAACTTCCTCCTCTTCATGTGATGACTGAGGCACAGGCCCAGGAAGGGATCTACAAACTAATATGCAGCCAGCAGTGGAAACCAAAATCCACAAACACTTTGGCCATGCTAAAAAGTCTCCAGACATGGAGGATTAACCCATCCTACAGATGGGGACTGGCAGGATGACATGAGATATGCATACCACAAGCCATTTATGGTCCATTTCCCTGACAGATATGGGTGGCAGTATGGATTCACACCAGATATCAAAGGGGCCCTGAACTGGTACACAGATGGGTGCAAGACCAATAAAGACACTGGTGGTGTGGTGTACAGATTGGGCTCAAAACAAAAGCACAACTTCAGTCTTGGGCTCCACACCACTGTATTCCAAGCCAAAATATATATCATTAATGCCCATGGAATGGAGAACACAGAGAAGTGCTACTCATGTAGGACATTATTCTTTCTGACAGTCAAGAAGCCATCAAGACCTTTGACAAATTCCAAACTAGTGTGGGAATGTCATCAATCTGTGACAAAATTAGCAGAACATAACAGAATAAAACTGGCACTGGTGCTGGGACATATGGGGATCGATGAAAATGAAATAGCTGACCAACTAGCAAGGCGTGGCTCCTTTCATCAACTTGTTGGACCTAAACCTGCCTTTGGCATATCTACAAAGGTTGCCAAGGAAATAATCAGACTGGATGAGTGGGAAACATCAGCACTGGCAGTCCACTCATGGACAAAGGTAGGCTAAAGGCTACCTTAAGAGACCCTAAGCTACAAAAATTGGTAAAACATTCAACTTAAGCAGGAACAAACTACAAGTACTGACTGGGCTGCTAAAAGGGCACTGTCATTTAAACAGATATCTGAAATGGCCTTGAATGTTCTATGTGACTGTGAATTGGCCATATTAAGATTTGGACACTTGGTTCAGCATTTTCTGAAATCAGGTGACTTTGATGACATCTACATCAGCAGGGTACTACACTTTGTCCCAAGTGTGGAGCTGCTGATTGGACAAGCATAAGGGCTGCACAAGAGAATGAATATAGTCAAAGTGCATGGGTCACTTTGGTGCCCACCCCTGTATATTCCATTCTAGAACACAATGGGCCTGACACATTAAATGGCCTTCATATCTGTAGTTAATTTAGGCCTGTCAATGCCATCTTCAATAGCTTTTAACTGTAACAGCACAGATAGTGGCCTAAGAGAATTCCATATAATATGCACATATTCAACTTTCACTGTAAGGATTAACTAGGCATATTTTATTCATCTAACCATATTCTGTGTGGGCAATGAATTCAAATGTCCTGTCTTCAGAAGGTCAAGCACCACAGATATTATTATTATATGTAATAAATCATGCCATCCTCTCAAATATAAATGATTGACCACATAATTAATAACAGACAAAATTTAGATATGCGTTATATACGGATTATGAAGTATTATTAGCCAACTCTGAAGACAGTTTACAATTATCACTATACAGCCTTAATTAAATTGTTAAAAGTTATGACATGGAAATATCTAATGAAAAACGAAAGTACTTTCTTTTAGAGGGAAGGGTTCCAAGTAAGATATGCCCTTACAATAAATTATTGGAGATGGTGAATTCATTCAGTTACCTTAGATATTCCGTATCTTTTACACATGATGCAGACATCCCAAACAAAATTACTAAATTTGGAAAAATGTTGGGCACTAAAACTCAGTTATGAAACCATTATTAGGTCAGCAACACACCCAAATTAACTGGAATACAATGAGAGAAAAAAAATAATAATAAATACTGTAAAGCAATCACTATTATTCAAAGCCCACAAAAACAACGAAGAAAGAATGTACAAACTGCACAACATTATCATATCATATCATTTATTTTCCTTCCATAAATCTGTACAGGATTACATAATCCATATGGATATGGAAATCATCATATTTGTTGGGATTAAGGGGTGACATCAACACAAGTGTGTACAACAATCACATGGTTATTTAGTATGATAAATATAACAAGATAGGACAATACGGATTGTTTAATGTAATAAAATACTGTATAATAAGGATAAAAATTAAAATTGAAAGTAAAAATCAAAATAAAGTTAAAAACAGTGGGGTAAGTTAGAAGCAATTAGAGGTACTCTTTAAGTTGGAAATTTTCCTTTGTTACAAGATAGTGGTTGGATATATATACTGACATATTTATAATACAGACTTGTGAGTAAAGAGAAGGAACATTTGTCCCAAAGCTCTCATGTGTCAATTCAGACCATATGTAAAAATTTAACTTGGCGTTCACAATATTCATCCAGGGAATAAAAGGAATTTTCACGTAAGTATTTTTGTAATAATGCTTTAAATTTTTTTGGATTATCAGACTCTGCTTTTATGTAAAAGGGAAGCATGTTAAACACCTTAACACCTATACAGTGTACTGCCTTCTGGTGTTTTGTTGCATTTACAGAGGGTTGGTGTAAGTTTGTATGCTATCTAATGTTAATTTGATGTATCTCGGAATTTACCTGGAATTGGCTCTTCTTTCTTATCATGAACATTAGAAGGGAAAGAATATATTGAGAATGGAGGGGTAAGATTTCCAAGTTAGGTAACAATTTTTTGCATGAGTCTCTACTTCTGCAGCCCATCATGATTCTGATAATCTTCTTTTGTAACCTGAAAATCTTAATACTGTTTGGGGAGTTCCCCCATAATACTAAACCATAGGTCATTATAGAGTGAAAGTAGGAATAGCAAATCACTTTCAAAGTATATGCTGTTACATATGGTTTAACTAACCTCACAACATAACAAGCTGAGCTTAGTTTATTCTTAATGCTTCCAATGTGTGTTTTCCAGGAAAGATTATTATTAATATATAGCCCTAGAAATTGTGTTTCATTTGCTGTACTTATTTGTTCATCTTCATATTCAATTTCTGAACCACTTATTTAGTTGTGCAAAAACTATATTAAGATCGCTCTGTAACTGGGTACTGTTGGGGCTTGTTATTAAGACACTGATATCGCCGGCAAATAAGATAGGAAGAGCTTTATGTTTAACAGCCTTAGATAAGTCGTTAATGTATAACAGGAATAACAAAAGGCCTAAAATTGAGCCCTGTGGCACCCACATTTTATTTTGGTCCATTTTGAAACTGTGTTTCAGCTAAAAAGTGAGTTAGTAATGAGAACTCTTTGATATCTATTCTGAAGGTAAGATTTAAGTAAAGGTTTAGCCTTGCCACTTATTCCATAGTAGGATAGCTTTGACAGTAAAATATCATGATTAACTGAGTCAAAAGCTTTCTCTAAATCACAAAATATGCTACCTGCCAATGTTTTTTTGTTTAAAGCTTTTAATATTTCATTTGTTAATTTAAAAATGGCACCTTCAGTTGCGGTGCCTTTTCTGAAGCCAAACTGGTTTCCGACTAGTAAGTTACGAGTATTTAAATGTTCAGTTATTCTATTGTGTAATGCTTTTTCAAGAACCTTCAAGAAGGAAGTCAATAGTGATATTATTATAATGGGTCACATTCACATGTACAGACAAACAAAACAAATACCGCTGAAACATCTACATAAGACAGAGAAACAAAGTGACCTTACAGTAATAGTGAAATAAATAAAATAAGATGCAAACAGTGTTCTAAAAGACATCAGCACATTCTGGAATAGACACACTGTAACTGGCCAAGGTGTGCAGTTCAGTCCTCAGACAGAGCTTCTGAGAATGGGATCATGAACTGGACATTGCAGCCATTTAATCCATTCTTACTCAGGAGGAGGTTGCAATTATGGTGCTGGATTAAAGCACATCTCTCTTAAATTAAATGGACTTTTCATAGGTTTTTTTGTATCATGAATTGAAAACCGTATAGGAAGTACAGATGCTCAAAACATCTACGCACTGGATTGTTGCCATTGTACATCTAAATGGGAGCAACCCACCACATCCTGTTTATGTGACTGAGTTTAATGTCTTGTAGGTTCCGGAAAATAGTTGAGAAAATTGGGTCACTCAACATCAGTGAAAGCCCCATGCAGATTTGGGGTTCTGCTGCAAGCTACAAAGGGCCAATAAAAACCCCAATTCACATCCAAAAAACTGCAAATGCTTAGAGTGATAAGAAATATAGCACTCTATAGCCCTGAATGAGACACGTCTGTATTTACAGTGGGAAGGCTGACATTAATTTACATTAGAAAGCATTACATTGGACTTTACATGGATCACACATTATTTATTTTGGTCAACCGAACATTATTGTGAAAAGTGACGAGCTATTACAAGAATTAAAATTACATGAGTTGCAACTATATTCATTTTATAATTTAACTTTTTAAATGCCGAGTTAAATCCCATCTGCCATTTGCTGACAT
>Ga0123353_10006971_pt1 | contig 15189 bp, 10 predicted proteins | sample TergutLab28metaG_3_FD_92763 | JGI IMG/M metagenome (GOLD analysis project Ga0123353, IMG submission 92763) | Labiotermes labralis P3 segment gut microbial communities from Petit-Saut dam, French Guiana - Lab288 P3 | ecosystem: Host-associated > Arthropoda: Insects > Digestive system > Gut ... | reverse complement strand
CCAACCACACCGAAACTCCAACACACATCGAACCAAGAACAATACGACCAATGTGGTGATTCAACAGAATAGTCGCAAGCTCCTGATGATGGACATATTAATGTCCGAAACATGTTGAGCACATAAGAAGTGAAATAAAATAGCAAGTGACATCAAGTTGGTCTTTTATTCCTCAATTATTAAATATGATTCGAGATTAAATGAAGCGAGATGAGATGGGAAGGGAGGGGAGGGGTACGTGGCACATACTGGGGAGAGGGGAGGTTCACGCAGGGTTTTGGTGAGGAACTTGAGGGAAAAAGACCACTAGGAAAACCTGGGTGAAGGTGGGAGGATAATGTTAAAATAGATCATAAAGAAATTGGATGTTATGACGTGGATTGGATTAATCTGGCTCAGGACAGGGATAAGTGGTGAGCTGTTGTGATTACAGTAATGAAGTTTCAGGTTATAAAAATACAGGGAATTTCTTGATTAGCTGAGGAACTGCCAATTTCTTGGGAAGGACTCTTCTACAAGGATTTGGTTGGTTATTTAGTTAGTTTGGTGTTATAATTCATTGTTGTTTTCTGCAGTACAGTAATTTCTATTTGTGCATCCAGTTACTGTGTATTATGTAGAAGATTGTGGTACTTGTGACATGCATTGATGTCAGAAGTATACAGCTTCATTGTTCCAATATGGTTTAATTTTGGAACATTCTGAAAAAGAATGGGTACCTAAAGTAAAGGTGTAAGTAAGACAGCATGATCCACCTGCCGTGCCACTCTTGGCCCTTCTACACCTGAAATGCAGCTTGTGATCTAATTTCAGAAATACAAAACAAAACAGTATGCTGTCAGCAATTATGTTATCCCCATTCATACAAAAACCTGATATGTGTGTTTTGTGATACTGCTGCTCTTGGTATTTGTAGACAGCATTTGCCTTGTGGTGATTTTCCAGTGCTCAGTAACCAGCATGGCAAATACTCATGCTTGTGAACAGTTATTTTCAAAGATGACTTGCGAAGAACCATGTGGAAATTGACTCAGTGATTAAAGATAGAGAGCTGTCTTTTTATCATTCGCTGCAGAGGAATGATTATTATAGCTGGGGGGAGAGAGTGAGAGCAAGAGAGTAACAGGAAACAAGAGGTATGCCGGAACCTTGTCAGTCAGTTTTGAGGGCTGACATTGCTGGCTTTTGTGGGGAGATTGAGTGAGTTAGCTAGTAAGCACATGTGTGGGTGCCAGTGAGGCAGTAAACAAGGTGTTATGATCGTTTGGTCTCTGGATTTCATCTGTCAATGTGTGTTCAGAATGAACGCAGTGTTTGAGAGTGAACCTGTTTGTCCTCAGCACAGGGGGTGGTGATGTCCCCAACCATTTGTGTCGAAAAGGACAATCCGCATTCATTTACCAAGCTGTTGTTGGGATGATGGTGTGTCTTATTATCAGATTATTTTGTGTGTGTTGAGATACAGTTGTTGCTGCAAAGTTTGTTCCAAAACACTAAGACATTCAGAACCGGTATGTCTTGACCAGTGAATGAGCAGGTGGTATGTGAAATCTGTCACAGCTGTTGGGACTCCCTAACTCACAAGATATAGTAAGTGATAAGGTGCACCCTGTAATTAGCAAGGTACTGTTGCAGATTTAATAGCCTCCACCTTCTGTTTTTAATAATCAGGGTGATGTGTTAGTACTTTATCAGTTATGAGTCTTGCATTAACAATAAGTAATGGAGTAATTATCCCTACTTTGACGTAGTGGTGGGACTTGTGCGGTCACATGATCCTGAGAGCTATGCTGGCAGTAGCGAATGCTACTGGTAGGGCCACCCATGCCAGACAGGTCAAAGATAATGACCCAGACAAAAGGGATACTGTGGTCCTCCAGGGTGGGGATTTGGTGTAGGGCTAACAACCCCACGCAGTAAAAAACTTATTGTTATGAAAGTTGAGATGACAGACCAAGGCCCAAACAGGCTGTAGTGCCAATGGAAGAAGAAGAAGAAGAAGAAGAATGGAGTAATTAGGAAACAGTTTGGGAAAATCACCGCTATAAAGGTTATGTAGTGGCATTATATCAGTGCAGAAATCAGATAATGGAAGATGCAAGATTTCACAAGAGGACATGTTATTGTAGTCCCTGGAATAGGAGATAAATTGCGTGGCAAAACAAAAGATATTTGAAAGAGTGTTGAATACAAAGAACTGGCCTTATCCTTGGTAAAACAGGGAGAAAGAGGAGGAGGAGGAGGCTTTCTCTCTTATACATCTTATGGCACAGTGTTTATTGTATTTACTTACTTTATATGCAAATAATGCAGTTTGGTTATTTCTTACAGATATGCCCGTTCCCAATTTTCACTCGTTCCGGAGAGGTGAGTGTGAAATTAGAATTAGCAGGATCATCCGTAGTCCTCACACCAGATAACTTGGAGAAGATTGTCACATTCCTGAATTACACTTTCACTAGTGTTCTGCGGCTACAGAAGTACCTCATGATGTTTGATCCCCAGGCTTCAGAGAACTCCTACTTCATAGTACCAACCATAAAACGTAAGGTCCAGAGTTGATCAATGTAGACTTTTGTAATTAAGTGCTAATCTTTATAATTCTTTCAGTATAATTAGTATAGTAATTGTGTTATGAACAGAATAATTCTTTCAAGTACCACAAGTTTTATGTATGAAAAGACTATGTATTTATGAGAATGGAATTTGACTGTTGCTCTGGTGTCGAGTTATGACAGTTGGATAAATATGATTTAACAATGGTGAACTAAGAATTAAGATTTTAGCTTCTGGCCTCCACTATTATTAGTTGCTAAAGTAAAGTTTATTTTAACTGATCTTTATATTAAAACAAACTTCTGCATAGTTGTATGAGGAAATTGTTCAAAAAGAAGAAGGCATTTATACCAATGAACTTGACATTTCCGTGCTTGGTATATCTATGTTTTGCCATGTAAATCTGTTCTCAAGAAGAACATATGAATTTTGAGACTCAAGACACAGTATTGTTCTGTTCCAGTTAAAGGGAGCGCTGCAGAAGTAGACTGGAACTTCCTTGAACGCATATATGAGAATCGAGACCTTCGACCTTACCCAGTTCCAGAAGAGGAAAGAGTAGGATTCACATTTGAAGCTGCAAAATATCATGATGCTGTTATCATGCCTTGGTACCGCAACCAGGATCAGCCACAGGTATGTTTATGTACATTGTATTGTAACAGAGGGCAGCAACAGCACCTAGTAGTGTGGCGACCCACAAAGCCTCTGACATCAAGGCTGCTGGTCTGCCAGAACCTTCTTGGATGAGACAGAGATAAAAAATTCAAGAAGAGGGCTATCCAGCCCTGACTAGAACAGTAAAAAGTTTGAGAAATCAATAAGCGGCATGTAAGGCCAGCGGACAACAAGAGAGGGACATTCATGTCACAGCCAGTCAGTGTGTGGTGTGTAGCAGAGTGAGGAGAGTGGACAGCAGAGAGAAGGGGATTGAACTGAGGAACTGCATAGTGTGGAGTGAGTGTGGAAGCAAATCTGTGAATTGCTGTGTTCGAGACCAGTGGCAGTGCTCTGATATTAATTGGACAACAGAAGTAAGCAAACTGGCTGTTTTATCCTTCATGAAACAACCACCAGGGGGCGCCAAAACCCGTTTGTGGTTACCAGACTTCTAATCTTTGAGCATGACATACCAGCTGAATAGTTCTCGTGATTTTAGTTCTGAATTTGTATGCATGAAGTTTAGTTTGATCTTATTTCATTCATTTCTTTTTCACAGTACTTCTATGTAGCAGAAATCTGTGGCCATTTGAATCCCAAATCTTCATTCCCTGGTTCAGAGTATAAAACATTTGATGAATATTACTTCAAGAAATATGGCATCCGGATCCAGAATAGCAAGCAGCCTCTTCTAGATGTTGATCATACTTCAGCAAGGCTCAATTTTCTTACACCAAGGTAATATGTGGGAGTATAGTAAACTTACAGCAGTTCTGCTGTATACATGAGTAGGATGTACTACAGTGTCTTTAGTTCTGTGCAACTCTATAACAAAGGATTTTGATTCTAATGCTGCCATCAGTTATTTTGATCTAATTTTTTAAGGACTTGTTTTATATTGTCAGTTTTCAGTGAGTAGCTTTGTCATGTATACTGCTTGCCAAATATTATTAACCGTTTGACGCCTAACGACCCCTATAGGGGTCTAACCGCACCGCTAACCTCCAAAGTTGCATTTTATATATTTATTCAACAATTATAGGTACTGAATATTTTAAACATGGTATAGACTCTCCGTTCTTTTCTCTCCAAAATGCAGTTTGTTTCATAATTCTAACATATTTGGTTCCTGTATTATTCACATTTTATATACAGGGTGTGCTAAAATTAAAAAAAAATTCCGGTGCCAAAAGGTTAAGTTGATAAAGTGAAGGAGGTTGAGTTAGGTGTCGCATTTAGCACACATAGGAGAGAAGAGAAATGCATAAAAATTTTATCATGAGGCCTGCTTGTAGACAGGAGAATAACATGAAAATGGACTTCAAATAATAGGGGTTGTGGCAGTGTGGGGTGGATATATTTGACTTAAACTAGTAACTGTTGGCACACTCTTGTAAATGCAGACACTGACCTCCGGTTCTGTAAAGGATGGATTTCTGAGTGAGCCCTGGGAGGCATCTGCTCCATGGAGATAGCTGTTCTTCAAGAATTGCAGTTCTATGTCCATGCACATATTCGTATGTGCATTGTAACCTTTAACCTGTTGGCCTGTTTTATAAAATTTTTCTTGCATATTGTGCCATTGAAGGCCACCCAAATGCCATACTTTTCAATTTCTAAAGTCAGTAATAACAGCATGATGAATGTGGGGATATGTGGGGGTGGCATGGGCTAGTATCACTAAAATTGAGATCCTGGAATGTTGTGTGGTAGTAGAAACTGGAAAAGTGTGCAACCTGTGAGGCAGGAGTGGACAAACAGTGTCACTAATTTTAAGATCTTGGTATGGCATATGTTAGTAGATACTGGGAAAATATGTAAAATTTGTTTAGGTAATGTGAAATAACAACACATCATCCATGTATAAAATGTAATACATATTTACCAGTTATTTTGATGGTGGTTATCTAATGAACCATTGGAGCTGGGTTTGTAAAGTTTGGTATGGCGGTTGATCATAAAGATGATTACACTTTGCATGTGAAATATAATTTGCTTGTGCCATAACTCAGATGGTAAGGAACAGGCTTCTCGTGGGTGTGATCCCAGGTCAGTTAATGCTTGGCCAAACATCAGATGTATGTTGGCTGTTTCAGCATAAGTGTGCACCTAGCCATCTCACTAGTTTGTCATTTTGAATGGAACAAAAAAACTGGTGTGAGCGAGCTACATGCAGACTGCTTGCTGCTTAGCTGTGATGACAACATAAAAGTTATGAACTGGTTGTTGTGAGTTGTGGACTTAACGTGTTGAAGCTCAAGATGCACACTTCAGGCATTTTGTTGAATCTGTCAGAGGTGGTAACGTGAGACATAACTGCAGTTTGTGAAGATGTCGTTTGGTTCCTTCTAGAAGTGTGTTAATTAAGAAATGCCTGCTGTGATTTGTTGAGTTACTCATCATTTGTGATTGTCTAACAATTACAGGTATGTGAACCGCAAAGGAGTGGCTCTTCCAACCAGTAGTGAGGAAACCAAACGTGCCAAACGTGAGAACTTGGAGCAGAAGCAAATTTTGGTGCCAGAGCTCTGTACACTTCACCCATTTCCAGCTTCACTGTGGCGCAAAGCTGTATGTCTTCCATGCATTTTGTACCGCATAAATGCACTGCTGTTGGCAGATCAGATCCGACGTGAAGTTGCCATCTGTATCGCCCTCGGCCATGAGAACCTCGCTCCAAGTGAGAACCTTACTTTTTTCTGTATGTGGCTTCACTTTGTGACGACTGATGTCGAATTTTCACAAAATCTCTTTAAGTTTTCACAAACAAATGTTACACATGAGAACAGAATTTGTTAAATGGTCAAAAATGTCATTTGCATTGGTGTCTGTATTCTTCCCTCTGCTACCTAGCGCACAAATCACAAGAAATTTAACATGAAATGTGTGTTTTGATTTTCCGAACAACCTTTCTCTGAAAAAGTTCTCATTCTACAAAGAATTAATTGAGATATTATCATGAAGGTGCATAGGTCTTCATGTAAAGTACCCATTGTGATTGACAGGTTTTAATGAAACATGAATTTTCTCAAAGGATTTTTTAAAAATCCTGAAATATAAGATTTCACAAAAATCCGTCCAGTGGGAGCCAAGTTGTTCCGTATGGACAGACGGACATACAAACAGTCGGTTTTCACAGCTCTGCAAATGTGTCTAAAAATCATACAGCAATTCATTCAGTTTAACACAGGTGTAGTGGTAACTATGATGAAAATTAACCCTTTGATGCCGGAATTAAATCTTTGACACTGGAATTAAATCCCCCCCCCCCAGCCACTTTAGTGGCCATTCGGCTATTTAAAGGGCTCACTGCGCGAAATATATATATATATATATATGTCCTTCGGCGGCTAAGGGTTAAATGGATGTTGCTGTATAGATGCAAGAGTTTTGATATACAACACAGTTATCAGATGTCTCCTTTCTCCCAGACAATTTAACTACATTTTATTTTTCATATTTTACTTTGTTCATGAATATAAGGTGGAGTATTTATGGTTGAAAACAAAGTAAATAAAACTGTGATGTGGTCAGTGCACTGTAAGACCAGCGTACTGTGATGCTGTAATTCTCATTTAATGTTCCCTTTTTTCATGTTTTTGCTTTAGAGTGTTTTCAGTTCAGTTTATTTTATATTCAGGGGGGAAAAAACATTGCCTGTGAAGCTGGGATATTAATTTTTAGTACCGTGTGAGATTTTGGGTTGAAGATTCAAGCCTTATATGATGTGATGCCATGTTGTTAAGTGAGTAGTTTGTGATGTCGAACAGTGCAAGACTGTTTGAACTGCTCAGCCCTGAAGATGAAGACACTGTGGTCCCTTGGAATGTCAGGAACTGCTCATCCATTCACACAGTGTCACATCCCATAAGACTTGGATCTTCAGCAACACTACTAGGATATTTTCAGAACTCTTGTTTGGTTCTTGTGGCAGTGAAATCTAATGTTACCATTGTCTGTGATGTAGTACAGTGGCTTGTGTTAAATGTTGGTACCTACCTGCTGAACTGCGCAGCATTATTCCCAAGGTTTTAATCTCATTTTGCTTAATTCTGTTCAGATTTTGAATGGTCACCATTGGATTTTGGTTGGAGTCTGGCGGATGTTCTGAAAAAGTCTAGAGAAAATGTTAAGAATAATGATCAGGATAAAGATAAGAAAGGTACAGGAGGGAAGGTGGAACTTGCGATCATTGAGGAGACAGAAGAGGAGCCTGAGTTAAAGGAGAGATCTGGTAATGAAGTACTGATGGAGGAGGAGAAGAAACTAAGTAGTGATTGGATGGAAATTGGAACCTGGTCCAATGACATGGCCAATCATGATCCGATATCGGTTTGTATACTATTACATACTCTTTATGAGTACATAAGTGCTACAGTTATTGCTTGAAAACTGAAGGGAGTGGTGTTTGCAGGTGTGGGTCCAGACACCCAAAACACTTCCTCCTTCTCCTACTGCTACTGTTACCCCAGAAGTTAGCATGTAGCATGACTGCTGTTCATTCATTCCATTGGCATGAGAAGAATGTGATGATTCCTTGCTGTTCTCCAGAGCTTCTTCCACTCATCTCTGTTATATACCCTTTCCTTACACCCTTTTCCACCAACTAGTCTTCCACCCTCCCTCACTTCATCTTGCCATCTCATTTCTTGGTCTGCCTCAAAGCCTCGTTATTTCCAAATTCATATATAATACTTTATTAGGAATTCTATTTTCTTCCATTCTCTGTACATGCCCAAACCAACATAATCTATTTAACCTTATTGTCTCTGTTACAGTGGGTTTTTTAACCATTGCATAAATTTCCTTATTGGTTAATATTCTCCAATTTTCTTTTTTCATTGTCATTTTCTGGCCCAAAAATTCTTCTATACACTTTCCTTTCAAAAATGTTTATTTGCCTTCAGTCTTTCTTTGTTAGTATCCAGGTTTCTGATGCGTATGTGAAAGTTTTGTCTATTATTGTGTTCTTTAGTCTGAATTTTAGTTTTTTAGATACATTTTTATTTCTAAACAATTTTTATAGCATAAAGTATGTTTTGTTAGCATTTTTTATTCTTTCTTGTAAATCTATTTGGTGATTGTTATCTTCATTACGTATAACACTTAGATGTTTAAAATTGTCAACACTTTCAAATGTATAATTTTTTTGTTGTTGTTAATTGTCATATTTTATTTTGTTTTGAACTCTTTTTCTGTTCCACTATCATATATTTTGTTTTTCCTTAGTTTATGATTGCCATGCTGGCAGTAAAATGTACAGAGGCGAGTTTGCTTTTGGTGGCATGAATTACATTAAAGTCTGTCAAATATAATTTTTATCTGCAGCAAAAAGTGTTAACTGTTTTAGACTTTCCCTGTTCCATATTTTTGATACATACATGTGTCCAAAGAGTGCGTTTCTTTGCAATGGTATTTACATTTAAGGTTTTATGCAGTACATAGATGCTTTGGTATTGCACTGAATTGTGCCCTGTGATTAGTTTTCAGAGTTGTCAGATGCAGATGATTTTGATGTGAATGTAGCGTTACCCTCAAATCTGACGATGGTGGATGAGGACGCAGAACTGGTGGGTCTTCATTCTAGTGGATCTGACTGGGGAACAGGCATTCAGGCTCGCAAAGGCCGTGAACTTGTTCGTTATGGCTCTCCAAGTAGTTGGATGGGCACTGGAGGTTGCTTTGGTGGCCTGGAGCAAGATTTGGAAGGCTTCGAAACAGACGACTCATGTAGTGAGCCTGGCAATGAATACGACGAATCTGACAGCAGTGATCTTCAGGTGAGAGTGGTTGGTTTGGTAGTTGTGTCTCATTTATTTGTGTTTTGGATATTTATTCATCTTTGTTGTGAAACTTGGATTGGACCATGGTAAAGGTAAGTTTTTTCTATCCATGTAATGAAGGCATGTAGAGGAAGTAGAGTTATAGCTCAACCTGGTCATAACCTTGTCTGTAGAGGGAACTGATTGGTCAGTTTCACACCCTTGGCACATTACCTCACCTCGTGGGAAAGATTCGTGATGCACATGGAATAGAAGGCTGGTTGGGCCCCAAAGCCCATCTGAATGTTTAAGAGACAAGAAAAATCTCCTTTTGCTGCCAGGAATTGAATCCCAGTTTATCCAGCCTGTAGCATAGTCACTGTACTGACTGAGCTATCCTGGCTGTGATAGAGCTCACATTTCCCTTTATTTAGTTAACCCCCTGACCCTGGAATTAAGTGTCCAATGTGGTATGCAAAAGATGGGGATTTAAACAGCCACCCATTACTTTGCATGTTCTTACCTGACAACTGTACATAATTTTCAGTTGGTTCAGCATCGTACTGCACATTGACTGAATTCCTCTTCAGTGCCCAAGATTTCAGGACCTTGAAATTTGACTTCATTGTCCTTTTACTTTTCTGGTAGAGCCCCTTATTAATTTGAAGGTTCAGTGGCATGCTGTATGATATCCTAGATTATCTTCAGTATTAACAGGAATAATGTGAGTGAACTGTCTATCGCAGGTTCAGTAATTTGTGTATTTTTCTGTATATGTGACAGAACACCAAACCTGTCACAGATCTCTCCTACCATGCACCAATCTTTAATGTTGGTCACAGATGTTTTTTTCTGTTTCCTGATATTATTTTGACTTTCTTCCTTTTACTGGTGTAACCAGAATCTCAGTCCTCTGTAATACCAGTATTACTTGATGGTCTTCCATAGCATTTGAAATACAATTGCTACAGTTTTATGCTGCTTTATATCAGTTTTCCTAATTTTATGTCTGATGTATATTAAATGCATCTTTTCTGTCAAGAGTCCTGTTTTGTACCACCTAGCTAACAGAAAACACTGAAGGTTTTATGATATTTGCACTGTACTTGTCTGTGATTGTTAGAACAGTACCCAAGTATGGCAGTGATATTTTTGGTTATCATTTGAATCCTCATTTTTATTTTTTTTAATTTACATGATTAAATTTAATTTCTTTGTTTGAGTGTTAATCCATATTTCAAGTCTTGGCTGCTACATATTTTGATATTTTTGAGGAAACGAACAGTATTCCAGGCTGAGAACGGTTTGTTGTGGTTGTGTTTACTTTGACGTGTATCTGTCATCCTTGTGGAATTTTACTGTATGTCATGTACACACTCCTGTTGTAAGTACTCCACAATGTTCAACAAAAACTTAGTATTAGTATATTACTTTATTGTGTTGTCAGGGTACATCACGACTTCGAATCGAGTTTAAAAGTGAAAATGTGGCAGAGGCAATTGAAGATGAGCACGAGATACAGAAACGTGAGAGGCGACATGCTATAATTCGACAAAACTCAGACACCTCAGGAACTGAAGATGACATTCCCTGGGACTGGAAAAATGACAGTGATGAGGACTTTGATAAACTGACGGAAAAATTTGTTGACCAGTTCCGGAAAGCCACAGAGAAAAATCATCATTTTATTGAAAATAGCGGAATTCTTGTAAAGAGTAAGCAGGCAGTAGTGATAAACAGAAAAGGCAGTCAGCAACAGTCTCTAAGTGAAAATACACCCAGTTCTTTATCCATGTGCAAGTCTGTACCTAGTTACTCTGCACTGAAGGACCAGCTGTCATCACATGAACAAAATTTGCCAGACAGCGATTGTATTAAAATTCAAACCAATACAGTAAAACCTGCTTCTGTGCTCTGTTCAGACAAACAAGACAATAATGACAGTGGCCTGTCAGTAGATGGGAGTTCTGAAGAACTGGAAGTTGAGGCTGCCGATGCACTGTGTGATGGACTGTTTGAGGTTGATGATATCTGCAAGGACAGTGATCCCGAAGAAGACATCATCAGTAAATTCAGTTTTGATGCCCAGCCAGATTTGGAAGGACATCCCGGCCCAAGTCCTAGTGTAATTCTTCAGGCACTCACCATGTCAAATGCCAATGATGGCATCAACCTGGAACGTCTCGAGACTATTGGAGACTCTTTTCTCAAGTACGCCATCACGACCTATCTCTACTGCACCTATGACAACATTCATGAGGGTAAACTGAGCCACCTTCGTTCAAAACAGGTGAGTGCCATTACTGGCCTGAGTGGTTGCACATATAGAAAGAGTAAGTGGCAAGTGAGATTGGTGGTTCTTGCACTGGTGAGTATTAAGGTTACAGTGTTCTGGAATGTGTTGACATATAGTTTGGTTGACAGGCATCCCGTGGTTGAAGGTACTATGATCCTTCAAAATGTCAGAAACAGCAAGGTACTTACCAAAATGTACATCCTAGAAGACCTGAATTTTCGACAACACCCCCATGAGAACTGCAATTCTCACAAGACATAATGGTGTCTGTTTTCATTGCTGGATATTCGTATCACTAATGTGAAGACTGACTTTTTGTTTTTATTGTTAAGAGTTGTACAGGTGGCCAAAACTACAGGGTTGGAGGGTTCAGATAGTGGAAACTTTATGCCAGTATGCTGAGGGTGTATTTCTGAGGAATGTGAAGGATTGTAAGGTTATCACAGGCAGCACAGGTTTTTCTGCAGGTGGGATACAGAGATTAGTTGAGAAAAATGTTGACTGTACTCTCTAGCATGTTGGAGAAAAACCTCAAGAGACTCGTACTAGCTAGTGTGTTGATCACAGTCCATATGTTGCATTGCAGTAAATCTGCTCACTTGATTTTGTTATATTCAGTTTAGTGAAAGCAGAAATTAGTAAATTTAAAGTTAATTTGACATTACATTGTTGCTAAACACATGACTTATGTTTGCAGGTTAGCAACCTGAACCTGTATCGATTGGGGCGTCGGAAAGTGTTTGGTGAAAGTATGATTGCTACAAAGTTTGAACCACATGACAATTGGTTACCACCTTGTTACTATGTGCCCAGAGAGTTGGAACAAGCACTGATTGAAGCTGGAGTTCCCGCTAGCCACTGGAATCAGGCAGACCTGCCAGGCCTAAGGGACCTTTCACGTGATGAGATCTGTAAACTGGTGCGTGAACGGAGTGAGAAACTACACAAAATGAGTGTTGGAGAAAATGACTTGATAGAGGATATGCCCACAGCGTGTGGCCTATACACCAACATTGAAAATCTGCCCTGTTTCATCCCATATAATCTTATTACACAGCACAGCATTCCTGATAAAAGTGTGGCGGACTGTGTAGAGGCACTGATAGGGGCATATCTAATAGCCTGTGGTCCTCGTGGGGCTCTTCTGTTCATGGCCTGGTTAGGAATATATGTGTTACCAAAAGAGGAAGTCATACTTACTGCTTCATGTTCTGACTCAAGGCCAGTGGGAAGTTTGGTACAAGAATTGGTCATTAAAGATGAGAACTCTACAGCTTCGTTGGAGAGAAAGCAGGTATGCAATTGGCATTGTTTGCTTATACTGTGAAACTTTACCAGTCCACAGTTCAGACTTCTATCACATTCCCTCCCCCAACATCAGGTATACCCATCATCCAGAGTGAAGTCCAGAATGTGGGATGTCAAGTAAGATGACGGCCATTTTTTGACCATCCTTATGCAGCTGTCATTAAAATCTGGTTTCCTGCACACAACACCAAGTGTTTAATTTTAGCACCAAGGGATTAATGAACAAAGTCTGAGACACAATGGTGGTGGTAGTAATGGAGGTGATGGTGGTGGTGGTGATGGCAGTATCATCTTGGGATGTTTCTTAATTTGGGAGGCAGGAGGGTGGTAAATTGCCTGGAAAGTAGTGGAACTGAACTCTGGATTTGAAGTTGACCACTCTTGCTGTTCAGAGACCAGTCACAGTGTTTTGGCATCTGTGTGTGTAGGCAGCTTGCTTGCATCCTGAAGGATTGGAGATTGCAGGCAGGCTGTTAGAGGGAGCAAATATGGCTGCAGTAGAGTCACGTCTGTTTCCAAATACGTGATGTGTTCTTACCTGACTACATTATTTCATTACGTTTATCACCTCTTCCAACATGCACATCCATACACTGTATGATAGTGCACATCCTTCACTATATATACACTCTTTGGTGTCCTATCGTACGTCTTGCCACAGTATAGTGTGTTCTGAGACATATTGTTTCTATTTAGTTTATAGCAGGCAATACAAAATGATCTGCTCTCTAATTTGTAACCAAGTAACCAGACACCCCTCTGGTACCTTCTGTGGACAAGTCCAAGTGAGTGAAGTTCTGTGGCCTATGCTATAGGATTGCAATCAGACTGTACCACTTGTTACCTGTCATTTTATTCTGCTTTGTGCTGGTGTCATATCAACACCCAGTAGCCCATGTGCCAAAAATAGAAAGCTGGTGCTACTAATAGTTTGTGTTTTACACTGATTCTAAGCAGAATTGTAGTAGGCAGTACATATGTGTGCTGAGCAGGAATTTGAACACACATACACATGGAGAATGGACATGAATGTACATGTATGTAGGATGTGGATGCAGATGCACATACAAGGAGTGAGGATGGTAGCTCATGTGTATACAGACACATATGTGTTTATTTGAAGTGGGCAGTAAAGTTGTCATATCTAAGTGAAAGTGAAATGGCTTGACACATTCTCAGTGTCAGTTTCATTATAATCTGTTCAACAACTTTTAAAGTGAGGCAGAGAATACTTTTTGACTCTGTCAGTACAACTTTACTGGTAAACAAATTTGGGTCCCCCCCCCCAATACATACTGTGCATCTTGATATTATCAAAGTTTTTTTTATTCACCAACTGATGCACAAGTGAATTGTCTTAAAGACAATTTTAAATTTTACATTAAAATTTAAAATTGTTTTTAAGACAATTCACTTGTGCATCAGTTGGTGAATAAAAAAAAACTTTTATAAATTTGTTTTGTTTACAATAAATAGCTGTATGTTTCAGTCTCCAAAGTCTTGATCAGGCTAAACCACCATAAAATTATGTTTTGGAAAACTTTATAGCAAATTACTTGAAATGTAAGTTGTGTTGACTGAGTCAAAAAAGTATTGTTGGTTTTATATTAGGAAATACAATGGGATGCCACATACTGTGATTAGTTTTGAGTTGTTATGTGTGTACAGATAGGCAGTAGTTCTAACACCTTGCACAAGGATGTGACTGTGCCTGACAAGCGGTGGGTCTTGTAAGATTTCTCAGTTATTTCAGTAATGTTGGTTTGCCTAGTAAGACAAAATACAGTAACAAGAGTGTGATAGATATAGTGAGCTTCAGGTCATGGTGAGGTGACTGGAAATATAATTACCGTAAATTGTGAATTAAGTGCTTTGTGTAGTGAAATTACAATGAATTAAATTCTCTATGTTTGTTATGGTGAGAGATTTGTAGGTGCTGGTATAAAGACCACCGCAAACAGGACAGCCTCTTCATTAAGTTTCAAATGCTAACACACGAGGATGTGGTAGTAACACACATTTGTTAAGATTCTCTGGCCATCCGGTCTGCCGCTTTTAAAGCGTGTCTCTGTTTGGCGTCTGGCAGAAAACTGTTTCTTTCTCTCTCTTCATCCTGGAACCTGCTTCTTCCATTCCTTAATGCCTTTTGTGTCTTTATTCTTTCTGCACCTTCATTCCTTTTTCATCCATTTTATTTATCTGTTCTTTTGTCATCACCCTCCCCTTTCCTCCCATTCCCTTTGGTAATGAGGGCATGCCACAATAAGGTTCAGAGTGTATATAGGCAGGAGACAGTAGGGTAACTTGCCAGACCCACTATGCAATTACTGAACACTATTCCTTTGTCATAGATATAATATATTTCTGACTTCATTCCTGTGTAATGTAGGTGAGTGGACTCATATTTGCAGGAAAGCATTTAGCATAAATATGTCCTGCCCTGCCTACCCAGCTGTTACAACTTCTTGTGGTGTGCCCATAATGAATATCAATGAAAGGTCTTTATAACTGTACAGGATGTGGTTGATGATGTGCTGAGGCTGATATTGGATCCTGTGTGTCACTGAGAGTGGGGTGATCCTGTGTAAGTGTAAATATGTATAAGAT
>Ga0123353_10006969_pt1 | contig 15194 bp, 14 predicted proteins | sample TergutLab28metaG_3_FD_92763 | JGI IMG/M metagenome (GOLD analysis project Ga0123353, IMG submission 92763) | Labiotermes labralis P3 segment gut microbial communities from Petit-Saut dam, French Guiana - Lab288 P3 | ecosystem: Host-associated > Arthropoda: Insects > Digestive system > Gut ... | reverse complement strand
AATGATTTCTCCCTCTTCGGCGCAATCTTTACGGAAGACGTGCGGCTTGTTTTCGTTTCCCTTATGGTTAAGAAACTGCTCGAAAGCATTGCCCCAAGAAGAATAGAGATTGATTATGTTGTACTCCGTAATGTCATCTGCAAGGACAGTGTCTGATTTGAGAATATGCCGCAGCCGCCTAAGGGCACTGTCCAATTCATTGATCGAGTGGGTAAAAATGTAGTGCGTCGGGTCTATGAGTTTACATTGTTCGATGACCGCCTCGTCTGGATCGGACGGAGTACCTTTTTGAAACAATGTGTCAATTTTATAGGTTTGTTCGAGCGTTGCTCGTTCGTAAAAGACGAATTCATCTTTATCGATCAGCGCAATATGGGGCGGCACGCGCTTGCCGTCGATGTAGAATTTTTGACAGTAATAAAGGGCTTGAGCGAGAACCTTAGCGCGTTCCCCTTCTTTGTACCGCATATCGACATCGTGTTTGAATTCGATAAGGATATTTTTGTGGAGCGCATCAATACCGCCGACTTCCAATTCGATGTCCTCGCAACCGAGTTGCTCGATCACGCGCTGCCGGACGGTCGGCTCGGAATTCGCCTTGTGCAACTTGCGGAGCAAGTCTTTCGGAATGGGAAACAACGTGTCCTTCATTAGGCACCATTATATCACAAACGTCAGGAACGTTATCCCAACCTCTGTGTCCGTTCCTTCACGAAATCGTCCTCGTTGAGCCGCTCTCTGAAGTGTGCTGTGCGTGGTGCCCGACAGCCCAGGCGATTGCTTCGTCGAGATCACTGACGATGCCATCCAGTTGGGCTTCATAGACACGGCGAAGCAGTTCTCCCATTTCCCGACCCGGCTGCATACCAAGTTGTAGCAAGTCCCGTCCCTGCAAAATGGGCTTCGGTTTGTTTTCACGAACCTCTAACTTCGCTGCAACTTTTTCCCAAGTCGAAATCTGATAGCGTGGCTCATCCGTACCACAACCGAGCGAGTCTGCTCTGCTCAAAGCCGACCACATTTTGATATTGGACGGCGCAAGCCGCACCGCCAACCGCCGCACCGCTTGCAGACTCGGAAGTTCGTCCGGCGGAATCGCCATGTGAGCCAAATGTTCGCCGACCAAAATCGGAACATGTTCCAAAATTTGGTTCGGAACCTGCAATCGTTTCAAGAAATTTTGAGCGACCGGCACGCCTTCCGCTGCATGATGAGGAGACGACCAGTTCCCTTTCTGATTCAAAACCGTTGTCGTCGGTTTGCCGAAATCATGACACAGAGCGGCGAAGAGCAGAATCGTCCGCTCCGTAGGGGTGAGTTCCAGTTCATCCGCAACGTTAACTGCTGCGTCGCAGACCAATTTGGTATGGGCAAACGCATCTCCTTCGGGATGATACGTCGGATTCTGCGGCACACCGATCAAGGCTTCGATTTCGGGAAAACGAATAATCCAGCCGGTGTCCCGCAGGAGTTGCAACCCTTTGCCGGGAAAGCGTCCTTTGAGTGCCCATTTTTCCCATTCTGTCCAGATTCGTTCCGTTGAGAGCGTATCAAATTCCGGCAGCACACGTCGGCAGAGTTCGATGGTCTGCGGTTCCATCTCGAAGCCGAATCGAGCGGCAAACTGCATTCCCCGCAGCACACGCAGTGGGTCTTCGCAAAAGGCTTCCGTTGGTGCGCGGAGAATTCCTTCTTTCAGGTCGTCGAGACCATGAAAAGGATCGACAACGGTTCCGTCGATGCGGATTCCAATGGCATTGATCGTGAAATCCCGGCGTGCCAAGGCGACGGCTGGGTCAAGAAACGGATCGGACACAACGTCAAAACCTTTGTGTCCGGTGCCGGTCTTCGATTCGGTCCGAGGAAGACTGAGGTCAATGTCGTTATCGACTTTAACTGTTCCGAAACTTTGTCCGACCCAGCCGACGTGAAAGTGCGGCTTCAAGATTTTGAGAATCTGCTTGTAGGAGAGTCCATAGACTTCGATGTCGATGTCTTTGGTGTCGATATTGAGAAAGTGATCTCGCACACATCCGCCGACGAACAGGCAATCGCTTGCCCCACCGCCTGTCAGCAGTTGAACGATCCGCTTGACCTTCGGACTCTGAGAAAGAGGATGTTTCATGGATGTTCGGGAACACAGTCCCCGGCTCGCTGGCAGGATAATATACCCGGTTTTCGTCAGAGCCGCAATCGTTAAGATTGCACGAGTACAAACAAATTTGGGGGTGTCTTGCACCGAAAAGTGGAATCGGATAGATTCGGAAGTGTTATTCCTCGCCCATCGGAGAGCGTTTATAGAAATCACTGACGTACACATTGAAAATTAGTTGACGAAAAGATCATTTGTCTTACACCAAAATCCTCTCAAGAATTCTTTAAGACAAGAAGTTTGTCGCAATAGTACGGCGTAACCTCGTGCTGTTGTCGGTGGGCTTTTAGCATCGTTTCTCTGATCCACAGATCGAGCGTCCCTTTGATAGGGGGCATCGAGGACATGTTGGAACAGAGACGGTTCTTTGAGAGGATACCGGGTGTAAGCGACATGGTTGCCGGATGCCCTTTCTTTGTGGAGAAAGAGAAGAAAGAGAAAGGGCACGGCACCATGAAAGTCCGTCATTACACTTCGTTTCATTCCGGCTCTCCCCAAAAGGAGCGCAGCGCAATGACGGCGTATTACCGCCAAGACCGTAATTGCTATCCCCCCGATCCTCGTGTTCCCCGTATCGAAAGAGCAAATACTTGCCAAGATGCAAGAGTTTGACACTGCATTGCAAACGGCGGTCGATGTACGCACAGAATTATGGGCAATGATTGCGACCCTACCGGACAACAAACAGTTTGCCGACATTGAAATTCCCTTGTCGTTTTACGAGAACGGACACGTCATTGCTTGGGGAAATGACAGTGAACATTTTCGTCCATCGACGTTTCGGCTTGTACAGCAGTTGTGGTTTACTCCTGACCACTCTCTTTCAAAAGAGGAGATATGTCAAGATGTCATTGAAGACGAGTACGCCTCCGATCTTGCCATCCGATTGGTCATCAACAAGGCACGGAAAGAATTGGACAATGTCGAATTTCCCTACGAAATAGAAACGTTGCAGGGCAAGGGGTATAGGTTGGTACCAATCGAGGCACACGAGCGGGGAACGTAAGCCCCCCGATGATTTCGACAAACCGATGGGAAACAACTGTTTCCAATTTAGGAAACGAGTAGAAACATTGGGTATGGTACAGTAGAGGGTAAACAAGTGGCAGACAAATTTCCCACTCAATTTCAAGGAGAAAGCCATGTATCATGAAGTAGGTTCCCACGTTTCAAAAAAGTCTTCTAATCGTTTCGGTTTCACTTTGGTGGAACTCCTTGTGGTGATTTCGATCATTGCCATGCTTGCGGGACTTCTCTTGCCTGCCATTCAAGCCGCACGGGAAGCCGGAAGACGTGCCCAATGTCTCAATAACCAGAGACAGGTCGCCTTTGCACTTATAAACCACGATGCCACCAAAGGTTTCTTTCCGCCACTGCGGGGTCCGCTGAAGAAGAAGGGCGACTATTTCAAAGCGTTCGAAGCTGGAGTGCCATATCCTAACCCCGTCTATAAGGAGTCAACTTGGGTGGGCTTCATTCTGCCGAATATCGAACAAAGCGCGATGTGGGAACGCATGGACGCAGACGACAACGTGGATCCTACGTTGTACGAACTGAGCATTCCCGTAATGCAGTGCCCAAGTGCAGGCATTTCTGGAAGTAGCCGTATTAGTTACGTTGTCAATGCTGGTCCACAAAACCGCTCGTATAATGGCACTACCGATACATTAGGTATTGCTGGGATAGAGTTTGGAATAGATACAATAAAAAGCAATGCGAGAGTGAAACGAGAATACATCGGACCAGACACGCAAGCGTACACTGGCGGCGGCGAGCAAACGCACACGCTTTTTTTTGATCACCTTGCTGAGTTCGGTCTGTGGAGCGACAATCCAGGTACTGGCGTAATGTGTGCGACCCCGATGTCGGTCGATATTCTCTCTAGTAATACTATGGACGGCACAAGCATGACAATTCTTGTTTCTGAAAATGACTATGACGATGCCGGGTATTGGATTTGGTGCGCAGAACGTCCTGGCAGCACTGGGGGAACACCAATCACACACCCCGGTAATTTCGTTCTTAACGTGCCGACAGCCTCGGATTATGCAATAGGCACATGGAAAGTCTATCCGAAGGTTGACCTTTCGGACATTGAACCCCGGGTGGGATTCTGCTATCCCAACGAGTTTGTTTTTGAGCCTCTGCCTTCGCCTACCGTCGCCATGAGTTATGAGGTTCCATACTATTATCCGTCCACGGACGATGTGCCCTCCCCACTGTTTATCAACGAAGGAAGACAACAGACTTACACCAACTATGAAAGATTCAGGAAGGCTCGTCCTTCTTCAAGCCATCCCGGCATTGTCGTTACGACATTCTGTGACAATAGCGTCCGCCCTTTGAAGGAAGGAATAAGCCCGAAAGTCTTTTTCCAACTTTGCCGACCGGGTAGTGGTGTGATAATCAATCCAAAAGACCTTGACTAATCGAGTGTTTTTTGTGATTGTTCCTCGGAGCCGGGGGTTGTGCCCCGGCTCTTTTTTTGCGCTCCAAGCAAGCCGGGAGCGACCGGATACTCTTGAATTTTACCTTTGAGATGCTACCATAAACGGAAGTTCAATCCCGTGGAAAATGATGACAAACGATTTACGACCAGATTTTGAAAAGTGCGGAGGAATGGTGCCGGTCATTGCCCAAGACAAAACGACCGGCACCGTTTTGATGCTCGCCTATATGAATGAGGAAGCCTATAACGAAACGCTCCACACGGGACGTGCAGTCTATTTTAGCCGAAGCCGGAACAAACTTTGGCGAAAAGGAGAAGAGAGCGGAAACGTTCAGAATGTCTCCGAAATTTATCTCGATTGCGATGCCGACACGATCTTACTTAAAGTCGAACAAATAGGCGGAGCCGCCTGCCATGAAGGATACCAAAGTTGTTTCTTTCGTCAAATCACGTCCGAAGGAATCAAGATCACCGGCGAACGAATTTTTGATCCGAAAGCGGTGTACGGAAAAAAATAAAGGACATTTATTGCATGTGACTCTGTTTCTGATAGGCAGGAGCAACGGTCGTTGCCCGTTGAACACGATGCAGTTGCTCTTCTATCTCGTCCTTTTGCGCCGCTGTCATCGTCAGACTTTTCTGATCAATTTCCAGAATTTGTTCCATTAAATCCTTACATCGGTTCAACGCCGCCTCGGTTATCTGCCGTTCTTCGGCACTTTTCCAGACCCGCCGCTCGGACGGAACCCCCTTGTACGGCACAAGTTGCTGCTCTAACAATTCAAATTCGTTCCACAGTTGCTGTCGTTGCCCTAAATGCTGAATCAGCATAGTAACATTTCCCGCCTGCACAAGTTCCAACTGACGTTGGGAGACCAACAGCAACCGTTTCAGCAACTCTTCTTCACTTTGGATGAGTTCGGAGAAGGACATTTTTGTTTCTGGAATGTTTCAGGAGTTGGCGTGAGGTGCCATCCTCTCCCGGAACGTTTAGTCCGTAACGTAGGGCAACAGAGCCATGAACCGGGCGCGTTTGATCGCAATCGCCACCGCATGTTGGCTAATGGCAGAGCAACCGCTCTTTCGGCGATTCAAAATCTTGCCCTGCCGGCTCGTTAGTTTTTTGAGTAGTTCGACATCTTTGTAATCGACGAACATCGGACGGGGACGCTGACCGCCCACCATCAGTGGGTCCTTTTTCGGAACCTGAACCCGTGCTTTGGCTCGTTTTCGCTGTTTGAATTTGGATTTTTTGGAAAATCGGGGCATGCTACTTTTTTGAATTTGTCAAACTGGCGTTCTATTTTACTCTGTTTCGACAGCGATTCAAGCCCCCGTGCAGCGAACTGCCGGCAGTGGACCGGCGGGCTTATGCCCGCCGCTCTTTCTGCTGTCGGTCATCTTATTCGTGCACCGGCACGACATACGGACACAGCAGATAAATCTGTGGAGTTGTAACCTTGGACAACGTCTTGCCGCTCCACAACTCGTTCGGAGCACGGCTCTCCAATAGTGCCTCCATCACGGAAAGTTTCGGTTTGTATCGAATCACTTTGTAGTAGTTTCCCAAGTCCGCCAGTTCCCCAGCCCGATCAATCGCATCGTCGAGAAAACCAATGGTGTCAACCAGTTTGTGGGCAACCGCTTCGTTTGCCGAGTAAATCTGTCCTGTCGCCAGTTTATCCAACGCTTCCGGGTTGTTTGCAAACACCTCACGTCCCTCACGGATGATCTTTTTGAATCGGTCGAAACTATCGTCGATCAAGCACTGCCAGAGGGCGCGTTCCTCGTCCGTCATCGGCTTGGCAAAACTCGCCATCGTCTTGTAGGGTCCGCTGGTAATCGGTGTCGACTCAACACCGATTTTCTTGAGGAGTTCGGCGGCGTTGAAAAGCGAAGCAATCACGCCAATCGAGCCGGTGATCGTCGAAGGTTCGGCATAAATTTCATTGCCTGCCATCGAAATGTAATAACCGCCGCTGGCAGCGATGGAACCCATACTGACGACGACTGGAATTTTCCGTTTCGACTTCATCTTTTTGAGCAGGTGAAGATAATAATCGCTTCCTGCCATTGTTCCGCCGGGGGATTCCACTCGCAGTACCACCGCTTTGACATCGGTGTCCGAGATCACTTGCCGAATCTGTTTGACAATAAATCCGTCCTCTTCGGTGGTGATCATGCCTGCAATCGTCAGGATCGCAATTTTGTCGTCGGCATCACGATTTCCGGCAACAAATTTTTCCGTAACCGTTCTTTCTTGTTGTTCCAAAGCGATTTGCTCAAAGGCTTTGTTAGCGATTGCGTACAGAAAAAAAATGCCGAGGAGCAAACCGACTCCTACCATTCCGAGAATGGCGAGAACAATAGAGCCGCTAATGAAAAATCGGGCGCAGCCAGTGGACTGGGGGGGAGACTGCCGATGCGGTTGATAAGGGTAAGGGGCAGAGGGATAGGGAGGCGGCACACGATGCCCAGCAGGAGGATAGGAACGCGGCGGAACCGGTGGAGGCTGCGGAGGGGGAACGTTTGAAGTATGTTCTGACGAAGTGTTTTCGGACATAGGCTTGGTTTGAGAGATGATCTAACAACGACCACAAAAATTATATCCGTAATCGGTTGATACGGCAACCGGTGCAGGAAAACTTGCGATGAGAGGTTGCCAACTTTTTTCCCGACCAACCCTATTGATAACAATATCTGGTTAGATAAAATAGGCGAAATAGTGAAATTTTTCAATGTAACAAGTATTGGAAATTGTACTGATTTAGGAAAAATAAGAAAAATAGAGAATTTTTTGACCAACCCTATTGACAACTTTGTCTATTTAGGTAAACTGGGTCGAATAAGTAGATTTTTCCTTTTATTTTGATCTTTCTGAAAATTCAGAAAATCATGATAAAATGGAAAAAATGGTTAAATTATTGAACAAACACAACAGTGAAAGAAATGGCAAATAACATAACAACCCACCCCGTCAATTTTGACACCGTCCGAGCGGACAATGTCAATGTAGGCGTTTTGGATAAATTGGGGGGTGGGGGGGGAATGCGCAGCGATCTTTGTGGTCTGTTGACATTCTCGGTTAACGCACTTTTTCACATTCTTGCTGGTTCTCTTTTCTGTATTCTTGCTACCGTTCGACATTTCGTCTCGATTGGTTCTATTGCTCAAATTCCCAGACCGCTAGCGGTCTGTTTCATCGTACATTCTCTCCAGCGGCGTAGCCGGAGAGATGCTTTCGGGGGCGGAGGGTCCGTCCTCGCACACTCTCTCCAGCGGCGTAGCCGGAGAGGTACTTTCGGGGACGGAAGGTCCGTCTCCACACACATCCTCAACCAATAGGAGAAAATTTTATGAAGAAAGTAACACTATTTGCCGCCGCACTCGTTTGTGCGTGCATTCTCACTGCCGGGATGGTCTCGGCAACACAAGTAGATACTGGTCCCAGGTTCAGTGCCGGGCTTAGCCCCAAGTTGGCTGTCCCAGGTCCTCGAACAGAGGCGACGTTGACAACCGATGCCAACCGGCTTATCCGCTGGGAGGGCTGGTTGAATGTAGATGCCTTCGCAGTTTCTGTGCTGGCACAGATGCAGTTGCAAGTCGAAAACGGCACTCTTCCACTCGGTCTGTTCGATATGTCTGAAGAGTCAATCGCCGCAGCAGTTGTGAAAGCTATGAAAGCCAACCCTACTTTCGTGATAAATCCAAGCCTTCCAATAGGTGAAGGTGGAGAGAGTTTCGAAATGAGTCCTCTCCCTAAACTTTACGTCTGGACTTATCGTCATAACTATGGAGATACAGGGCTGTACCAACTGTACGTATCTGTAAAAGGTAAAATGCTGATAGGCACCCAATTGAGCGAGAAAAAATTTACCGAATCGTTCCCCCATGAAGATATTCAGGCACTCGGGTATGAATTCGGCAATGATGGACGAGGTACAGGTACGACGATAGTACAGGAAGATGTCTATGCCGACGTTGAAATTTGGCGTGGTGCGGTCGTCCGCATTGCTATCACAGGCGCGATCGTAGAATTCGGTGATGAAACCGGAGTCGTTGTGCCTCCTCCCCCCCCCGCGTCTACCCCGGTGTCTGCATGGGAACGCGCTCCTTCGCTGATTGGCAACTGGAATTTCAATCCGAGAAATGCCCAGGGAGAACTCTATTGGAATCCGTTGGATCATATCATCAAGATCAACAGTAATACAGTTCAGTTGTATCCCGGCAATAGCAGTAGCAGGGTTGGAGGAACAGTGCAGCAAAGGCTGTTCAAACCCAAAAAACATGGTAAACATGGTGGTGGTTGTCCGTAACGGGTGGTAATTAGTTTTGTCCGTCAAAGAGTCGGGGCACGGTGGTGTCCCGCTCTTTGATGATATACATTTCACAATTTTTCAAAGGAGAATCCAACGATGTTAAAAAATTTATTATTATGCCTGCTATTGACGGCGGCACTTGTATGGAGTTGTGTTTTTGTTACTGGTATCGCCCAAGCAGATACGAATACGGATCAGGCGATAGGGATCGTACAACTCACGGAGCAGGAGCGTGTCTGCTTTGAGATGATCAACGCACTGCGAGCACGGGCAGGCTTGATGCCCTTTGTGCTGTGCCCTGACTTGATCAATCAGAGCAGAATGTGGTCTGCGAATTTAAATTCACGCGGGTCTCTGTATCATGGGGCTGCGCAGGAAATCTGCGCCCAAACCAACTCGGAGTCTGGTGAGCGTGCTTTTAATCTGTGGAATAATTCACCCGCACACAGGGCGTTTTTATACCGAAGTGGTACACGAGTCGGTATTGGCAACGTTGGAAACTTTTGGACAATGCGAGGCGAGTCTGCTGTGGCAGAACGGTCGTCCGACTCGGTCCGTCAAGACGGGAGCAGGCAGTCTTTTGCGGAAGGGTTTTATTACGTACCTTCCGGGGAGTCCTTATCTAATTTTCTGTCCGCGGGCCAGCGTAATGCTGATACAACCGAACAAACTGCCACGAGTGGTACACAGTCTGCGGTGAAAGAACGGGTATCCATTTCCCCTTCTGTGGATGGGCTCTATTATGTCCCTTCGGGAGGAAGTCTATCTGACGCACTCTCTTCCGCAGAATGGCGTAATGCTGATCCAGCCGAACAAACTGCCACGGGCAGTGTGCAGGATACCTATCGGACGAGGTCTTTGAGGCGTGCATCCGTTTTTCGGTAAGGGTCCAGTTACCGACCTCCGGGCGGTGGTCGGTAAACCCACATATTCGGAATAATCGTTAAAGTTTCTCCAAGTTAACGCCGATTGGGGAGAATGGTTTTATTCTCTCCCGCCATGCACCGATTTTTTTGTTTACTTTGCCTCGTGTTTCTCGCCGTTGCTCTCGGCGGGAATACGGGATGCAGCCGACAACACTATCGAATGAAGGCAGATCGAGAAGTCTATTCCATTATTAGACAAGGCAATAACGACCCTCGATGGAAGGTCGATCATCCTCGAATCATCCCCGATTCCGCCTCCCGAATGTTCGATCCTTTCTGTCCTGACTGCGAACCGATGCCGGGGGACGACCCAACTGCTCATCAAAAAATGCACTGTGTCGCAGGGATGCAAGGTGCTCCCGATTGGCACGACAATGGTCAAACTTCATCTGTCGATAGCCCTTACTGGCGGCAAAGTCTTTTGATCAATGAAAAAGGGGAGATTCCACTCGACAAGGAACAGGCAGTAGAACTGTCCATCCTCCATTCTCCCGAATATCAGTCCGCTCTTGAAAATCTTTACCTTACCGCAATGAGGGTGTCGCAAGAACGTTTTCGGTATGACGTCCAGTTTTACGGCGGCGATTCGCTTCTTTGGGACCGTCGGAACAGAGCCACCTCGACAAGAGCCGCAACGACGTTGCAAAACGATGTCAACCTTCGAGCCGAAAAATTGCTTGCCACGGGCGGCGAATGGGTCGTCGGGTTAGCAAATTCCGTAACGTGGTCGTTCAGTGGACGGCACTCTTGGGAAACCAGTTCGTTACTGAACGCCAGTCTTGTCCAGCCGCTTTTGCGCGGAGCAAGCCGAAAGGTTGTGCTTGAAAGTCTCACACAGTCCGAGCGGAATTTCTTGGCAGCAGTCCGTCAAATGGTTTTTTACCAACAAGGGCATTATACGAGAATCGTTACGGGGCAAGGTGGGAAAAGCATTCCTTCCGTTCCCTCGGGAAGTAGTGCGGCAAATTTTCCGTCTGTTTCAGGGGGGTTTTATGGATTGCTGGCAGAACAGATTCGAATCCAGAATCAGCGGCAAAACATTATTGCTTCAGAGGAAAACCTGAACCGCTTCATCGAATTATTTGATGCGGGACAAGTGGATAACATATCCCGGGTTGAGGAAACACGGCAAAGCCTCTTGAATTCCCAAAGTAGTTTGTTAACACGAATCAACACCTATCAAGGCAATGTCGAAACGTTCGTTCGTACACTGGGTCTGCCGCCGGACTTGGAGGTCAACATTAGCGATCCGCTGTTGGAACAGTTTCAGTTAACGTCTCCCACACTGACAACCTTGCAGGAAGATGTCGCCGAACTGCTGGCGATGATCCGAAAGAAAGCTCAACCGATTCCCGAACATTTTCGGGAAGAAATCAAAAACATTGTCCGACGTACCGAAGGAGAAATCGTCATCCTCGGACAAGACTTGGAAATGTTACAGAAAAGTATGCCAGCAAGACTTGCGGGTTTGAAAAATCTCGAGACCTTCCTCGCCGGTCGCATTGAAAGTGGGGAGCGGATTGATACGAGTATTTACGACACCAAAGATTTTGAAAAGCGGGTTGACGACTTACGGACAAAGGATGCTCCAAAAACCCTCCGTCGGCTTCGGGCAGCATTCACACTCCTTAACTTGATCGCCAATTTAGAAGAACCTGCATTGCGGACAATGATTCAAGACCACACATTTGATTCGTCGGCATTGGCGGCATTGGAAGAGTTGAAATTGAACAAAATCACAGAAGCGAATACTGATTCGACTGATTCGGAGGCTTGGGATGCATTACCACAGCAGCCGGAACCTGAACAAACAACCGACGCACTGAAATCGCTCCAAGATATTTTCAGTGTTGAAGCACCGAAACCACCCATGAGCGAAGCACGGAAAATTATTGCTGAACTTCGGCAAAGGGATGAGTATCGGGATTGGATACGTCGTGTTTTCTCCTTATTCCAGTATGAATTAGTGTCTCTGTCGCTTGTGCAAACACGGGCAAGACTCGATGCCATGACATTGGTGCCGGTCTCCGTAACGCCGGAAGAGGCATTTCAAACAGCGTCGGAAAACCGTTTGGACTGGATGAACCAAAAGTCGCAACTCGTCGATACCTGGCGACAAATTGATATTACGGCGGACAGGTTAAAAGGGGACCTTGACTTGACATTGAAGGGGGAACTAGGAACGATAAATAGTCAACATGGAACCAGTACGGACAATGGTCGCCTTCAGGTCGGTGTGGCGTGGACTTCTCCGTTGACTCGACATACGGAAATGATGAATTATCGTCGGAGCCAGATCGCTTATCAAAATGCGCGGAGAAACTATTACACGTATGTCGATGGGGTGCAAGCGGAATTACGGAACAATTTGCGTAATGTGCGGATGAGGCAGATTGATTTCGAGATCAGTCGAAAAGCGGTACTGGTGGGTACGATTCGAGTCGACGTGATGCAACTTCAGATGGAGCAACCGTCGCGTCGGGGAACGGCAATCGACACAAACTTGTCAACAAACTTAATCAATGCGTTGAATGGATTGATGAACAGCCAAAATGCTTTTCTGGATACGTGGGTGGCGTACCAAACGCAGCGAATGTTGTTGGACTTGAATATGGGAACGATGCAGTTGGACAGCCGTGGACACTGGATTGATCCGGGAGTCATCGAATCAGAAACCGCCGCCCCGACCCTGCCCAAAATGTTACCGCTGCCGCTATTGAACATTGAGACTCCTAAACTCAACCGGCGGTATATTGAGGAGTGAGGAGTTGGAATGATACTGTCGCCCGGCAATGAGTATCGGCTCCGTTTTTTGTCTATGCCTTTTCAAGACACTGCTTTATGTATGCAAGGCTTTTTTCGGCGAGTGCTTCAATGCCGGGAGAGTAATCGAACACTTCGACCGAAGCCCAGCCCTCGTAACCGACATCCAGCAGAGCCTTCATGATCGGCACAAAGTCCAGTTCGCCAAAACCGGGTCCCTGCAAGTTCGGATCGTTCATGTGAAAATAGATCATGTGTTCCTTGTTTGCTCGGATCAATTCGGGAATAGTCAGTGCTTCCGAGTCCATTGCCTTGCAGTCCAAATGAAGAGCAATCCGGCTGGGAACGCCCACTTTTTTGATCAACCGGACACCTTCGGCGGCGGTTGTCATAAAATTGGTCTCCGTTGGAGCAAGGGGTTCCAGAGCGATCCGAACATCGCACTTTTCCAGCATCGGAACAAGTTTCTGAAGCACTTCGGCGGCGTAGTCGAAAGCCTGATCTTGGGTAACGGTCGGCAGAATGTTTCGTTGCAATGGTGAACCAAGCACCATGAAATGCCCCCCCAGATCGGCACATAACCGGATCAGTTCCAGAAAATAATCGGCGGTCTTCTGCCGTATCATCGCATCAGGAGACGTGAGGTAATATCCTTCCGTCCGGGCAAGGAGCCAATGGAGTCCGGTAATTTCCAAATCGTTCTTTTCGGCAAGGCGGCGAATTTCCCCCCGTCGCGCTGCCGGAATGTGAAAAACATTGTTTTCGATAGTGAACGGAGCAATTTCAATGCCTGCATAACCGCATTTTTTAACGTACTCAAAGACGCGGGGAAAATCGAAACCCTTGTCAGTATTCCATGCTTCAAATAGTTCATTGCAGAGGGCAAATTTCATTGTTTGAGACTCCAGAGATGTGCGCAGGGGACAACCGTCAAGTCTAGCAGATATACTCGAAATTGCCAACTACGTCGTGAATGCTTGGTTTTTTGAATATTGGGGCAAACAATGGGAGGATTTTTCCTTTTTTTCTCATTTTTCTGATTATTTTGACCGAATTTGCTCTCTGGTGTTCTACCGTCTTCTACGATGAAACTCCGAAAGCACAAGGTTACCGAAATCGAACTGGGCGGACAAGATTCTTTTCTCGATCTTGTCTCGAACATCGTCGGAATTTTGATCATTCTCGTCATGGTGGCAGGAATTCGCGCTCAATATTCGTCGGCAGATATTCCCGATTCGCCGGAATCCTGTGCCGATCCGCAAATGCTTGCCGACATTGAAGTAAAATATCAAAAATTACAAGAAAAAACGGAGACGGAGGCAAAACTGCGGCAGGAACTCGAAGATTTGAACGTCCAGTCGCAAATCGTTACGGAGCAAATCAATCGGCAGAGTCTGGAGCACGCTGCGCTGTTCGATCTGATGACTTCGGCACGAGCAGACATTGAAATCACCGCAGAAGAAAAAAGTCAGTCGCTCAAAGAAAAAATTGAATACCAACGTCAATTACTGGAAACAAATGCCAAATTGGAACAGATTGACAAGACGAAAATGTATTTCCAACAGATGCGACCCCAGGCGACTGTCTTGGAAAACATTCCGACTCCATTGAGCAAAACAGTCGAAGATGAAAAAGAGATTCATTTTCGACTGCTCGGCGGTAGAATTGTCTATGTTCCCTTTACGGAACTATTGCTGCAATTAAGGCGGCATGTGAGCGAAGAGCAGAATCGGTATGCCAAACAAAAGTCGAGTGTCGGCAAAGTGGGACCGAGAGAGAATTTTGAACTTGAATTCTTGTTGGGAACGTATGATGTCCCGATGCCCGGCAGTATTGGAACGAGAATTGAATTGCACTATGCGGAAATGGTGCCGAAGTATGAGTCGCTGGGGGAGCCGCTTCGGGCGGCATTGGCTTCGCCTCAGTCGGAGTTTCGCCGAAAACTTGCCTTGTTTCGGAAAGATATTTATACGGTAACGGTCTGGGTCTATCCTGACTCATTTGAAGAATATCAGGAGTTGAAGCAGTTTCTGAATGAACAAGGTTATTCGATGGCGGCACGTCCTACGGCAATGGGGCAGCCCATCGGTGCGTCTCCCTACGGCACGAAATCATCTTCCCAGTAGAGAGGAAAGGGCGGCAAAGTTTCTCTCCCACGGATTGATTGGCGGCATCAGAGGTCGGCATGGGTTTTTAGGTTGATCGTAACAAGTATTGTTTCAGTTCTTTGTCGAACGTAAAAATCTGATGACTTTCGACGACAGCATATCCAATCATGTCAAGAATGATCATCGTTCATTTTCCCCAAGTATTTTTCGACGGCAGCCCGTTCCCACGCGCCTTTTTCGAGTTCGCGTAACGTCGGATTGGCATATTCACTGAGACAGCCCATCATGCTTTTTCGTTCAGACACACGCGGACGGTGTTTCGGCTTTTCCGCTTTGGGCAGAACGATAACCTCTACTTCCCGATCGCGCAGGGTGGTAGGTAGGTCAATAATCGGTGCCAGCCGGGAGGAATTCATCGTTGTACGTATCGCTTCCATGTCCGTCATTCTCCTCTATTTGCAGTCTTTTGTCAAGGTT